>Ga0123353_10006826_pt1 | contig 15313 bp, 18 predicted proteins | sample TergutLab28metaG_3_FD_92763 | JGI IMG/M metagenome (GOLD analysis project Ga0123353, IMG submission 92763) | Labiotermes labralis P3 segment gut microbial communities from Petit-Saut dam, French Guiana - Lab288 P3 | ecosystem: Host-associated > Arthropoda: Insects > Digestive system > Gut ... | reverse complement strand
TGATCTTTCAGCATTATAACCTTGTGGACAGGCTCAGCGTAATTGAAAACGTATTGCATGGAAGGCTCGGCCATAAGTCAACGCTTACCGGCGCGGCGGGTTACTATTCGGAACAGGAAAAGGAAAACGCCTTTCAAATCCTTGCGAAGCTCGGGCTTACGGAGCAAGCCTATAAACGGTGCGATGAATTGTCGGGGGGACAAAAGCAGCGGGTGGGCATCGCCCGTTCCCTCATGCAGGAGCCGAGGCTCATATTGTGCGACGAACCCATCGCGTCCCTTGACCCCAGTTCATCCAAGGTGATCATGGATCATTTAAGCAACATCAACCGAACCATGAAATTGACCTGCATCTTCAATCTGCATCAGGTAGATGTCGCGATGAGCTATTCAAAAAGGATCATCGGCATTACATCAGGCCGGATCGTATATGACGGGCCGCCTAGCCAACTGACCAAATCGCAGATATACGAGATATACCAATCGAACGAAGGTGAGTTAATCACAGATGTCGGATGAAAATATGGAAAAAGACCCTAAGCCGAAAAATCAGACATCCGTGTTTGCGAAAAGAAAACGCATATTTACATTGGCGTTTCTTGGCGTGCTTGCCCTTTTCGTGGTTTCCGCCGTCATGACAAATTACGATGTGATCGGCGGCTTTGAGTCGATTCCCAAAGCCATTATCTGGATGGCCAAGAATTTTATCCCCAATGAAAAAGCGTGGACACGGCTTCCCAATATCCTGGCGAAACTGGCTGAGACCGCGCTTGTGTCGGTTGCCGTTACCGTGTGTGCCGCCGTATGCGCGTTTTTCTTCAGCTTGCTCGGTACCAAAACGACAAAGGCAAATCCTTGGATTGCGCGAACCGTCAGAATTATCGCCGCGTTTTTCAGGAACGTTCCCGATGTGGTCTGGGCAATACTCCTGCTCTTTTCGTTCGGCCAAAACATCCTGACAGGCTTTTTTGCTTTGTTCTTCGCCACCTTTGGAATGCTGACACGGGCCTTCATTGAAACGATTGACGAAGTCAGCGCGTCTTGTGTTGAGGCGCTGCACGCGACCGGCGCGACCTATTTGCAGACCGTGTTCCAAGGTGTGATTCCCTCGTCCATGCCTGAGATGGTTTCCTGGATTTTATATATGATCGAAACCAATATCCGGGCTTCCACTTTGATTGGCGTGCTGACGGCGACAGGCATAGGCTATCTGTTTGACTTGTATTACAAGCGGATGGATTACAGTTCGGCAAGCCTCGTCGTCATTTCCATTGTCATATTGGTGATTGTGATTGAGGGCATCTCAAACAAAATCAGAAAGGTGATCATGTAATGAGCCAACTTGTTGCCGTAGGACGCCCACCTGTCTCCCTTGACTTACAAAAGCACATGCAAAAGACCCGCGGAGGGAAAATAAAAACGGCGTCAAGGTCAAAAAGCGGACTTGCGATAAAAGCAACCATATATGTAATGCTAGGGCTTACCATATACGGTTTTTTGACATTCAATTACAAGAATATCGACTTTGCCAAGTCTATCGCCGGTACACTTCATAACATGAAAGTGCTGTTTGGCGAGCCGCGCCTGACCTATAACTCTTTTTTGGGAGCACTCAAGGCGCTTTTTGTGACTTTTTCGCTCAGCGCTCTTACCACCATATTTGGGGCTGTGATTGCCGTGTTCGGCGCGCTGCTCTGCGCCAAAAACATCGCCAACCCCATCGTGGCAAATGTGATTAAGAGCTTTGTTGCCCTTGTTCGGGCTGTGCCGACGATTTTATGGGTATTGATTTTTACTGTTGCGGCTGGATTGGGCAGCGTCGCCGCCGTGAGCGGTCTTACCTTTCATAGTGCAGGTCATTTGATCAAGGCGTATGCCGAATCCATCGAGGAAATGGACGACGGCACGATTGAGGCGCTGAAGGCCAGCGGCGCAAGCTTTTGGCAGATCGTGTTTCAAGCCATCTTACCTTCCTCGATCAGTTATATGATCGCATGGACGTTCCTTCGTTTTGAAATCAACTTCATAAACGCGATTGCCGTGGGCGCCGCCGCCGGAGCCGGCGGCATAGGCTTTGACCTGTATATGGCCGGCAACCATTACTTTGATCTGCGTGAGCTTGGATTTATCACGTACATCGTCGTTGCCGCGGTCATTCTGCTGGAGATAGCGGCAACCAAGATCAAGGCAAAGGTACGATAGGCATGGATAAGCAACGAGTAACGAAAATACTGGAAAAAGCGGACAGAGCGACCGTCGCGGCATTAACCGCCGGCATACGGACATTACACAGTCTTGTCATTGTGAAAGAACCCACGAAAACGTTGGCTATGATCAAAGTGCGCGAACCTGTCAAGCAGAGCCTGTTTTACATCGGAGAAATCATCGTTTGTGAAGCAATGGTGGAGATGGACGGTGTGAAAGGTGTCGCTGTTGCAATGGGCGACGACACCGAAAAGATCCTTGATATGGCAATTATTGACGCGGCGATCAATAAAGGGGTTTTCGATGGCATGGGTACGCTGCTTGAACTTGAGAGACAGCAAAACGACAGAGTGATGCGAGAAAATGCCATGCATCTGAAAACAATGGTCGATTTCGAATCTATGGACCAGGAGGCGCCAAATGATCTCAACGCTTTCAAAAAAGCATTGCTTTAACATGGTGTTCGATAGCCAGAAGGTATTCCGGCTTGTACTGGAGGCCATGGCCAATCCCGCAAGGGTCGTGAACATCAACGAGTACGCAAACAAACTGTTTGGTGATCACACCGCGTTTTTGGCCGTAGCAATGACGCTGCTTGACAACGAGACAAGTTTTCATGCTTTCGAAAATCTATTGCTGTCTGATGAAATCGTGTCGCTGACCCTTGGAAAAAGCGAACCCATCGAATCGGCCAGCTATATTTTTGTGTGCGACCCAAGTGATGTGCAGGACGCGATCAAGACTGCAAAGCATGGAACGCTGACCGACCCGCATCAAAGCGCGACCATCATCATCCAAAACGATGGCCCGTCCGTATGCCGGCTGATCCTGTCTGGTCCGGGTATCGAAGGATGTGCCACAGTTGAGGTGACACAAACAGTAAAAGACGCGATTGCTATACGAGACGGGCAAAACTATGAATACCCTGAAGGGATTGATTTGTTGTTTATTTCGAGTGCGGGCGAATTGTGCGCCATTCTCCGCCTAACGCGGATGGAGGCGGAATAGATGGCGTATGTTGCTGTTTCTGGCGGGAAAGAGGCGATTGAAGAGAGCATTAAGCTGCTGGACTTCTATAAAAGCGGTACGGAGAAAGATATTGAGATCGAGGCGATTGAAAATAAGCTGTCGTTGTTGATAGATCGTGTTATGAGCGAAGCCGGCCTATATTCCAAAACGTATGCCGCTCTTGCCCTTAAACAATGCGAAGGCTCTGTGGAAGAAGCTGTATTTTTGCTGCGCGCCTATCGTTCTACCCTTACACGGAATTATTACACAAACACAGTCAATACGGAGGCGATGCGGGTTGTGCGGCGAATATCAGCCGCTTTTAAGGATATACCTGGCGGTCAGATTCTCGGCGCGACGTATGATTACACCTACAGATTGATTCAATTTGATGCAGATAAGGAAACCCCTGCCGGTATGCAGCAAGCGATGCAAAATGCGCTTGCTAAGCAATCGCCGGAGGAGATCGTTCCATGCCCGCGCGTGTCCGACGAATTGTTGCAGGAGGGACTGATCGACCGCTTTGTTCAAAATGATCAGGCCCCTTATGATGTGACGGCGAATATGCTGGAATTTCCGGCGGTTAGAAGCGCGCGCTTGCAAACTCTTTCCCGAGCGGACACCGGCTTTATTTCCGGGCTTGCGTACTCCGCGCTACGCGGATTCGGGCAGGTACATCCGACAGTTGGCGAACTGCGCTGCGGTTTTGTGGAGCTTCATGTGCCATATATATTGGACGAAAGCGAAAGCATCTACATCGGCGAAATACTGATCACAGAGGTGGAGTGCTTTAACACGGTGGATGATAAGGATCAGCTAAAACTTGCCGTTGGCTACGGTGCGGTATTCGGCAGAAATGAGAATAAGGCGATCTCCATGGCGGTGATAGACCGTGAGCTGGATAACCGCGGCACGTACCCCACGCAGGACGAAGAGTTTGTACTGACACACGGCGATAGTTTGGAAATGAACGGATTCATTTCTCATCTTAAATTGCCGCACTACGTCACTTTCCAGTCGAAGCTGGACGCGGTAAGAAAAACAAGGAGGGCGAAAAATGAATCAGAACTATAACTTCGCTTTTCTTGACGAGGGTTCCAAAAGGGAGATCCGCCGAGCCGCGCTCAAGGCGGTTGCGATACCGGGATATCAGGTGCCTTTTGGCTCCCGCGAGCTTCCCATAGGCCGGGGATGGGGTACGGGCGGTATCCAACTAACACTTTCGCTGATAGGGCCCGACGATGTTCTCAAGGTCATAGATCAGGGCAGCGATGAAAGCGTGAATGCGGTAAGTATTAAAAAGTTCGTTGACATTTGCACTGGCGTTCAAACCACAACCGACACCCGCGAGGCCACGTTAATCCAAACCCGGCACAGAATTCCGGAAATCCCTATGACAAACGGACAAATTCTAGTGTTACAGGTCCCCATCCCCGAACCTCTCCGCATTGTTGAGGCGCGTGAAGAAACAACAAAAAAAATGCATGCCGAAAAAGACTACGCACCGATGTGGCTTCAACTTTACGAAAGCCTTGTAAAATACAAAAAAGTGACGGTTTCATCGGAATACCCCTGCATGATCGGAGGGCGTTACATGATGAACCCAAGTCCGATCCCGAAGTTCGACAATCCAAAATTGCATAAGGCAGAATGCCTGTATTTATTCGGCGCGGGGCGTGAAAAAAAGATTTACGCCATCCCCCCGCATACGGAGGTCGTTTCCCTCGCCTTTGACGATGTTCCCTTTGAAACAGAAAGCTTCGAAGGCAAAAAATGTCGCCTGTGTGGAAGCGCAAACACCTATCTTGACGAGGTGTTTGACAGGCAGACCGGCGATTGGTTTTATCAGTGCTCCGACACCTCGTATTGCCGGGAGGAACAGTCATGTGGCTGAATGAAACGCCTATATTGTCGGTTAAGCGACTGGTTGTCCGTTACGGCGATGGATGCCTCGGTTGCCAAAAGAACTTGGAAAAAAACCGCTGCGCGGTGTGCGGGGCCATTTGGGCCGCAAATAAACTTTCTTTTGATGTGTATCCCGGCGAGGTGCTAGGTATTGTGGGAGAAAGTGGCTCGGGAAAAACCACATTGATGAGATCTCTTTACTTTGATATTATCCCCACTTCCGGCAGCGCGGTACTGCGCGACTATAAAGACGGAGGATCCAATATATGGAGCGCAAGCGCAGCCGAACAGCGAATGATCAAAAACAACGTTATGGGAATGGTGTATCAAAATCCGGGTTTGGGGCTGCGCATGAATTATTCCGCGGCATCCAATATCGCTGAAAAAATCATAGCGGCAGGCAGCCGGAATGCGGGGCAGATGACCTGGCGCGCCACAGAGCTTTTGGAAGCTGTGGAGATTATGATTTCTCGTATGGGCGAAGCTCCAAGAAATTTTTCTGGCGGTATGCAGCAGCGCGTGCAGATTTCAAAAGCCCTCGCAAACAATCCGGCACTGCTCTTGCTCGACGAGGTAACTACGGGGCTTGACCTGTCCGTACAGGCAAAGGTTCTTGACCTAATCCGAAAGATCAAAGCGCGGTATGGGATATCGATTTTGCTGGTATCTCACGACCTTGCGGTCATCCGTATGCTGGCCGACAGAACCATTGTCATGCTGGACGGTCAAATCGTGGAAAGCGGGTTGACTGACCAGATCCTTGAGGATCCGCAGGGTGCGTATACCCAGCAGCTTGTACACTCGCTTATATAGGAGGATATTGCCTTGATTGCGATCAAAAACGGGAAAATCGTGATGCCTGACCAAATCATTGAAGGCAAGATACTGCTCTTGAAACATGACAGAATTTTAGGGCTTGCCGACAGCCTTGAATGCGCGGATGATGTTGAAAGGGTTGTTAATGCGCATGGGCGCTACTTGTTGCCAGGACTGATCGACGTTCACTCAGATAAAATCGAGCAATATATACAACCGCGCCCCACGTCTCAAATGGATTTCGAGTTTGCGCTCAAGGCATGTGAGCGGGATTTGCTTAGTGCGGGCATCACCACGATGTATCATTCCTTATCCCTGTTCAAGGATGAGATTTTTGGCAAATTTCTGCTTAAATCCAAGAAAAATGTTCAAAAACTAGCCTATTTGATCTCAGATATCCATATGCGCAACCATCTAATTCGTCATCGGCTGCATCTGCGTATCGAGATTGATAATTTGGAAGCCTTCGGTATTGTGTGGGGTATGATCGATCAAGGAGTCGTGCACCTGATTTCATTTATGGATCATACGCCTGGTCAGGGGCAGTACAGCGACCTTGTGATGTACCACGATGCAATCACTAAATATAATGGCAAGGAAATAGCTTCTTTTGGGTTTAACGGCGTTCTGGAATACCAAAAAAACAAGGATACGCTTTCCTTTGAGCAGCTTAAGGAGCTCGCTGAGTATGCTCACAAAAAAGGAATCGCCGTGGCGTCCCATGACGACGACACAGATCAAAAGCTGGCGCTCAACAAGGAGATTGGCGTTGACATCAGCGAATTTCCCATCTCAATCGAAGCAGCCAGGTCCGCGAAAGCACATGGGTTTTATACGGTTGTTGGGTCGGCGAACTTATTAAGGGGCAGTTCCCATGCAGGAAACATGTCCGCAGTGGAAGCCATTTCAGAAGACTGCGCCGATATCATCTGTTCGGATTATTTCCCCGCCGCCACTCTGCACAGCATATTCCATATGCACACAAAACATGGCGTCCCGTTGCCCCAAATGGTGAACAGGGCCACGTTGAACCCGGCGAGGGTCATGAAAATGGATAAGGATTACGGCTCTATTCAACCGGGTAAAAAAGCGGATTTGCTGATCGTGGATGCGCTGGATGGATATCCGGTTGCAACTCATGTGTTTGTGGACGGGAATCCGACTTTGCGAATTGAGTACCGGAGGTAGATATGGACATTTTAACGATTAAAAATCTGGAAAAAAACTTCTATCTGCATAATCCAGGGCTTGAAATCAAATCATGCCAAAATATAAACCTGACGCTAAGAAAGGGAGAGTTTGTCGGTATTGTTGGGCTTTCCGGTGCGGGCAAATCAACGATACTTAAATGCATCAACCGCAGCTATTTGCCGATGCAGGGAGAAATCATTTACGACAGTGAGGCGTTTGGTAAAATTAATCTGGCAACGGTTGCCGAGCGGGAGATTCTTTATCTGCGCCGCCATGAAATCGGTTATGTGTCGCAGTTTTTGAATGTCATGCCCCGGACAACCGCCATAGAACATGTAACAAATGCTTTATTTGACATGGGAGTAGACATCCGAAGCGCCGAAGTTGACGCCAAAGAAATGCTTCATTATTTCCGGTTGCCCGTAAATCTGTGGGGCATATATCCCGCTACTTTTTCTGGCGGGGAGCGGCTTCGGCTAAACCTCGCTCATGCAATGGTCAAGAAGCCTCGCTTGCTGATGCTGGACGAACCTACGGCTTCGCTTGATAGCAAAACAAAAATCCTCGTTAAGGATATGCTAAAAAAGCTAAAGAATAAACGTACCAGTATGATTGGCATTTTTCACGATATCGAGTTTATGGAAGGCGTGTGCGACAGGGTACTTAATATTTCTGAAGGGGCTATTGTATCATGAAAGCCGATTTACATATCCATTCCACCGTTTCAGACGGAAGTGACACAATCGAGCAAATCATAGATATCGCAAAGAAAAAAGGGCTAGACGCCATTGCAATTACGGATCACGATACCCTGTCGCATATAAACCAAATCCCCAAAGACACAGGCATAAAGGTTGTTGCGGGCGTTGAAATATCGGCAACCCACCTTCACACAAAGAAAAAGACGCATATTTTGGGATATAACATCAAAAAACCTGAACAGCTCACCGTGCTGACACGAACAATAATGATAGCCCGCACAAGAAATTCGGAAAAACAGATAGAGATTTTGCGTCAGCAAGGATTAACGATTGAAAAGGACAAGCTTGCAAGGGTGGATGGAATATGTATATATAAACAGCACATAATGGACTGGCTTGTATCGACAGGGCAAGCGCCGGAGATGTTCGGCAGTTTCTATCAACGCACTTTCAAAAATGGCGGCGTCTGTGATTTTGACATTTGCTATCCAGATGTTATTGAGACGGTTAAAGCAGTAAAGAAAGCCGGCGGACTTGCCGTTCTCGCCCATCCGGGACAGCAGCAAAATTTCTATCTTATCCCCGATCTTGTAAGAATCGGGCTTGATGGCCTGGAGTTGAATCATCACACGCATAGTCAAACAGACAGGGAAACGATTCGCGATTACGCTGATCAATACGGTTTATTTTTGACTGGCGGCAGCGATTACCACGGCACGCATGAGCCACAGCCCTCAGGTGTCGGCGATTATTTGTCAGAAGAAAGCGGTGTGAAGGCGATATGTTAGACACCTATAAAGGATATGAAGATATGGAGAATAAACTGATTTTGAGGGATTATTTAGCAATAGATAGAACCGTTCTAGCAAATGAGCGGACATTGCTGGCTTACATCAGAACTTGTATTGGCTTCTTTGCTACGGGAGCTGCGTTGATCAATTATGTTGAAAGCGCCGTATTGATTGTGTTTAGTTATGTTTTTATATTTTCTTCGATGATCATATTTATTTTCGGTCTATATCGATTCATCAAAGCAAAACATAAATTTGATAAAATCTACATGAGCGGCAATAAAACATAAACTATTTTGAGAGAGGATATCTTCAATGCAGCAAATTTATAATGACTTTTCGGCATTTGAAATGTTAATAGACAAAAAACCGTTACTTGTTTGTGACAATGCTTTTGACCAATTATGGATTTCTCTTCCCTGCGAATTTGTACGATTCAGCAATTTTACATCCAACCCGCTTTATGAGGATGTACAGGCAGGAGTGGAGGTATTAAAGAACAGCACATGCGATTTTATTGTGGCGATTGGCGGCGGAAGCTGCATCGACACCGCAAAGAGCATCAAATACTTCAGCCTTGAAGATATCCCGATAATGGCTGTTCCCACAACTTCCGGCACGGGAAGCGAAGCGACACATTTCGCGGTCATCTATCAAGGTGGGGAAAAACAATCCATCGCCGATGAAAGGCTCTTGCCAGACTATGTTGTTTTACAGCCGGATACGCTTAAAACACTTCCTGTTTATCAAAAGAAATGTACTATGCTGGATGCGCTTTGCCAGGCGATCGAATCCTGGTGGTCAAAAAAAGCGACGCCGGAAAGCAGCAGATATTCCCAAAAGTCCATAAAGCTAATCCTTGATAATATCGAAAGCTACTTAAAAAATGAAGATAAGGGCAATAATAACATGCTCACAGCGTCCAACCTGGCGGGCAAGGCGATCAACATCACCACAACGACCGCACCTCACGCGATGAGTTATAAGCTGACCTCGCTTTACGGCCTGCCGCATGGACACGCTGTGGCCCTCTGCCTGCCGAAAGTATGGCGGCACATGAAAGGCTTTGATAATATCGCAAAGGCGCTCGGCAGACAACACTGTGAAGAAGCGGTTTCGTTTCTTGAAGAGTTGCTTCAAGACTTGGGTATATCATCGCCGGAGAATGTGTCGGTTTCCGATCTTGATATTCTGACAAGCTCGGTAAATCTCCAAAGGCTTCAAAATAACCCAATCCGACTTGATGAGGATATAATCAATGCTTTGTATAAAGAAATATTGGAGGTTAAGGAAGATGGAAAACACGATTAAAGCGGTTATTTTTGACTGGGCAGGCACCACGGTTGACTACGGTTGCTTTGCGCCTGTGAAAGGCTTTGTAGACGGATTTAAGAGTATCGGCGTTGATATAACCAACGAAATGGCCCGCAAGCCAATGGGGCTTATGAAAATCGATCATACGAGGGCGATTGCCGCTATGCTTCCGAAGCCCATCTCGGAAAAGCGGATTTTGAAGGCATACGAAGTTTTTGAAGAAACCTTGTTTGCCAACATTGAGCGGCATTGCGATATCAAGGATCATGTTTTGGAAACGGTTGCCGCGCTCCGTGAGCAAGGGATAAAAATCGGCTCCACAACAGGCTTCACTTCCGCGATGATGGAGCGGATTTTGCCCAAAGCAGCCGAGCAGGGCTACTCCCCCGATTTCTGCATTGCACCTGATCAAACTGCCAAAGGCAGACCGTACCCGTACATGATATGGAATAATCTGATGCAATTTGGTATCTCTGATCCAAGAGCTGCCGTTAAAGTTGGAGATACCGCTACTGACATAACTGAGGGAAAAAACGCTGACTGCTGGACTGTGGGCGTGATTTTGGGTTCGTCTGAGCTTGGACTTACCCGTGAGGAAGTCGCTGCATTACCGGAAGATGAATTAGTAGACCGTAAGGCTGCCGTTCGGGCTGTATATTATGAAGCCGGCGCAGATTACATTATTGACGATATGAATGAACTTATAGACGTGATCGCGGATGTAAACCGCAAACTCGCTCAAAATGCCAATCACAAGCTGTTGACACCTGGCCCCTTAACGACACGTTACTCTGTCAAACACGCCATGCTCACCGACCATTGTACATGGGATGACGAGTATAAAGCGATCACAACCTCTGTTATGAATGATATTACACATATTTCCGCTAACGACGAATACGCCACGGTGCTTTTGCAGGGCAGCGGCTCGTATGCGGTGGAAGCGATGATCAATTGCTTGTGCCATAAAAAAGACAAAATACTGTTCTTGGTCAATGGTGAATATGGCAAGCGTATGTTGGCCATCGCGAACGGCTCACGCAAGGATTATGAGCATATCACCTTTGATATGACCCAGCCTATAGAGATTTGCGCAATTGAGAAGAAACTTAAAAAAGATAAAGACATTTCTGTGATTGTTTTTGTGCATTGTGAAACAACCACAGGCGTTGTCAATCCGCTTGAAGATGTCGCAAGGCTTGCGAAGTCATACAAAAAAAAGGTGCTTATTGACGCTATGTCAAGCTTTGCGGCTTATGATATTGATATGCCCGGTCTTGATATTGACGCATTGGCGGCAAGCTCCAATAAGTGTTTGGAAGGATTGCCAGGACTGTCTTTTGTTATAGCGAAGAAAAGTTTATTAGGTAAAAGCGAAGGCCGCTCTTATTCTCACAGCCTTGATCTATTCGATCAGCATCAAGGCTTATGTGCGGGAGGCGGCAAATTCCGTTTTACATCTCCCACCAATGTGCTTCTCGCATTGCGGCAGGCTATCGACGAATATAAGAAAGAGGGCGGGTTGCAGGCTCGCAGGGCACGTTATATGGAAAATCACGATGTTCTCGTTAGGGGGCTTGGGGAACTCGATATTCAGTCCATTGTCGCGCCGGATCACCAATCCTATATCATCACCACATTTGAGCTAGGCAGCATTGATTTTTCAAAACTGTACGCTGCGCTCAAATCAAAAGGTTTTATCATTTATCCTGGAAAGTTGACGTCCATTCCCACATTCAGATTGGGAAATATCGGAGATGTGTATCCATCGGACATGGCGGAGCTTGTGAAAGCTGTCGATGAATATGTATCTCATACAGAATAAAACGAGCATCCTATATAGGGCGTACTGAAAAGCAGAAAAACTCAGTCCACACCAAAAAAACGCACACAAAAGGAGTAGAGTAACAGATACAAAATCGCTGAAAAGAGCGGATATGGGGTAGAAGATGTACCACAGAGGAGACAAAAACCAGCTGACAATGGAAGAATTCATGCTGTCTTTCGGCGGGTATCTATTAGCGGATAACCGCTGGGTGAAGATGGCCAAGCTCATACCGTGGGATGTGGTAGAAGAAGAATATGCCAAGAAAAAGGAGGAATCATCATGAACCCAACCGCTATCAAGGAAAGGGCTATCGTTGGCTATTAGTACAAGGGCGTAACGGTCAACCGTACCCTGGAGGCACTTTACACGGACAGTTTCGAGAACTTCGGATGGCAAATGGAGGGGACAGCCATCCCGCCGAGCTTTAGCCCGACCGCTGTGACATTGAATTTCAAGCGTGATCGCAAGATTCGGAACAAGGCTGAGCTTTCGCGCCTGGAGCGCCAGTTCATCACCTATGCAGACGAAGTACAAAAGCTGGAACGCGAGAAAAGTTTTGTGGCTTCCGTAGCCGCTTACGTCATCGGTGTGATCGGAGCTGGATTTACAGCCGGTTTTGTCTCCGCAAGAGAGGTTCAATTTCAAAAGGATCTATGTTGTCCCCACAGGTGGTTTGAGTTCCCTATATGCCGACGACAAAGGAATTGTGTTAGCCTTTTGATATGAAAAGACAAGGGAAACTAAGTTGGCCCAGAGAAACGAAAAAGAAAATATATGGAAATTCCGCTTACTTTCGATTTGGAGATTGCTATTTCGATTGACCACCTATCGCAGCTTGTACAGTAGCTCGAACTATACTTAAGGCGCGTTCATCGCAATTATAAAGCATGCGGACAATATCTTCTATCTGTAAATCTTTGGATTGTTTCTCTGGGTAAAAAATCAGGTCAGCAGGTATATGGAGTACCCGGATTAACGCATACAGCACTTCATAGCTTGGAATGTTGCCCTCGTTTTCAATGCCCATGATGTGACGCAGACCTACACCAACCTTTTCCGCAAGAACCTCCTGCGTTAGGCCTTTTTTCAAACGAGCGGCTTTGACGATAGCCCCGAGGTTACTTTCATTGGTACGCACTGCAAAACCACCTCAACAACAGTTTACAGAGCATATTCTTGTTTATGAACGATCTGTATATTCATAATGACACGCAATATTGTTGCGTATAGCAGGATGATGGCTATGCTTGTACGAATGACATCGACCCCTTGCAAGGACAGCGGAGGTATAGCAGACACCGCAGTTCGAAATGAAATGCATTGCTTCTATAGCGAGGTAAATCCAACTCTTCAATACGCAATCATATATCTTATTAATACGAGTGAAAATATCGCATGTGCCCGATTTAGAGAAATCTCTCCGGGTATTTCTATATCTTTCTTGGGGGTGTGACATGGGTAATAAGAGTTTAGGTAAGGATTACCTATCGATAAAAGACTTTGCGGAGTTTGTCGGAATGAATGTATCTGCCCTCCGGCATTATGACAAGATGGGAATATTCTTACCAGCGAAGCGCGGTGTTGAGTTTGAGAACCAATACCGATATTACTCCCCAATGCAGATAACGATGGTTAAGATGATCCGTGTTTTGACAGAAATAGGCGTACCACTCAAAACAATTAAAGAACTAACAAAAAACAGGACGCCGGAAATACTGCTAAAACTATTAAGTAAAAACATGGACATATTAATGGACGAGTTGCATTTTTTAACGGATGTATATTCGGTTATCTGTACGTTCCATGAGTTGCTAATCGAAGGTATAAGTGTTACAGAGACGGATATTTACGTTTCTGAAAAACCCGAAAAGCATATAATTTTGGGAGACATAAATGATTTTGGAGGCGAACCAAGTTTTCTGGAGGCGTTTACCCAATTCTGCATGACACATCGCAAACCGAAGCTGAATATGTCTTATCCAATAGGTGGGTATTTTAATGATATGGTAGCATTTCAGAATGAACCGTCACGGCCTACGCGATTTTTCTCACTCGACCCCAAAGGGCAGGAGAAGAAAGAGGCTGGGCAGTATTTAATTGGTCATACTCGCGGCTATTACGGACAAACAAACGACCTGCCTGAAAAAATGGTGGCGTTCGCAAAGAAAAACGGACTGATGTTCAACGGACCTGTATATAATCTCTATCTGTTTGATGAAGTCAGCACTATTGACCCGGATCAGTATTTATTACAAGTTTCCGCGTCCGTTATAGAAACGCAGCGCACATCCTCCCGCCGCCCACGTCGCCATTTATATCGTGAAGAATAGCGTGCTTTACCTTTTCGGAGCGAAAAGAATTTTGCAAAAAAAGATGTTGATTTTATAGGTTTTTTTGCAAAATGATTTTTGAATAACTCTATTGACCCTCATGCGCTTGACCCCTTACTCTCATTATTGGAGATTGGCGCTTTACGGGCCTGTATACAACATCTATCTGTCCGCCGAGATCAGTGAAATTGATCCTCAGCAATATCTTTTGCAGGTTTCTGTCCCTGCCTCAGAAACGCGGCGTGAATCTTCCCGCCGCCTGCACCACCAGGCATGAATAGACCGAAGGAAGAAGAGCGCCTTCCGGCGATAAACCGGGAGGCGGTCTTTTTTCGATTAGCGAAGGTTGCAACGTTAGAACCTTTTTGTGGGGAAAAGATATTTTTTGTTCCTCAAAAAGTGTTGATTTTATTGGCTTTTCTATTTCTAAATTTCGGCATAACCACGTTGACCTTCTAACGTTGGAACCTTTACAATTTTAGGGTGGTACAAAAACGCCCATGTTTTGAAGGGAGCATAACCTCAATACCGGCATATAAGAGCAAGCTTGATCGGTTTGGTTACATGAAGCGCAATGACGAGAGATGTCGATGATAAGGCTACAGCCGATATTGACAACGGGTATGAACTCAGGAAAAACCGGGCGCTGTTTGAACAGGCATTCGAGGACTACTCAACTACCGCTCCGACTTTTTGGCAAAAAGCTGACGCGCTGATGAAACATCGGAACTGGTATCCCTCCACTTTCAAGGATAAAACGCTTCTGAACGACATGGAGTATTCGCGCTATTTAACGGAACGAAGTAAACTGCCCAGCATCCCGAGAGTGATGGCAATATGCATCGGACTGGACATCGATGAACAGATTTCTGAAGACTTGCTCTCCACCGCGGGATATAAGCTCAGCCCTTCGCGCGAACACCAAGCCTATCGCTTCGTGCTGATCCACTACCGGGGTAGAATAGACGAATGTAACGCCTTTTTGAGCGACAGAGGAGTGAAGCCGCTCGGTTCTCAAAGCCGTCTATAGTAGCTCCGACCACCTTGTGCCAAGAGCACACGAGCATTTTTTGTCTTTTGAAAATTTCGCTAACATGGCATGTTAAGCGGATTTAGCCATTTTACTAGCTTTTTGCGCGCGGGAAATAACTTCGCGTGCCAAAAAGCCTTATTTTTAGCCATTTTCGCTTAACATGCCATGTTAAGACTTTTCGTATAAAAACTG
>Ga0123353_10006824_pt1 | contig 15314 bp, 13 predicted proteins | sample TergutLab28metaG_3_FD_92763 | JGI IMG/M metagenome (GOLD analysis project Ga0123353, IMG submission 92763) | Labiotermes labralis P3 segment gut microbial communities from Petit-Saut dam, French Guiana - Lab288 P3 | ecosystem: Host-associated > Arthropoda: Insects > Digestive system > Gut ... | reverse complement strand
GTATCTTTGGTACAGGGTTTTTGTGATCGCCGCGGTAAGTGTCGTCTTTCCATGGTCTACGTGGCCAATCGTTCCGATATTGACATGCGGCTTATTTCTTTCAAACTTTTGCTTTGCCATTATATTTTAATCCTTCCTAACTATTTATTTTTTCAAGTAAACTTTCCGGCAGCTTTTCGAAATGGTCGAATTGCATCGAGTAAACGCCTCGTCCCTGTGTCTTGGAGCGCAAATCAGTAGCGTAGCCAAACATTTCGGATAACGGCACCTGTGATTTAATCACCGCAGCGCCGGCGCCCATATCAGAGCCTTCGATCCTTCCGCGTCTTGAACTGATATCTCCAATAACATCGCCCATATATTCTTCCGGAACTGTAACCTCAACTTTGAAGACCGGCTCAAGCAGAACGGGCTTTGCTTTTTTTGCTGCTTCTCTGAACGCCATGGAGCCGGCAATCTTAAACGCCAACTCCGAAGAGTCTACTTCGTGATAAGATCCATCGTAAAGTTCTACGCCGACATCCACGACCTGATAACCCGCAAGAGGGCCATTCTGCATCGATTCTTTTATACCATCCTCAATTTTCGGAATGTATTCTTTTGGAATCGCACCTCCCACAACCGCGTTTTTAAATTCAAAGCCAGCGCCGGGCTCTCTTGGAGTAACCCTGATTTTAACATGACCGTATTGGCCGCGCCCTCCGGACTGCTTGGCATATTTATAGTCCACGTCTGCGGGCGCGGATAACGTTTCTTTGTAGGAAACCTGTGGTTTACCAACGTTAGCTTCCACTTTAAACTCTCGCAAGAGCCTGTCGACGATAATCTCCAGATGGAGCTCTCCCATTCCCGCAATAATTGTCTGCCCTGTCTCTTCATTCGTATATGTCTTAAACGTCGGGTCCTCTTCAGCAAGCTTCGCAAGCGCGATGCCCATCTTTTCCTGACCCACTTTTGTCTTCGGCTCAATAGCGATTTCAATAACCGGGTCTGGGAATTGCATGGATTCAAGGATTACCGGATGTTTATCGTCGCACAGCGTATCGCCTGTGGTCGTATCCTTAAGTCCTACGGCAGCAGCAATATCTCCGGAAAAAACCTCTTCGATTTCTTCTCTTTTGTTTGCATGCATCTGTAAAACTCTTCCGATTCGTTCTTTTTTTTCTTTTGTGGAATTATAGACATATGAGCCTGACTTTAAAGTCCCTGAATATACTCTAAAGAAGGCTAACTTTCCAACAAATGGGTCAGCCATTATTTTAAACGCAAGAGCGGAAAAAGGTCCTTTGTCATCTGCCGGTCTTTCCGTTTCTTTGTCATCCCTGGGATTAACTCCTTTGATCGCTGGAATATCCAGCGGCGAAGGCATATAATCGACTACCGCGTCCAGCAGTATCTGTACTCCTTTGTTTCGATAGGATGAACCGCATGTGACCGGAATCAATTTCCCTTCTATGGTCAGTTTCCTGATGGCATTCTTAATTTCTTTTTCGGAAATTTTCTCGCCTTCCAAGAACTTCATCATGATTTCTTCGTCTGCTTCAGCGGCAGCTTCAAGCAGCTTTTCCCTGCTTTTTTCCGCTTCCTCTTTTAAAGCCTCCGGTATTTCTTCTATGGAATACTCTTTTCCAAGATCATCCTTATAAACCTCTGCCTTCATTTCTACTAAATCGACAATTCCTATGAAACTGTCTTCCGCGCCAATCGGCAATTGTATGGGCACTGCGTTTGCCTTCAACCTATCCTTAACCATTTCGACAACTCTAAAGAAATCGGCGCCCGTGATATCCATTTTGTTCACGAAAATCAACCTTGGGACACCATATTTCTCCGCCTGTCGCCATACTGTCTCCGACTGGGGCTCAACGCCACCCTTTGCGCAAAGTACCGTAACAGCTCCGTCCAGGACCCTTAATGATCGTTCTACTTCTACCGTAAAATCTACGTGTCCCGGCGTATCGATTATGTTAATTCTAGTATCTCTCCATTGTGCTGTAGTAGCAGCAGAGGTTATGGTAATACCTCGCTCCTGCTCTTGTTCCATCCAGTCCATTGTGGCCGCACCTTCATGGGTTTCGCCAAGCTTATGGGTTTTCCCGGTATAAAACAAGATTCTTTCTGTTGTTGTGGTCTTTCCGGCGTCTATGTGCGCCATAATTCCAATATTTCTGGTTTTTTCCAACGGAAACGCTCTAGGCATATATCATATCCTCCTTTCTGCCAAAAATCCTGTGTAAATTGGATTTTTAATTACCACCTATAATGCGCAAAAGCTCTGTTGGCTTCTGCCATTTTATGTGTATCGTCCTTCTTTTTAACAGACGCGCCAACGCTATTGGATGCGTCAAGCAATTCTTTTGCGAGTCTGTCTGCCATCGTCTTTTCACCTCTGGCTCTTGTGTACTTTGTAAGCCAGCGCAATCCCAATGTCTGTCTTCTGTCTTCCCTGACTTCTACAGGAACCTGATAGTTCGCCCCGCCAACACGCCTTGCCTTTACTTCAAGCACAGGCATGATGTTGTTCATCGCTTTTTCAAATACTTCCACCGGATTCTGCCCAGTCTGTTTTTCAATGGTGTTAAACGCATCATAAACGATCGATTGGGCAACACCTTTCTTTCCGTCTAACATAATGCTGTTGATTAGCTTAGCTATAACAACATTCCCGTAAACCGGATCAGGAAGCACTTCTCTTTTTGGTACATTACCTTTTCTTGGCACTTCTCTTCCCTCCTTGCTCAAGTTCGGTACTCGACACCGGCAATGGTAGTGAAAACTACGATCTCCGGAGCCGCGGTGCACATGAATATACTCTTTAACTACCAATATTGGTATTGTTTATATATATATCAAGGGCACTAATTTTCCCGATTTACTTCTTATTTTTTCTTAGGTCTCTTGGCGCCGTATTTTGAACGGGCCTGGTTTCTGTTTGCTACGCCTGCGGTATCGAGTGTCCCTCTTACGATGTGATATCTCACACCCGGAAGGTCTTTTACTCTTCCGCCTCTGATCAGAACGACGCTATGCTCCTGCAGGTTATGGCCGATTCCTGGAATATAGGCGGTGACTTCGATGTTATTCGTCAGACGAACCCTGGCTACTTTCCGAAGCGCTGAATTCGGCTTCTTTGGTGTAACTGTTTTGACCGAAGTGCATACGCCTCTTTTTTGAGGAGCTTCCACATCGGTATGCACTCTTCTGATCGTGTTAATTCCCTTCAGCAAAGCCGGAGCCGTGGATTTTTTCACAGCGCTGGTTCTTCCCTGGCGTACCAATTGATTAATTGTAGGCATTTTTTTCTCCTTTCTTTATTGAATCTATTTTAAGCGTTTTTTGGCTCAAAATCGATAAATTATATCACAAAATTACATTCGGTGTCAAACAAATTTATACTGTTTCTCGTTTAAAACACGATTAATCAGTATCACTCCAGCTCGATGATTTCGGAAGTTTCCGCTTCCTCTTCCTCTTCCGCTTCTTCTGTCATCTCGAGTTCATCCTTGTCTTCATCGATAAAATCATGATCCTCATGATCCTCAGCATCATCTTGAAATGCCGTCTCCTCGATTTCGCTGGTATCCGCGAGCTCGACGAAGTTTTCCTCTTCTTCCTCCTCCGCATATTGCGCAGTGTAGGATTCCATTAGCTCTGTGTTCACACCGTAATCCACGTCAATGTTCTTGTACCGCTTCATTCCGGTTCCCGCAGGAATCAGTTTTCCGATGATTACATTTTCTTTAAGACCGAGCAGCCGGTCAGTTTTTCCTTTAATTGCCGCATCTGTAAGAACTCTTGTGGTTTCCTGGAAGGACGCGGCTGATAAAAACGAATTGGTTGCCAAAGACGCTTTTGTAATTCCGAGCAGTACCCTTTTAGCCGACGCTTCTTCCAAGCCATTTTCCACCGCATCTCTGTTGGCTTCATCAATTTCAAATTTGCTGTAAAGGCCGCCTGGAAGCAGCGTTGTATCGCCGGCATCTTCTATTCTGAACTTGGAAAGCATTTGACTGACGATGACCTCAACGTGCTTGTCATTAATGTCTACACCCTGCTGTTTGTACACGCGCTGTACCTCTTTTAGCAAGTACTGATAAACACCTTCTACACCATTCAGCCGCAATATATCATGAGGATTTAGAGGTCCGCGCGTGATCTGTCCTCCGGCCAACACGTAATCGCCTTCTTTTACATTTAAGCGCGCCCCGTATGGAACAATGTAGACTCTTTCCTCTTCTCCCCTGATTTTGACTTCTGTCTTATTATCTTTTCTGGTTTCGATTGAGACAACCGTACCGTCGGCTTCACAGATTTCTGCGATTCCCTTTGGCTTTCTGGCTTCAAAAAGCTCCTCAACTCTCGGCAGACCGTGGGTGATATCGCTTCCGGCAACGCCGCCCGTATGGAAGGTTCTCATCGTCAGCTGTGTGCCGGGCTCCCCGATGGATTGCGCCGCCGTAATGCCGACGGCCTCCCCGATGTTAACGTTTTCACCGGTTGCGAGATTTCTGCCGTAACATTTTGCGCAGATACCGGTCTGGCTATGGCAGGTCATAACAGAACGAATAGCGATTGCCTCAATTCCGCAGGATTCAATATGCTCTGACGCAACCTCAGAAATTTCCTCGTTTTGTTCTGTAATCAGTTCCCCCGTATTTGGATCATAAATATCCGCAAGTGAAGTTCTCCCGACAATACGGAGTTTCAGCGGCTCAATGACTTCTTTCCCATCCGTGAATGCCCTAACTTCAATTCCTTCATCGGTTTCACAATCGAATTCCCTTACGATTACGTTATGCGACACGTCAACCAACCTTCTCGTCAGGTATCCTGAGTCCGCGGTTCGCAGTGCGGTATCGGCAAGTCCCTTTCTGGCGCCATTTGTGGAAACAAAGTATTCCAGAACCGAGAGTCCTTCACGGAAGTTTGCTTTAATCGGGATCTCAATTGTTCTTCCGGACGCGTTAGCCATGAGTCCGCGCATACCGCCGATCTGTCTGATCTGGTTTTTGCTTCCTCTCGCGCCAGAGTGGGCCATGATATAGAGATTGTTCAGCGTTCCCAGTGATCCCATGAGTGCGTCCGCTACATCATCGGTCGTTTTATTCCATATGCTGATTACCTTTTCATATCGCTCCTGATCGGATACGAGTCCTCTTCGATAAGCCGTTTCATATTTTTCAACCAGCTTTTCTGACTCTGAAATGATGCTCGCTTTTTCCGCCGGTATTTCCATATCAGAAATACTGATCGTAATCGCTCCGACCGTTGAATAATGGAAACCCATATCTTTGATGTGGTCAAGCATAATCGCTGTTCCCGTATTTCCATGTTTTCGATAACACTTATCGATGATCTGGCCTAATTTCTTCTTGTCGCATAAAAAATCAATTTCAAGCGAATGTTGATCCACACTTCGATCAATATATCCAAGATCCTGAGGGATTTTCTCGTTGAAAATAAATCGCCCGACTGTAGATTCAACCAATTTTCCTCTGTCATTTATATCTATAAACCGCCTTACTTTCACGCGAGCATGAAGGCCAACTGTTCCATTGCTGTAGGCCATCAGCATCTCGCTATAATCCGTAAAGATTTTGCCGTCGCCTTTTTCCGCGCTTGTGTTTCTTTCGTCCACACCGGGATGTGTCAGGTAATAACTTCCCAAAATCATATCCTGCGTAGGCGTCGTAATCGGAGATCCGTCTTTCGGAGCGAGAATATTGTTTACGGAAAGCATGAGGAATCTCGCCTCTGCCTGTGCTTCTACCGATAATGGCACATGAACCGCCATTTGGTCACCGTCGAAGTCCGCGTTGTACGCTGTACAGACAAGCGGATGCAACTTGATCGCTTTCCCTTCTACGAGCACCGGCTCAAAGGCCTGAATTCCAAGCCTGTGCAAGGTCGGGGCACGGTTAAGTAATACAGGATGTTCTTTGATGACCTCATCGAGAACGTCCCATACTTCTGTTTTAATCTTTTCAACCATTCTTTTTGCACTTTTGATGTTATGCGCATGACCGTTCTGTACCAGTTTTTTCATGATAAACGGCTTAAATAGTTCCAGCGCCATTTTCTTCGGGAGTCCACACTGATAAAATTTCAGTTCCGGACCTACCACGATTACGGAACGGCCTGAATAGTCAACGCGCTTTCCAAGCAAGTTCTGCCTGAACCTTCCTTGTTTTCCCTTGAGCATATCCGAAAGAGATTTCAGCGGCCTTGATCCTGGCCCTGTTACCGGCCTTCCTCTTCTGCCGTTGTCAATCAGCGCATCAACCGCTTCCTGAAGCATTCTCTTTTCATTTCGAACGATAATGTCAGGAGCGCCAAGTTCCAAAAGTCTTTTCAATCGATTGTTACGATTGATGACCCTTCTGTAAAGGTCGTTTAAGTCGGAAGTGGCAAAACGGCCGCCGTCCAGCTGTACCATTGGGCGGAGGTCAGGCGGAATGACCGGAATCACTTCCATAATCATCCACTCAGGTTTGTTGCCCGACAGACGGAGCGCTTCGATTACTTCCAGCCTTCTGACAATTCTGATTTTTTTCTGTCCTGAAGCATCTTTTAACTTTTTCCTCATATCATCTGAAAGCGCGACTAAATCGATCTGTGACAAAAGTTCACAAATCGCTTCGGCCCCCATAGCAGCTTTAAAGCCGATGCCATATTTATCCTTGGCTTCCCGATATTGCTGTTCGGTCAACACTTCTTTGTATATCATTTCTGTTTCACCGGGATCCGTAACGATATAGGCTGCAAAATACAGCACTTTTTCGAGATTTCGCGGTGATATATCTAGAAGCAAACCCATTCTGCTCGGAATGCCTTTGAAGTACCAGATATGGGAAACCGGAGCCGCAAGCTCGATGTGCCCCATTCTTTCCCTTCTTACTTTTGCCTTCGTTACTTCAACGCCGCAGCGGTCACAAACGATGCCTTTGTACCTGATTCGTTTATATTTTCCGCAGTGGCATTCCCAGTCTTTCGTAGGCCCAAAGATTTTCTCACAGAACAGTCCTTCCTTCTCAGGTTTTAACGTTCTGTAATTGATTGTCTCCGGTTTGGTAACCTCCCCGTGCGACCAACTTAAAATCTTTTCTGTTGAAGCAAGGCCAATCTGTAATGACTCAAAATTATTTAATTCATAATTGATGTTCTCGTTCAAGAATTGCCCCCCCTTTCTATAATTCATCCGTGAACTCATCATCAATGAGATCATCAAGTATCCCGTCTTCGTCAGCTTCATCGTCAGCTTCAAAATCGCCTTCAGCCATGCCAAGTTCATCAAACAGTTCTTCTTCGTCGGCATATTCAGGTTCGATATCGATGATGCTTTCAATATTGGAAAGCCCTTCAAGCTCAATTGATTCTTTAATCTCTATTTCTCTATTGTCTTCAGAAAGCACCTTGACATCCAGCCCCAGACTCTGCATTTCTTTAATCAGAACCTTGAATGATTCAGGAATACCAGGTTCAGGAATATTTTCGCCCTTTACGATCGCTTCATACGTCTTCACTCGCCCGACAATGTCATCGGACTTGACCGTGAGGATTTCCTGAAGTGTGTAAGCGGCGCCATATGCCTCGAGCGCCCATACTTCCATTTCACCGAAACGCTGTCCTCCAAACTGTGCCTTTCCTCCGAGAGGCTGCTGGGTTACCAGCGAGTACGGCCCGGTACTTCTCGCGTGGATTTTATCGTCGACAAGATGGTGCAGTTTGAGCATATACATATAGCCTACGGTAACCGGATTATCAAAAGGCTCGCCTGTTCTGCCATCTCGCAGTGTAAGCTTTCCGCTCCTTGGATAATTGCAGTCTTCCAGTAGATCCATGATATCATATTCGTTGGCGCCGTCGAATACCGGCGTTGAAATATACCAATCCTTGAATTTTGCGGCAAGCCCGAGATGCACCTCCAAAACCTGTCCGACATTCATTCGAGATGGTACGCCCAATGGATTTAACATGACCTGCAGCGCTTCACCGTTCTCCATGAACGGCATATCTTCTTCCGGAAGAATGCTGGAAATAACGCCTTTGTTTCCATGCCTTCCCGCCATTTTATCACCGACGCTGATCTTTCTTTTTGTCGCTACATAGCACCTGACGAGTTTATTGACGCCCGGTGGAAGCTCATCTCCGTTTTCTCTTGAGAAGACCTTAACGTCAACGACGATTCCTGTCTCACCATGTGGAACCCGCAGGGAAGTGTCTCGTACTTCTCTCGCTTTTTCACCGAAAATGGCTCTAAGCAGTCGTTCTTCTGCCGTCAGTTCCGTTTCTCCTTTCGGCGTGACTTTTCCTACCAGAATATCGGAGGAGGTTACTTCTGCGCCGATGCGGATGATGCCTTCTTCGTCCAGATCTCTGAGCGCGTCTTCACTGACATTCGGGATATCCCTCGTGATTTCTTCCGGCCCAAGCTTCGTATCTCTGGCTTCTGCCTCGTATTCTTCAATATGAATGGAAGTCAGATGATCTTCCATGATTAATCTTTCATTTAAGATGATCGCGTCTTCGTAGTTGTACCCTTCCCACGTCATAAAACCAATCAGAAGGTTTTTCCCAAGCGCGACTTCTCCATTGTGCGTTGATGGTCCATCCGCAATGACTTCGCCTTTTTCAACATGCTCGCCGTGACTGACAATCGGCTTCTGGTTGATGCACGTAGCCTGATTGGATCGTTTAAACTTAAGCAGCCGATATTCATCCAGGCCTTTTCCGTCGTCGCGTCTGACCTTTATTTTCGTCGCGTCCACAAACTCCACCGTACCGGCATTTTTCGCCAGCACAACGACGCCGGAATCTTTTGCAGCTTTATACTCCATTCCTGTTCCGACAATCGGCGCGTCGGTAAGCAAAAGCGGAACCGCTTGACGCTGCATGTTGGAACCCATCAGCGCGCGGTTTGCGTCATCATTTTCAAGGAACGGGATCATTGCTGTCGCGACTGATACAACCTGTTTTGGTGATACGTCCATATAATCGACCAGTTCTCTTGGAACCAGGTCGATGTCTCCGCCCGCGCCTCTGGAGGCTACTTTAAAGTTCACAAAATGCCCTTCCGAATCAAGCGGTTCGTTCGCCTGCGCGATGACCAGCATCTCTTCTTCGTCTGCTGTTAAATATTCGATCGTACTTAAAACACAAGCAGAGTCTTTATCTACAAGTCTATATGGTGTTTCGATAAATCCGTAATCATTGATCTTTCCATATGTCGTCAGCGATCCGATCAATCCAATGTTCGGACCTTCCGGCGTCTCGATCGGACACATCCGGCCATAATGAGAGTGGTGTACGTCTCTGACTTCAAATCCGGCTCTCTCTCTTGAAAGGCCGCCCGGTCCAAGGGCGGAAAGTCTTCTCTTGTGTGTAAGTTCAGCCAGTGGATTGGTCTGATCCATAAACTGAGAAAGCTGTGAACTCCCGAAAAATTCTTTAATCGCGGCGGTCACGGGCCGTATATTCATGAGCGCCTGCGGCGTAGTTACTTCAATATCCTGAATCGTCATTCTTTCCTTGACAACCCTCTCCATACGGGCTAGTCCGATTCTGAACTGATTCTGAAGAAGCTCTCCGACCGTCCTGAGTCTGCGGTTGCCTAAATGGTCTATGTCATCGACACTGCCAATTCCGCAGCCTAAGTTAAGAATATAACTGACCGAAGCGATGATATCATCAATGATGATGTGCTTTGGTGAAAGTTCATTCTTTCTGGCAGATATGGCGTCACGGATGGATTCCCTGTCTTTGTTTTGCTCCAGAATCTCCACGAGAACAGGATAATAAACTTTGTTTGGAATCTTCAAATCTGACACATCAAATTCTATATATGAGGAAAGATCGACAAAGTTGTTCCCGATTATTTTTGTCATACGGCTTTCCTCTGTTTTTGCGTAAGCCATAACATGCTTAACGCCTGCGTTTTCGATTGTAATCGCGATATCTCTCGTTATTTTCTTATCCTTCGGCACGAGAAGCTCCCCAGTATTCGGATCGTATACATCTTCCGCTGCGACGATACCGGTAATCCGGTTAGATAAACCGAGTTTCTTGTTGTATTTGTATCTACCTACTTTTGCGAGATCGTACCGTTTTGGATCAAAAAACAATGAATCAAGCAAAGACTTGGCACTCTCTACCGTGGGAGGCTCTCCCGGTCTTAGCTTTTTATAGATTTCTTTTAATCCGTCTTCGTAATTATCTGTCGTGTCTTTATCAAGCGTTTTAGACAGTCTGTGATCATCTCCGAAAATTTCAATGATTTCCTGATCGGTTCCAAACCCGAGCGTCCTTAAAAATGTTGTAACCGGCTGTTTTCTGGTCCGGTCTACTCTCACGGAAATGATTTCATTTGAATCCGTTTCATATTCAAGCCATGCTCCTCTGTTTGGAATAATGGTCGTGGAAAAGAGTTTATTGTTTGACTTGTCTACTGTAACATCATAATATGGCCCCGGAGAACGAACCAATTGTGTTACGACAACCCTTTCCGCACCGTTATATATGAAGGTCCCTTTTTCTGTCATGAGCGGGAAATCTCCCATGAAGACTTCCTGTTCCTTGACTTCGCCAGTTTCCTTATTTACTAAACGTACTCTGACTTTTAACGGAGCTGCATATGTTACATCTCGTTCTTTGCATTCTTCCTGTTCATATTTGGGAGGGTCGCTTAGCGAATAGTCGATAAATTCTAAAACCAGGTTTCCTGCATAGTCTTTAATAGGAGAAATGTCCTCAAATACTTCACGTAGTCCTTCTTTGATAAACCAATCGTAGGATTTGGTTTGTATCTGGATGAGATTTGGCATGTCTGCTACTTCGCTTATTTTTGAATAGCTCATGCGTGTTCTTCTACCTAATTTAACGGGATCCGGCATATTCATCACTCCTTATATCTCGAACAAAATACTTTACGTGGCAGTCTATTATACTATCACATCTGTGTCAATGAGTCAAGGAATTTTTAATAAAAATTTAATGATTTAATAATAGCCAACCACCACGGCTCCGATTTCTACAAATAGAATTGAGTATAGATCTGTTTTTCTATACTCAATTCCCGTTTCTTCATACTTTTATTGACAATTTTAATTATTTTAATTCTACTGTTGCGCCAACTTCTTCCAATTGTTTTTTAATTGCTTCGGCTTCTGCCTTTTCAATGCCTTCTTTAACGTTTTGCGGAGCGCCGTCTACGAGATCCTTCGCTTCCTTAAGTCCAAGGCCGGTCAGTTCTCTTACAACCTTGATGACCTTAATCTTTTCAGAGCCTGCGCCCGCAAGAACAACTGTAAACTCAGTCTGTTCTTCTACTTCAGCAGCGGCTCCGCCTCCGCCCATAACCGCTACTGGAGCAGCCGCGGATACACCAAATTCTTCTTCGCAAGCTTTTACAAGCTCATTTAATTCTAAAATAGTCATGCTTTTTATTGCTTCAATAATTTGCTCTTTATTCATCTTTCTTGTCTCCTTTTTTTAATCATTATTCAAATTATGCTCAGCAGGAAGCCGAGCCGCTGGCTCTATTGCTTTGTGTCCGCAACCGCCTGGAATGTACGAACCAGTTTCGATACAGGCGACTGGATGCTTCCCATAAACTTAGCAATGAGTTCTTCCCTGGAAGGAATGGTGGCAATCGCCTGAACTCCTTTTGCGTCGTAGAACGTTCCGTCCACTACGCCGGCTTTGAACTCCATCTTTTTGTAGTCTTTAATGATATCATTCAATACCCTTGCAGGTGCTGTGGCATCCTCATAGCTCAGCGCAAACGCACTTGGCCCGCCAAGCACTTGCTCCAGGGATTCATATTCTGTCCCCTTTATCGCTCTCTTTACCAATGTGTTTTTATATACGGTGTAATCTATATTTGCTTCTCGAAGTTTTTTTCTCATTGCGTCCGCTTGAGCGACTGAGATTCCGATATAGTCGATTACCACCGCGGATTTCGCTTTTTCAAGCTTAGCCTTAATCTCATCGATGATTATTTGTTTTTCTCTTTGAGTTTCAACTGACATATTTCTCTCCTTTCCGAAAGTTTTACAGTACTAATATAAAAAGCCTTGCGGCCGAAAGACAGCAAGGTCAATATTTTTATATTGTACCTCGGCGGGAAATTAAGCTTTCGCACCCGCTGTCTACGGTTTTATTTCCATATTCTTATAATTCAGATTAATGCTAGAAAACGATTTTCATCGGATTGATTTTGACGCCAGGTCCCATCGTCGACGCAACGGTTACACTTTTCAAATACTGTCCTTTTGCTGCCGAAGGCTTGGCCTTCACAACTGCTTCCAGCAGAGCGTTGAAATTGTCCGCTAGTTTTTCGTTTCCAAAAGAAACCTTTCCGATCGGTGTGTGTACGATGTTGGTTTTGTCCAATCGATATTCAACCTTACCGGCTTTAATATCCTGAAGCGCTTTCTCAATATCCATCGTTACCGTTCCGGACTTCGGATTTGGCATCAAGCCTTTTGGACCCAAAATTTTACCGAGTCTTCCGACAACACTCATCATATCCGGTGTTGCGACAACTACGTCAAAATCAAACCAATTTTCGCTTTGGATTTTTTGAGCAAGATCTTCAGCTCCAACATAATCTGCGCCGGCAGCTTCCGCCTCCTGCGCTTTCGGCCCTTTAGCAAACACCAGAACTCTATGTGTTTTACCTGTTCCATGGGGAAGAACGATCGCCCCACGAACCTGCTGATCCGCGTGTCTTCCGTCTACGCCAAGCTTGATATGAACTTCTACGGTCTCATCAAACTTCGCTTTTGCTGTCTTAATCGCAAGATCAAGCGCTTCGCCTACTTCATAAAGCGCGGTTTTGTCAATTAACTTTGCTGATTCTTTGTACGTTTTACCTCTTTTAGGCATTTTGTTACCTCCTTGTGGTACAATCGGCATTCGCCTCCCACTGATTAACCTTCAACTATAATTCCCATGCTTCTCGCGGTTCCTTTGATCATCTCTGTCGCCGCGTCAATGTCTGCCGCGTTTAAATCCGGCATTTTAGCTTTCGCGATCTCTGCCGCCTGCTGTCTGGTAATCGTCGCAACTTTTTTCTTGTTCGGTTCACCGGACGCTGCTGTAAGTCCTGCCGCTTTCTTTAATAGTACGGCGGCTGGAGGCGTTTTGGTGATAAACGAAAACGACCGGTCTGTATAAACTGTGATCACGACGGGAATAACCATACCCGGCTGATCGGCAGTTTTGGCGTTGAATTGCTTACAGAAATCCATGATATTCACACCTTTTTGACCGAGTGCGGGACCAACTGGAGGCGCCGGCGTTGCATTTCCGGCTGCGATTTGCAATTTAATATAACCATCAACCTTTTTTGCCATGAAATCTTCTCCTTTCTGCTAAATTTTGCTTTAAATTTTGTCAACCTGTCCAAATTCCAACTCGACAGGCGTATCTCTTCCAAACATCGATATCTTGACCCTGAGCGTCTGCTTTTCCATGTTTACTTCTTCAACAGTGCCCATAAAACTCTCAAAAGGTCCGTTAATAACCTTAATCGTATCGCCGACATCAATGTCCAGATCGATATACACTTTTTCGATACCCATTCTTCTTACTTCTTCATTTGTAAGCGGAATTGGTTCAGACCCGTGTCCCACGAATCCGGTGACACCCTGCGTGTTTCTGACGAGATACCATGACTCATTCGTAACAATCATTTTAACAATGACGTACCCGGGAAACATCTTTCTCGTCTTTACTTTTCGCTGCCCACCCTTGATCTCAACGCGATCTTCGGTCGGGACAACAATGCTGAGAATCAGATCTTGCATCCCCCTGTTTTCTACGATCTTTTCAATATTGACTTTTACTTTATTCTCATGCCCTGAGTACGTATGAACCACGTACCATTTAGCTTCCGAGTCACCTCTTACTCCGTCGCGGCTTTCTATAGCCAGTTCTTCAGGCAGAATATCTTCAGCCGGTTCTTCCAGCAGGATATCTTCCATCTGATCAAAATCAGACTTGTTTTCTATCATCTGTGTACCCCTTAACTATTTGGCTCAACCGCCCATACTGATTCCCAGTACTGCTTTCAAAGCTGCCAAGAATGCATAATCCACCGCAGAAAAGAGAATGGCAAAAAATGTACAGGCAAGTATAACTACAGCTGTATAAGAACCCAATTCTTTTTTAGTGGGCCACACCACTTTTTTCATTTCTGTTTTAATTCCGCGAAAGTATTCTCTCGCGCTTGCGCGCTGTTTTTTGGGCGCCGGCGGACTCGGCTTTTTCTTTATCTCTTTTTCCATTTCACTTCCCTCTGCTATTTCGTTTCCTTATGAACCGTATGCTTTCTGCAGAATTTGCAGTACTTGCTAAATTCGATACGATCAGGATCGTTTTTCTTATTCTTCATCGTGTTATAGTTTCTCTGCTTGCATTCTGTACATGCCAGTGTAACCTTAACCCTCATATCCGTTGTCCTCCGTTTCAACCAAAAATTCAGAGCTCGCCTGTAGCTCCGTACGGTTTTATCATCATAAAGTCGCTTAAACAGGTTATCACATATATTGCTAAATTGTCAAGTTATATTTCAATTTCTTCTGGGTCGTCTTCCTCTAGAAGATACCACTGATCGGAAGTAAAGTCCACTGCGCTGATGCTTTCCAATGGCATTTTCATATATTTTCCCCAAGCCTCAGCAGCTACTGTCCCATCCGAAAGTAATAATTGCCCTGTTCCCTCAAATAATTTTCTATTGTTTTTTGTCACCCTCGCGATAGCCTTTAAATCAGCCTCTGTGGGAATCTGTTTTTTATATTTCACTGAAAGCTCTACGGTGACACCCCAAACCCCAGGTTCGTTTATGCAGATTGCCCGTCCAATCAGCTCATCCAAAACTGCAGCCGTTATTCCTCCATGCGTCCTGCCCGGATAGCTTTGATGCCAGTCTCTTGTCTGAAAAGTACACGCAAGCTCCTGAGTATCCAGTTCGTAAAACCTTCCGTTTAAGCAAAACGGATTTTGGATGCCGCAGACCACACAATGGACACTGTTATTTTGTTTTCCCATAACTTTGTATTTCATTTGAAATTCCTAATCCCCCGCTCTGTTTTACAGTATAAGGAGCATTGTCTCCTATACTGTAAAATAGGGAGCGCTTACCGCTCCCTTTGAAAAATCATTTATATAGCTTGTGGTTTGACTATTCGATAATCTCCGTAACAACGCCGGATCCTACGGTCCTTCCGCCTTCACGGATAGCGAATCTGAGGCCTTCCTCTATCGCGATCGGTGTGATCAGCGAGATCGACATCATGATGTTGTCTCCAGGC
>Ga0123353_10006823_pt1 | contig 15315 bp, 10 predicted proteins | sample TergutLab28metaG_3_FD_92763 | JGI IMG/M metagenome (GOLD analysis project Ga0123353, IMG submission 92763) | Labiotermes labralis P3 segment gut microbial communities from Petit-Saut dam, French Guiana - Lab288 P3 | ecosystem: Host-associated > Arthropoda: Insects > Digestive system > Gut ... | reverse complement strand
TGAGGGTAGTGCTTTTGCTCAGAAAGTTTTAATCAATATTCATTGCAACGCGAAATCCGTATGGCGAATGCCTGCGTCCCGGATCCAGTGCATCACGCTGAGCGCTCCTGGCATCAGCGGGACCATGAAACCATGAGCCTCCGCGAAGATTTTTGATGGAGCCGGAATCCGGCCCTTTCGGATCGGTAACTGCTTCGAGAGGATATTCTCCGTACCAATCAATGCACCATTCCCAGACGTTTCCATGCATGTCGTATAAACCAAATGCATTTGGGGGAAAAGTATCAATTGGCGTGGTCTGGCGTCTACAGAGCCCCGTAGTATTCCCATTATATGAGAATTTTCCATCGAAATTAGCCTGTTCCTCACTGAGTTCTGCGCCGTTCGAAAAGGCGGAAGTGCCGCCTGCGCGACATGCGTATTCCCATTCAGCTTCGGTAGGCAATCGGAAATTTTTATGAAAACGAAGTGTCAATGCTTCGCAAAATGCCATCGCGTCGTACCACGAAACCGTTTCAACCGGCAATTTCGGTTCGCAAAAATAGCTTGGATTTTCCTGCATTAAGCACTCATATTGCTCCTGGTAAACCGGATAGCGCCCTAAATAAAATCCTTGTGTAAGAATGACTTCATGCTGGATTTCGTCTTCGTTGTGTCCTTCCTCATCTTGAGGACTACCCATTGTAAACAAACCGGGAGAAATATAAATCAGATCAAGAGTGAGCCCTTCAGACAGCTCAAACACCAGGCATTGATTGGGCTTTTCCTGTTTGCTTTTTTCCTCGAGAAGATGCGTTCGCAATTGATCAGCCTGACCCGGACGCAGAACGGCAGCCGGAGTACGCAACTCAATATTTAGAACTTCCCTGGCTAACCGCATAACTAAATAAGGCGTAACCTTCATTTCAATCGCAAGCTGATTTATCGAAATCATTTTTTCTGTGATTCTGCCTGGAGTGGATATTTTTTGTGTTAAGCCACAATGAGGGAGTATACCCATTGCAGAGAGGCCGGCAGTCAGAATAGGAATCATTTGAGAAATCTGGCCAGACATCACTAATTTTGTAGTAGCACCAAGCATGTGATCCCAAGTCGGTCGCTGTTTTTGGAAGTTTTCATTCGTGAGATCTTTGAGGATAGGCAAAATTGGTTTATTTTTTTGGAACGCACTTACTACTTCACGGTCAACCTGGGCAGATACTAAAGTTTCCTTGGATACAAATAATAAGAATGCTCCTACTCCTTCAATGGCGGTAACAATTTGCTCCACATACGTTCGTCCAGGTAGGCTGTCTCGCTCGTAGTACCATACTCGATACCCTTCCTTTTCTAACAATTCGGCTAAGATTTTGCACTCAGTCTCATCTTCCGCAACATGGCTTATGAATAACTCTGGCATATGGCATCCTCAGTCCAGTTAAAATCACGGTAAATATCGCATTTATAGCTGCCTTGTTTTTTCCTTCATAAAACGACTTGCAGTACAAAATCCCTCAATGTGTCATATTCAGCCTGCATATCGCGAAGTGTCTTTGATACAAATATTTATTAATTGCTGATTTTCTATGCAGACAAAAACATTACTCCGATCTTGATCTGAATATGTCAGCTTGAAACAGTAGCGTCGCTGAAAATGAACACTGGCATCGTTATAGTTGAACATACCCATCTATTTCAGACTTTCTATTGTCAAAATACAGGCGCAATGTTATTTTGAATCATTGCGCCTGTACACCTGATTGCTGCTGTAGCACCTAGCGACCTAATTCCATTTCGATTTCTTTTACAAGGTCTTTTTGGCAATTTGGACAGCGTTTGTCCTTTAATGCGTCGGGTCTCCACTCATTACCACATTGCGTACATCTAATTTTTCTACCCATATTGCTCAACCTGCGAAGTTTCTCATCCATTTTTACTACCTCCATTCTTTTTTAATAAAAAGTTAACAAAGAAGACATTTATGACAAAATGACAATCAGTTATTATCTTCAATGAATCTATAATCTTTATCGCCACAAGCGAAATAATATGTGTTTCAGCCGCATTATCTGTAGGTGAAGCTCCCAACTAAAGTGTCTCTTCAAAAAATTAATCATTTTCTACCTCCGAAATATTTCGCTCATCTGATATGTTTATAGATATTATGAATTGACTGCTCTCCATTCAATCCCTTATTACCACTATTTCTGATAATAACAATTTTGTTCTTTAATAAATCAGAAATATAAATGCTCATACTTTTCATATAGTACCTTAGTGTTTAATTCTTGAGTTTTCATCTATTATTTTATCTTCCTAAGACAGTCCTCCCGTTGTTTGTTTGTAGCGATAACCTGATCCAGTGCTTCCTGCGCACGTTTTCTCGAATTCAAGATGTTGTTGTCAGCATTATCTGCACGGTTTCTGAACTCCTTAGTACTCTCGTGAACTACCGCAGCACGTTTGTTTACAGCGATAAGTTTATCTGCTTCCATTTGATACTGTTGTCTAATGTCCGCATAGGTTTTATATATTTCCTTATCGTATTTTAACAAGATGTTATTATATTGTTCGACAGCTGACCTACGCTGATCAGTGGCAGTTGTTGCTTGCTTGTCAGAAGTTACAATTTGTCTTGCTAACGAGTCTCTTGTTTGTTGATTGCTTGACCCTAAATAACTTTCGCATGCACGTATAACTTGTCTGTTGAAATTCACATTTTGATTTGAGGTTGATACAACTTGATCAGCGGCTGATAAAACTTGAACAGATGTAGCTTCAACTTGGCTTGCTATTTCTTTAAGTATTTTAGTTTTATCTTCAAATTCTTTGAAAGGTTTATCCAGGATTGATTTAACATGAATGGCAAGTACACTTGCTGAAATTATTAATAGAGATATAACAATCATACAAAACGCTCTATTCAATTGAATAAACCGCATTATTGGAGACGTTTTTGTGCTGCTAATAATTCCCTTTTCCTTGAATATCCATAATAATGGGTCTTCAATTCTATGCGGGTTCGGACGTTTAATTGATCGATCTACAGCGGGATTATTTCCTATGCCAAGTGATGACACTGTAAAAAAAGAATAATCCGAATAATTAATTTCCAATTGATTTATAAAGGAATCAGCCTGCCATACTTTTAAAAGACCTTTTATTTCCGAATCTACGTGCGCCTGATCAGTATCATCAAAAATACCTTTACCACAATGGGGACTAAGTTCTAATATAGTACTTCCAGGCGCTTTCTCTCTTATTATTGGTTCTATTACATCGAATTTCGAGAATACTGCTGCAACAGGTATATCAATTCTTTGGTTTTCTTTTAATTCTTTATCGTCTCTGATTAATTTAGATATCCTTGATATAATATCATCTGAAGACGTCGCATCCTCTCGCTTAACTGAAGAAGCGCGACTTACTATATTTTCATCCAATTGATTTGCGACGGCTGGTATCTGCAATGGGTCAAGAAGAAATATAATGCCCGCTGATTTGCAAATATATTTATTTACTGTTCCCATTGTTTCGATTCTATTTAAATCTTCGCCCGCAGTATCAAAGAAAACAAAGGTGAAGCTTTCAATAGAACTTCCCAAAAAGTTTTTACGCTTTATTTTTAAACGATATATTAACGGTTTATACGCGCCGTTGTCTGCTGTTTTTTCAGAGCTTTGAGTGAGATCGAGTTTCTGCCGCTCATCATATAAGGGTCCAAATGTCATTTTATAACGTTCAGAGCTATCGTCAAACGGCTCCATCGCTCCACCAAATTTTATAGAAATTCGATTACTTAGTTCATGAATGATAACACCAATGAAGTGGCTTTTACCCGTATCTCGAGAGCCGACGATTGAAATTATCATATCCCTACCTGTCAAAGTACTTTCGGGTAAAGCGTTGTGACATGATGGACAAACTACTTCATATGTTTTTTGTTGACACTCTTTAACTGGACAAATTGCCGATTTGGGAATATTAAATGAATTTTTAGTATTTACAGAAAAACAAGTTTTTCCAGGTTGTGGTTTTGTAATGTCTCCTCTATTATATTTCGTCATTTCTATATCACCGACATTAATACAACGTGTATTTGTACATCGGAACTGAATCTTTGTTAGTGCGTTTTCTTCAAAACAGTAAGGACAAATAAATGAAGACTTTTTTGTTTTCATAAACAATCACCCAATAATAAAATCATTTTAAATTCGTTAACTCAAAGTATTTTAATTCAAAAACTTTGCGATAAAGCACCTTGTCACTTCGTTCCAATGATATTCAATTCTCCGTGAAATACCGGTATAACTTGCTTCTTTCATTGCTGTTTGAGCCAGATGCTCTTCAATATTCCCAGGTAACGCAATATTATAAGAAAGTCTGATACGAATAAAATCATCAGCTTTCCTTAGAGCTGCTCTAATAATATCATTGCACTGACCGATGTTATTAACAAATAATCCATTTTTTAAAAAGTAAGAAAGATCGTTATATGAACAGGCTGGAGTTGTGTTTATATCCCAATCATGATTAGTAGCGATTTCCGTGTCGTCCAATGCAAAATAATTATATGAGAAACCATTAAACTGATTGTATGTTTTTGTGTCTGAAGTCGCATCGATATGATAGTATCTATTCCTGACTTTTACTATATTCCAAGCGTGCTTGACGCGAGAAGAAACGCTTTGCATTAAAACTCCGACAGCAGTCATACTTTCAAATCCAAGTTTATTCAGTAAAAATGAAAATGCGGAAGAGAAGCCGTCACATACCGCCAATCCATTAACTAATGCGCCATAAGCGTTATGAGAAAGAGGGTTAATGCTCCTGCCGCTTGACAGCATATTATTAAATTCCTGCGTATCGTAACAAATATTACTTTGTAAATATTCATATACTTTGATTAAAAACGAATAATCGTCAGATGCCGCCGCTTTAACAGAAGAAACAATTTGATTTGCCTTTTCATCCAATTCTAGATTCATTTTATCAATTTGTGATTTTGGAAGAATCCCCGTCAATTCAACTTGTTTCTCGAAAACCGATTCTACCTTTTCAATCAACGTTTTATCGAAATAAATAATAGTAGGATTATCTCCAAGTACCGTATTTACAACTTTCATCAAATCAACAGATGCGTGCATTTTTGATACATCAAATGATGATTCTTTTGATGAAAATGCCCTAATCGCAATTTTATAAATTTCTTGCTCAGGTGGCAATAATCGGCAATAACCTAATCCTTCACGCAGATTCACTTTTATCGGTCTCCATTCGTAAATTATAAGTATGCGTCTTGAGACGTTACCTTTTCTACTGGTGCAAGTTGGACGGCGACGCCGTTGTCCATATCTGTATCATCGTCAAGCAAAAGCGCGTACTTGCCATCCTTTTCAAATACTAAAAATCGCGGTTTTAAGTGCTTTTCCGGTTCATCCATATAGTTAGATAAGAGCTGTTCAATTTTCTTTTCTAATATCGATTTATTCAAACTAAACGAACTGTAAGCTAATTGCTGTGCTTCGGTGATATTTTCTTTCTCGTAATAAGCAACAGCAGTAACTAAAATACTATTGGGTTTTCCCCAAATAGAAATGTTTTCATTCTTATTCCATCCGGTATTAAATGAAACTTCGCCAAACACTTTATCGTGCATAATTTTTAACTCCTATTCTTTGATTCAGACACGCCGCCGCGATGAGAAAAATTGCCGTGCACTTCCCTTGGAACCATTTCCATTGTTGAGCAATCTCGTTGTTCGTGCCATGTGAGCCTGTTTTCATCTCGAAATGATTTTACGTCACCAGGCGTCATTTGGTTATCTGGATTCTCTTTATTGTGCCTTTCCGCATATTCAATATCTGCCTTTCTGAAATTGCTTGATCTGTTATCTGAAAATCCCTCAATTTGAACAGGCTCGCCATGTCTAACCTCAGAAAAATCTGGTTCTCCATTTTTATATGTGACACCGTCGATATCGTGTTCATCCATAATCTGCCCCATTGATTTGCTTTCAGGATTGTTGCCTTTCCCGTTATCCGGTGGTATATAGCTTCTTTCCGGCTCCCATTTTGATTCACCTCTACTTTCATCGCCATCTTTCCAGCTACCGTTTTCTCTTGGGCAGTTAAGATAGGACTCTTCCCGTTCCGTGCTCTTTTCAACTGATGACCTATGTTCAAAATTTTGCGACTTATCATTTTCTAAGTATTCATTATACTTACTGGATATGCCGTCGTCAATTTCTGAATCTATTTCAGGAGTCTCGTCGACCTCGTTTGTTTCTACAACATCAGGGCTATCACCTGTTTCGCTAAAATCTTCCAAACAATACCTCCTTCCTGCTACAATGCTCCGACCTGTAAAGCCCAAACAAATTTGTACTGTTCACTCTTTGCGTCGCTTTCTATTTTGTGTATAAGTAAATTCATAAAAGCCATGTCCTTTGTGTGTTTATCTATAAAATAGGAGTAATTATCCAGATTATCATGTATGCAATCAGCCCATATATCGCAAGCTTTTCTTATTTCCCGTGTAATTTGCGATTTCTTCTTAACCGGTTGTGGCAATTTATACGAAAACATCCTGAATAAATCTTCGCAGTTAATTAGCTTATAAATCAATTTTGCAAGCGCCTTCGGTTTCTCAGGTGTTTTTACTTGTCTTTGATATTCCAATAATAAATTACGGACGCTGCTCTTTACATATTCCGAGACTTTCGCCGAGTTTATGGTTGTATTAAACCAGGCCATATTAAAATTTTTATCAGCGTCTTGACTTATTAATTCCGCAAGAACATCACCTATCATATTTATCTTGCTGTTTCTTTCCTTTATAGGTACGGCCTTTAATTCGTAACGGTTCTCGCATTTGTCAATTTTAGTAAGTACCGTTTCAAGCCAATTATTTTGATACACGGCCGCTACACCTTTATCAAGACGGCTTAATTCTGCTATCTGGTCACTGTTAAGGCCAACAGAGCGCCCTACAGTCTCACAATCACCAAATTCTGGTAAGCGCATGAGTATTTTTGTATTCGTATTCTTTATTGCTGAAATATCTACAGCCGTCGGCGATTGGTCAACTATAATAAATCCTTCCCCATATGTACGCATTTCAGCAATAGAATTGCTAATCATCTCAACCGATTTTCCTTGTACATTCGCAGATTCCTGTCCTTGTTCCGTCGAGGTTCTCTTTAACAAATTATGCGCTTCTTCGATAATTGTGACATGCTTCAAAGGTAAATTTGTACCTCCAGAAGTCGATTGCCTGAACTCTCCTAGTTTTAAGACAAGTATTCCCATAAGAAGTGCCTTAGTTTCCGCAGACCCTATCCTGCTCAAATCGACTATGGTGTTTTCGTTAAATAAGACCTCGTCGGAAATAGCATCTGTGGAGAAAATTTGTCCTATGAGTCCATTAGTTAATGATTCAACGCGAGTAACAAGTGAACCTACATAATCACCTTTTGTTTGAGCGGAAAATTCTGATTCTCCGAGCAAAATCGGCAGTGTTTGAACAATGTCCTTGAAATTAGGGAACATTCCGTTATTACGATTAATATTGAATGAGTGGTTTAAATCCCAACCATGATTTATATATGCTCTTTCAAACGATGCTTTTAACAACGCAGGCATGGCGGCGTAAAGCGGCCAACAAGCGCTGAAAATTTCAATTAATCTGTCTAAATGTTCCAAAACATGTATTTCGCTGTGGAAAGCAAAAGGATTTATACGAAGCATATTAAAATATTTTGGATTTGTAGTAAAAATATTGATGCCAGGCATATTACCAAAAGCTAACTTATATTCACCTTTTGCTGGTTCAATTACAAGGAAATTTACTTTATTTTTACCTGCTGTTAACTCTTCAATAATTTTATAAGTAGTATTTGACTTTCCAGAACCGGTGGAGCCTGTTATAAAGCAATGCGCTGAAAGACTTTCAAGGTCAAGACGAACACGATTATTGTTAAAGACCTCTCCCATATGATAAATTGCACCTAGGTCAATATTTCTGGAATTATTTATTTGTCCTCTAGCAAAAACATTTCTACCAAATTCAGCGGAAGTAATGGATGTTACGCCACTAACTGATTTATGCGGAACTCCCATCAAGATTGGCAACTCGACGCCGCTAATCATACTTGCCGGAGTTATAATCTGTTCAATATATTTCCCACTCGTATTTTGAGGAAGGTATTTAAAGCTCGGATGAACTCCATATCTCAGGGACTCCATAATCATCAGGCTTTTTTCTGAATTTTCAAATTCGTTATTCCATATATTTATGAATGAATTTTCTACGTTAGTTTTTTCACCTGCTACCAATGCTTTGTAAGTATTAGCGGCTACAAGAGATGTTTCTGGCTTATCAGCGATGAAATAGCAGGCGCTTTCCCAAAGTCCGTATGATTCACAATTTTTTATACGATCAAGCTGTTCGTCAATTTTTTCCAGCAATTCCAATACTGTTTTATTTTGCTTTGTTATTGAAAGGGTAGCTGTTGTACCTATAGTCGTTGTTTTTGAATCACTTGTGGTTTTAGAATTTGTTTCTGATTGCGAACGCGTATCCGTATGGCTTGAAGTTGTTCCGGACGAAGTGCCTGTACTTGTTCCTGAACTTTTCCCGGATGTATTTCCAATACCCATAAATGAAAACATCGTACCGCTGTTTCGAGATTTATTTGTACTTGTATTTGTGGTTTCACTTGTGCCCGTTGTATCGCTGATTCCTTCATTGACTGATCTTGAAAAGCTGTCGCTTACTCCGCTAGCAATAGATTCACTGTCGTTTTCGGCATAAGATAAGTTTAATTGGGCGCATTGAGATAATGCGGTATAAAGTTCTTCATATCCACGTTTCTTATTTTCAAGAGCGTTTTTACTAAGTGGCGTTGAAACAAAGACTGCCGTATACTTTTCCCCAGCCATAGTGTCAATGAATTTTTCTAGTCCCTGTACAAATTTGTCTTTATCATCATCTCTGAAACTTGGAACTACAGAAACCGAAGTTATTGCTTTGTTAGTATATTCTTTTGGAATATTTCCTTCCAGCAGCCTCTCAATCTGCGTTGCGCCTTGCTCTTTTATTTCTATTCCAGGGAAATTCCCGCGTAAACTTTTTTTAAGGATTTCCTTTGCTACCTTGGGCTGATTCGTGTCTCGTGTTCCCAGATAAAACTTAACTCCATCTGAATGGCTAAATATTATCAATAGAGCACTGCTTCCGAAATTGGACAAAGCGCTGTAAACGCTAACCAGTTTGTCGTTAATGTTTTCATTTTTATCATAAACGATTTTATCAATTTCAAACAATGACATATATGAGAATGATTTTTTCCATGGTTCTAGCTCTACCGGTTCGCATTTGTCGATATTAATAAGATAATTTTTATTTACAAATAAGTCAACCAATTCGATACCATTATTCATTATCGAATTAGCTCTCATTTGTAGTTTTGTGTTTTCCACAGTATCCATAATATTTTCCATTTAACTCCAGTAATCAAGATACATCATTGTATTTTAAGCTTTTATTTCGTTTGAATACATTTAATATATTGCTCAACAAAGGGTTTTCGTTTTCAGAAATTTTACGAATATCTTCCCAATTCTCAAGAAAAGAATTGCATTCTTTGAAAGCTATCCTAACCGCTTCATCGAGGGTTTTGAGTTTACGCTTTCCTAATTTTGAAAAAATTTCTCCTACGTTGTATCTTTCATCAGCATTTCCTACAGTAAAGAGAAATTCCAGAAATACTAAAATTCTACGGAAGTCTTTATCGTCACTACCTACTATTAATGTCTCTTTAGCGCAGATGTTTATAAAGTTTTCGGAGGAAGATTTTGTATGAGTAAAAAGACGATAAGACAGTATCATGTCGTTTGCTGTTTCACAAACTCGATAAATTTTAGGTACAACCCATTCGATATATTGCTTAGATTCATCTGTACGCAATCCAGACAAGTTTATTCCCACACCATTTGTCAGATTTAATATTTCATTTCTTACTACAAATAAATCAGTCTTATATATGATGTTGCTGAAACATGAACCAGATAACAACAGAGATAATCTTCCATCAACATGATGTCTTTTATATTCTGTTATAGCAGATATAAGCGTGAAAGTCTCACTTGACAGGTTCTCGAACGAGATAGTACCTAATACCGATGCAATCAACTCATCGCTAAAATTCAGAACGATGTTTTGTGATATTATCATTTTTAATAACCCCTCGTGATATTTAGCCGTATCCTTTTCCTTATGAGTTGACAAATACTTATAATATATTTCATATATATTCGGTTTATATGACTCATCCTTGTTAATATAAAGTTGCTCATAAAAAAATTCTTTTGCGGAATTTGCATTATCTGCTAACTCCATAATCTCTTTGTATATATCTAATACGTAATTAGTCATTTGTTTATCGAGAAAAAATTTGTAAATATTGCGCTTACTAGACAAATGTTTTTTTGCAATTGTTTGACAAATATTTTTCCAGATATTGTGTTTAATACAGGGAGAGTAAGGCAAGTCTGACAAAACGCTCCTAATATTAAGGGACATATTTAAAAGATAAATCCAATTGTCCGCGAATTTATTTACTGTTCTTGTGATCAAAGCAGAACCGTTCTCTGTATCTGAAGAAGCAAAAATTTTGAGAATATTTCCTATTAGTTGTCCAATTTCGTGATTTATCTGCAACTGATCCGCAGGGACATTTTGACTTAAAACATATTCGGTAAGTATATCAAGGATGAATTTTCCTCTCCATAGTTCTGAATTCTTACGTATTGCCAACAATAACTTTTCTCTATTGCTTTCTTTCACAAGTTCAAAAGGAATATCAACATTATTAGTATTACAAATTGTTTCAATTTCTAAAAACAGACTTGAGAAAGTTTCTTCTTTTGATGATACAGAGTCAAATAAAGCTATAATCTTTTCTGCTACCAATGTCTTTATAGATTCCTGTGTTGTGCTATCTACATTAGAAATTCTATTTAAAAGCAGTCTAAGAATTTCTATAGCATAATTATTATCCGCCGATAGTATAAAATTTCTTTCTTCAACAAATTTCACGGCAAGTTCGTTTTTAGAATTATCTAGTAAATATGTATTTGAAATCTGAACGGCTTCCTGAAATGTATTAAATGGAATATTTTTAAAATCATCGGTAAAGAGACAATAAAGCGAGTAAATTTGTAAATAATTTTCATCAGAATTACGATATGTTAATTTTTCAAGAATGAACCTGTGGTATGCAAGAATACTATCGAATGAAAAAGACATTCCAATATCAATAAAATCAAAAAAACTACCTTCTGCTTCGATATTAGGAAAAGTATTATTAACAAAGTCAAACGTTAAGTGGGAATCTGCGTTATTTACGCTGTATTTTGTTCCTTCAGCAATTACACCGCAAATCTGTGAAAATGAAAGCGTCGGATCATATTCATAAGTTGTAAAATTTATATTTAATGCAATTTCAAGCGGTAAAGCGAATTGAAGTGCGGATATCCACATAATTATGTTTTCAGACGAATCACAAATGACAATACGCTTACGGTCAGTTTCAAATGATAACATAGCAGAAAGCATTTTTTTATATGTTTGCATTCTGTTGTCAGAGCTTAAAAAGCCGCTTATGATTTCGAAATTGACAATTTTACCTTTTACTAAATCTGGTTCAGGCAAAAATGGCGGCCTTTCCGATGACCTTACCTCATCGTCATCCATTCGGCTTCGCAATGTTTCACTACCGTAATACTCACATGGATAAGAGTTCATGTCGGATTCATCGCAAATAACAGCATGACTTAAATGATTTCCGAAACGCCCGCCCTCCATATAATCACGTCCAAGATATGTATTTAAAACAATTGCGCATGAATTATCAGGCATACGGCGATATGTAAATGATTGAGGCATCGTTTTTGCCATTTCATCAGTCATCACTTTACCTGAGGGTGTTTTATAGGTAAAAAGACTTTTTACACTGTCAGATGAATATTCACTGAATGACGCATTATAAGAGTATATATGTTGCCCGTCATTTACACCGTTAATACCCCGCTTGCATGACGTGTATATAATTTGATGCTTGCTCATATCAATATGCTCCTACTTTTTCGATTTTATTACTTTGTTTTCCTTTAATATCCAAAACAGTGCATCCTCAATCCTATGAGGACGGGGGCGATCGATATGACTATCGCTTCGAGGGACGTTGCCTAGGCCTAAAGATGATGCTGCAAAATATGAATAATTATTGTAGTTAATCTCTAATTGTCTTATAAACGAAGTAGCGCCCCAGTTTTTTAATAAGTTTTCCACATCAGTATTTACATTATGCAAATCGGACATCACTAAAGCGCCAGCTTCACAATGCGGACTGGTATCAAGAACCGAGCACCCTGTAGGAACTATGTGAGCAATTGCATCGAATTTTGAAAATACCGCAGCAACCGGCGTATCAATCTTTTGAGTTGAATTAATGTTTTTGTCGTTACGTATAAGCGTAGATACCCTTCCCATTATGTCATCAGAGCGAGTCGCATGCCTCCAATCAACAGTCGAAGAGCGCTTAACTGTTTTTTCATCCAATTGATTTGCTACGACCGGTATCTGCATCGGGTCTAGTAGAAAAATAATGCCCGCAGACTTGCAAATGTATTTATTCACCGTACTCATAGTATCAAGTTCATTTAAATCTTCACCGGCGGTATCAAAGAAAACAAAGGTGTAACTATCAATTGACTCGCCTATAAATTTTTTGCTTTTCATATTCAAAGTAAATATAAGCGGTCTGTAGGCGCCATTGTCGACGTTTTTCTCCGAGCTTTGCGTTAAATCAAGTTTTTGTAAATCTACATATAACCTATGCCCAAAATTAATTTCATAGCGTTTCATGCTATCATCAAACGCTATCATCGCTCCGCCTAATTTAACAGAAATTCGATCAATAAGCTCCCGGATGATCACTCCCACGAAGTGACTTTTGCCAGTATCACGCGATCCGACGACAGAAATTATCATATCTCTGCCAAGCAACGTACTTTCCGGGAGTGTGTTGTGACAAGACGGACAAACGATCTTAAAGGATTTCTGTTTACACGCGGGACAGTCTGCTGATTTTGGTATATTAAATGGATTTATCGATGATACGCTAAAACTGGTTTTCCCCTGTTTAGGCTTATTTATGTCGCCATTTTCATATCTTGTCATTTCAACATCATCGACATCAATACAGCGCCGGTTAGTACAGCGAAATTGCGCAGTAGTCATTTTGTGTTCGCTAAAGCAATATGGACAAATAAAAGATGCTTTTTTAAACGCCATTATATTCTCGTCAGCTTATCTTATAGTTTGAGTTTGTTTTCAACTTCAGTTGATACCTTGAAGCAAGTGAATCATCTTTTAAAAATGCTTTTATATAAGTGTCACGAGGTATATTTGGGGGAACTGGAAACTTTATTTGAACACTGCCATTTACTGACTGAGATTGAATATTTCCAAAATGATTGGCTGATACTTTGAACATGGGTGCGGCTCCAATTCCTGACATAACCTCTATATTAGGCAGAGTGAAACTTAGATTCTCTGCTTCAAATTCAAGTACGATTGATTTTTTTAGAAATCCAGTAGTAATTGAGTATGATATTACTACCTTTGACGCATTTGTGAAAAGATATTCTGCTCCTATAGAATAGTCTTTTTCTCCATCGTCTCTTTTAAATTCTGCAAATACGGAAAAGTAGTAGTTTTTCTGTTCCAATTTATCTATGACTAATGCGCTGTCGTGATGATATTGCTTTTGAGGTATATACTTTCTAATTGTCTGAACGTCGCCAATATCATTCGGAAACTTGTCAAAACGATACAACACAACAAATCCGGTTACTCCACGCGGCGGCTTATCGAGATAAATATTTATTTTTCCATTTACAGGGACAATTCTCGTAATTTTTACAGATTCCTCTCTGCTTGCGCGGGCAACTGCGCCGAATGTTACCGAACCTGACTTAATAACAACTGCCGCAATGTAAATCAGTTCACCGCTTTTATGTTCAAATGTTGACGTAGTATTTGACGCTATTTTTAAAGGCAACGGGTTCATTGATTTTTCAAAAGTCTGCTGTGAAATGACATCGCCATATTTGTACGAAGGATTTTTATTTGAATAGTATAATTTTACACTCAAATTTTCCGGATTGCTCCATAAAGCAGTAAAATTGTCGCTATCATCGGGTTTAACAATTAGAGTTTCGATTGGCTTCGGCGGTGTCACCGGTGTACCATTATCGGAAATGCCCTTCGTGGAATAACTTTTACCCCCAACATTATAAATGAGCTTAACGACATATCTGTACATAATGTCGTTTTTAAGCCCTGTGTCAAAATAACTGTCAGCAGTAGTAGTTTTTATTATTTCTTCTTTATTCGTTCCGTATTGTCTAGAAATTTCAACTGAAGCACCTCTCGGTATAGTATCCCATTTTATTTGTATTGAAGAGTCGCCTGCTGTTAATGAAAGATTTGAAATTTCAAACAGGTTGATTGCGGGAGAATTACTAAAAAGAGGCTTTGAATAGATTCCTGCACGCTCCGAAAATACTGCGTAAAAATACGACGTGGCAGGTTCGATTTTATTATCAGTATAATTGCAGGAACTTATTCGGCAAAGAATTTCGCCGTCTTTAATGTTTATAGGAGCTACATCTTTTTTTCGTGTTACATTATAATAAATAATCCCCGGCGAAGTTGATTTATCCCAATTAATGATATTTGCTCTTGTGTTTCCATCAGTAACAACTTTTAGACTGATTGGAGGCAATGGAGCGGGGATTTCTTCCTTGACTCCGGGATAATCCCTGCAAAATTCATATGACTTAACGCATAAATCAATTTTATCGTTTTCACTTTTTGCTGTTTTCGCCTGTTTTAATGCGGATGCAGCAGAATCAATCGCTGCCTGGATTTCTTTTTCTGTACCTGCTTCTTTATCAAAATCAGGAAAAAGTTTTTTTATTTGAGTATAAAGTTTTTTGGCTTCATAATATTTCTTTTCAGATACCGCAAACATCAATGATTCTGCTGTAGTCCCAACAATTTTTTTTGCGTCTAAAAGTTGTTTTCTTAGTGTGTCGACCTTTTTACTTCCTGGCCATAAACTATCAGCTTTATTTAACTGATCATTAGCGAAACTAAAATCCACACTGGATATTGCAGATTCCGCCAAATTACATAACGAAATAGCTATATCTATGTTTTTAAGATTGAATCCGCATTTGCAAACATTTACCTTAATACACGCTT
>Ga0123353_10006820_pt1 | contig 15317 bp, 9 predicted proteins | sample TergutLab28metaG_3_FD_92763 | JGI IMG/M metagenome (GOLD analysis project Ga0123353, IMG submission 92763) | Labiotermes labralis P3 segment gut microbial communities from Petit-Saut dam, French Guiana - Lab288 P3 | ecosystem: Host-associated > Arthropoda: Insects > Digestive system > Gut ... | reverse complement strand
GCACAAATTTTTCATGTATGTATATTTCTATTCTCTACATGTTTCGGGCAACCATGTGCCCACCATCAGAAGAATTAACTGTATCAATGCGATACCTGGTATATGTCACACTGCGTGGACGACCGTCCGGTATGCAGGTTGGGATGAAACATCCCAACCTGCATACCGCAGTGTGACATATACGAGGTATCGCATTGATACAGTTAATTCTCCTGATGATGGGCACATGGTTGCCCGAAACATGTAGAGAATAGAAATATACATACATGAAAAATCTGTACGTGCAGTTGGTTCATTTACAACGATTACACCTTCTCTTGGTTTGGCCACGCATATTTTGTTCACTTTCTATGTAGAAGGTAACTCTGAGCTACGGTAGAAACTTCACTTACCTGACTCTCTTTACTCATGCCATTTAATAATGTGGTTTCCAAACATTTACACAGTCTTGATGAAGTAAAATAAGAACGCCTTACATGCAGACCATGTTCGTCCTTCTGTCGTATATGACCTAGTATAAGAGTCTGAAACATTTTCCGGATTTTCATGAAATTTGGTGTAGGAAATTTTTGCAAAATATTTCAGTGAAGCGTGAATTTCGTGAAAATCATCTCAGTGACATTCACACTTAAATTATTGAAGTAATACATTTCTTTACAGATTGGAACTTAGTTCGTTACAAAATATATTTACGCAATTCCCATGACGAAATGCGAGCTTTGTGAAAATCTGTGCAAGCAAAGCCCACTAAAGGATGTAAATGAAATTTTGCCAGTGTTTTATACATCAAGATCCCATTCAAAAGCATTCGGTAGACGAGATGTCCACAAAAATGTATGAAGCGTTTGTGAGATTCGTAAACATCTGCTCTGTCCAACGCGCAATTTTACTTGTTGGTTAAGTCACTTTATACTAACACTTCCCACTTTTATTGTCCGATGTGGATGAAATTCGCTATCATCCATCTTAAAATTATGCTGTTGACATTTGGAAGCTGCGTGAAAATCTGTAACGGAAGGCTGTATTTTTCATAACAGGCGTAAATGTAATTAAAGTTACATGTGTGTCATGAAAGCGTGTGGCATTTAAAAACAAAATTCATCTTGGTAAAAACAGCATTCTAGGTTATGGATTACCAAGAAAACATTTTTCTTATTCACTAATATATATTTATTGTATTATGTCGGTACTGTCATTTGGGTGTCATTCCTTTTCTTTGAAGGATGTATTATTTATATGCCTACTACGATTTTGTTCGTGTCATATTTACCGCTCATAACAAGAGTATGTTCCATTCTGTGAAACATTTTGTAATTGTTGGCTAACGAACAGTAATTCGTACAATCTTAAGAACGGGCACAGTTTGTAGCTATGACTTAATGTCGAACTACCTACCTGTCTGTCTATCTGTGTGTCTGTCTACCTGCCCACTCATCTGTATATCCGTCTGTCCGTCCGTCCTTCTCTCTGTCCGTCCCTCTCTCTCAGTCCGTCTCTCTCCGTCCGTCATTCTGTCTGTCTGTCCGTTTCTCTCCCCGTCTGTCCAGTTGTCCGTCTAACTCTCTTTCCGTCTCTCTGTCCGTCCGTTTCGTATCTATATCTGTGCCTGCCTGACAATCTCTCTGTCTCTGTCTGTCTATCCATTGCAAGTCTCTGTAACGCGACCTGTGTACAAGTATCTGTAGTATCGTTAAGTGTATATGTCTCCTTAAACTGTTGGCTGATTAACAGAGTCAAGAGTTCCGGAAAAATGTAATCATAATCTGCTCATTTTCTAGTGATAAACTGAGAGAAAATACAAAATGTCACGCACCCGCCGCTGTTCATATTACGCGTTTATACAGACAGTGTGCTCTTAAATGTCTGCCTTCTCTCACAGTTTCCATTAGGATAACTTATTGAATGTGTAAGTTTTCAAAAAATAAATTATGTTCTAATTACCACAATTTATATTATCCCCAAGCATGTGTTTCTTAAAAGATTCAGCAGCTTTCGGAGATGGCAAAAACACCGCACTGAATCAAAAGAATGTTTTCTAATAATAATTAGCTCGCTCTTGGACTAGTATAATCGTAGAAAGTGTTTAAACCATCTTAATTGTGTCAGTCGTTGAGTAATCTCCCAACTTTCACAAGACCGACCGCAGAATTTCTTTCACCGTATCGGCCGCAGTTACACTTTTCATGTAAAGCAATAAATATGAAATAAATTTATGAATCTATGTTTCTATCTTTGTGTTAATTACCGGCATGCATATGGGATCTGTGTGGCGCCATGTTAGCTATGACCAAACTGTTTCGAGAGTATTTTTTTGTAGTTATTTGTCGAAAGTAATGTTTTTTTTTTTTGGAAAGTTCTATGCACATCAAGTGTGTTCTGGTTTTCCGCACAGCTTTAATCTGATACTTTTGTCAGTCACAGAAGAATTCAGCCAGAAATTACCACGAACATGCGTAACTCTTTATGTCGAGTGCCTGTTACTTTTGTCCGATTACAAGGAAACTTGAATTCAATTGACAGATTTTTTTTTCACGCAAGCCTGTCAGTGGGAGTCAAGCCGTTTCATGCGGATATTAAGACAGACGGTCGACATGATGAAGCGAATATTTTATTTTCTAAATTGTTTTGCGAATGCGCCTTAAAGCAGGACTTTTTCGTGGTGTGAGGTTGTAGATATATCATTATGTTATTCCACCTGAATACCGACACTTTATTTCCAAAAGACATAACTTTTAATATTTTCATTTTGTTGTCATTAATATGTACAATTCGTTATCGCTCTTTAAAAGTAAATTTAATCTACCTTACATATAAGGATTCCGTTCATACCTCATAGAGAATATTGTGTGCTTCCATTAGAAAGAACCGTCAGTTTGTGCTGTATAGGGAAAGAGTGGCCGTTTTTTGTAAGAAACCTTTGGAACACATAAATAAATCGTGTGGATAAATATAAGAGATTTTATTGTTTAATCTGGTGGTATGTACTTTTACCACTACGTTTTAAAACTTTAATTAGAAATCAGAGTGAATGAAGTTCCTCGTAACTGCACAGACTTCATTTTAAGATTCAGAATAAATATGAAATACGTTCTGCAGAAAACCCCGTTTGATCGCATGATTTTTCCGTAATAAAATTTGTGCATACTCGAGTGGAACTGATGTGCTGTAACACTTCCTAACCTGTCGACTAAATTTGTCAGTTCGAAGGAGGCTGGGGCGTGGGAAATGAGGAGTGCAAGATGGCACATCTTATTGGTAACAGGAAGCTGCATCAGCAAAACAAAGCGTCACACCTGGGTAACGTCTTTGCTGTAATTCGGAGTGATCCCCGTTGGGAAGCTTAGGCCGTCTTCTTCTGCCCTGTTTGTTTCTCCTATGCGACGCGTACACACCGTCACAATGGAAGTGTAACACTTCGACTGTGTCGATAAGGAACACAGACTGGTCTGTTTTAATTATTCGGCTTTTAACGATGCTGCATCAAAAGACGTGTTTATATATCAACGTATATAGTATGGCGTATTGGTTGTTATAGTGTATTGGTTATTATGGGTGAAAAGGGAGGGGTATGGAAGGAAGCAGTTATCAGCTAATTCAAGGTAAAATCGTGATAAAGTAAAGAGGTAAAGTGCATCCTTGTACAGTTATTGAGGCTCTGTACAGGCCGTACGGCCCATAGGGGGAGTAGAGGTATAGCTCTACTCTTTCTTGACCACAACACTAGAAGGGGCTGAGGGGTTAGCGTCACGCTCCGGCCGCTCTTTACCCCGGGAAAGACCCGGTACCCATTGTACAAGAGGCTGGGTGGGCCTCAGGGCCGGTCTGGAAAGGTGCGGAAAATCTCGACCCCTCCGGGATTCGATCCCGTACCGTCCAGCCCGTAGCCAGTCGCTATTCCGACTACGCTGCCCGGCCCACTAAAATCATGATACATAGGTTTTAATCACTTCGTTTCACATACTGAGACCATAAGCATCAAACAGCGTTAGCGAGAATGTCGGGAAAACCACAAGACCTAATTCATAATGGCCGATATCCTGGGCGAAGGTATTCCTTTGGATGTAAAGATTAGGTGGGAAAATAATTTAAAATTAATTTTAGATGGATGGGATATCGGAGCGTGGACTGAATGGAAGTGTCTCGTGTTATTTTCCAAATGAAATATTTTTGGGAACACGACTGGACTTGAATATATTGAATTCCTTTACTTGTCAGCAGCTCAGAAAGATCGGCTGTAGTCCGTTGAGCCGAAAATGATAAATAATTCGCTGTGCTTCGGTATCACACTGACATAAAAGGACGAAGTTTACATTTGGTACTTATTCATTCGATTTTTAAGGTGTGGTGTAAGTTACTGGAGGCGTAACAAGCTACTGTACTGTGACTGAAAAACGAGGATTTTATATTTAACTGAGAAACAGATGATGAAACGCAGCCAAAGACAGGGGATCGATAATAACGTTTTTCCTTATCGTGGTATTTCTTTCTCATTCCCAACACGTTTCGAATCTATTAACATTTTGTACGCTAATGGATACAAATATTGCATTTATGCTTATTAAAAATGTGTGACACATAGAAGTAGAATATGAAGCGACAGATGTTTTAGGATGAATGTGTGGAGTATGCATGCAGTCACTTAAATGCTACAGACAGATCTCTTAACAAAATTCTTATTGGGTCTGGAGAGGAATTCAGATTTATCACAGCGTGAAGTGTTAAGATTGTTAAGGTTGTTTTCCAGCCAGATGACATCTTCCATTTCGTCAAACTTGAGCACAAATTCTGGCGCCTGTTTCCAGAAGAAGGTGATGAAGACAAATTTCTTGGACTTCCCTTTCACCCAGTCTCACTCAGAGTTGTTTCTCGATGATTAAATGAAGACAGAAGTTTCCTAACACTGACGTCACTAATCCCGTTAACAATAAATTTGGAGCTGTGATCTTAAAGCATGCATTCCTGTTCCATAACTTTCTAGTCATGCGTGTACGTCACTCTATTATTATTATTATTATTATTATTATTATTATTATTATTATTGGCCACTTGGATTTTAACACAGCGCGCTATAATCTTGAATTTAATGGAATTTAATTTTAATTTATTATTATTATTTTTTAAAGAGCATAGTACACTTAAACACTAAGTCTGCCTTCATTATGTTTACAACTTGTTCTAAGGTTGAAATGGAAACAGAAACGAGCAGAGAGAGAGAGAGAGATTTTAATAATTTCATAGACCTGCATTTATTCCTTGAGAATGAAAATAACGTGCAAAGGAATAATAAGAGATGCTGCAGCTTCAGCTGCCCAAGGTGACTAACACAGCTTTCAATAGCGAAATGTAAGGCAGTGGAAATATGTGGTATTAATTCTTCCTACGTCTTAGATGTGTTAATAGTAATACCATAATTTAAAATTTGTAAATTACATTTGGAGTTAATATTTCTTCTACAAACATGTTTTGTGTTGTATGTGTACTGCAAAGTCATGATGGTATTTTCTCACACAATAACTCACGTGAGGTATTAATCCATTACACATGCCGAAATTATGTGTATTATCAGCTGCTGTGGCACTTGTGGGTAGAGATCGTATTGTGTTATGATCTCTGACTGTAATTTGGCTTTGATAGCTGCATACTCTGGAAGCATCTATCGTTACAGCACTGAAGTCCGAACTATTTGATCTGTAGTAAAGGATTAATTCCGAAAATCCCCCATTAATCTTATTGATGTAGTGTTAAATTTATAACCATAAGAATATAAGAAGTTCTGTTTCACTGTGGAATAATACTCTTTGTTTATCAGAATATCTTTTACCTTTATTCACATTTTGAATATAGGCCTATGTCTTGCATTTCAATTTCTTTAAATATATTTTCTTAGTAAGTGTTACATAAAATGTAGTCGTACAGTGTTAGAACTGTTGTGTATTAAACATGTCCTGTTTGACGAATTTGATAAATAATTCCATAAAATATTGCTGTAATTACTAACTTATCTTTGATGGAAATTTTACTGTATAAAATTTTATCAAAATACCAACAAATGTGCTAGGATTTATAAATGTAATTTTATTACATAAGGATCACAGACATGTTTCGGTCACTCATATGGCCTTCTTCATGGTGGTGAGAACAAGAATACAAATATAATGTTTCGAATCACTACCCTGAAGTGGCCGAAACATGTCTGTGATCATTATGTAGTACGATTAATCCAAATGAATCTGGTGGTCTTTTTAATAAAGTTTTGTGCATATAGTTAATGCATGGAATATGGAACTTATTAGTAGAAAATTTTACTCTTCAGCTTCTAACTCTTGATATCGTTGGCAGTGTTCAACACTAACACTTTTGAAAGTTTGGTTTGTGTTTCGTACCGGTAATCAGCTGCCTCAAACAAGTTCTGCCCTAGATTTTCTCAGTTTCTCCACAGAATGTTAGTGTACAGTTTTACAGTAGGCCGTGTATTATAAGGTTCGCGTCATCTTTCAGAATCACCACAACGTTTTACGCTGTACGAGCCGTCACCTTGAAATAAACCGTTTAAATTCAGTGCTAATAGTATGCATCTGTGCTGTAATGTAAAATTGTTCATTTTAACCAGGCCACGCGTGTTTCTCCAACCATAGTTGTTATTTCCTTTAAAAAAATGAGGCTTTTTTTCTGTACCTTGAATAAGGAATTTCTTCTGTGTGAGGCAGGAACAGGCACTCTTTCTCTGTCTGTAGATACATAATACGTAAATTAAAGTCTTCAAACTGCTAAGAAACAATACTAGTGTACAAATGTTATAGCTTTTCTTTATTTTGAATTCTTTCCAAAGTCATTGTTCTGCTGACATTGTAATCGTCATGCTTTTTAGCATAATTCCTGTTTCTAATGTTTCTAATCACGGAGGTTAATGGTACAAATTGGAAGCTTGCCTTTTCATTGTGGTAAATTAAACTTTTACCGAAGTTTTCATTCAATTCTGATATCCGTTAGCAGAATATTTTGTGACATTCTTTGCAAGGTTGCAAGTTTTGTGCATGTTGTAATTGGAGCAGACATTATCTCCAGATTTAGGCGTTGAGGAAGTATTTGGGGAGGTATGTGTTATGTTGAGGGCGTTAGGCTGCTGCGTCAATATAATTTGTCGCTATTTCGGAAAAGTAGAAGGGAGCGGGGATTCTGTCTGATGATGAACTTGCCTGCTGCAGAGAGAAGCTTTAGTTTAATTCCGTGTGTCGATGCTGACGTTAAGCCCCTGCCAAGCACATTCCTCCTTCTCACTTATAACCCCATTACTAAGGGTAGTTGTGGAACTAAGGGTCGACCCAACAGCCTTGCTCCGAGATCAGCTTAGGGTCAGCTCACAATTAATTAAACATGTGTAAATGAGAGAGTCTGTGTGCGTGAGAGCACTGATCAGTCCCTTACTCCGGTCCAGGACTTCAGATATCTATTACTGCTGTTAATATCTCCACCCACAGCTTTCATAACCTTCTGGTCTCGTATCTGATTTACCCGACAAATTAAGCAGACCAAATGAAGCATTTGTTTGTTTGTTTGTTTAAAAACATTTTGTCAGCTGCAGAGATTCTACAGAAATCGAAAGAAGTACAAGCGCTTCTCGTCTACGCTGATGATGTTTATTTGTTGGTATGAAAACTAACGTCTTCCATGGCGGTAGGAGGCTAGTCGTTGCTTGACAAAGAAGCAAGGCAGATAAAACTAAATATATGTCCATGTTCGCTCAGCAGAACCTACTATAAAATCACAATACATAGGTACTTCATAAATCGGTCGAAGGTGTGAAGAAGTTTACAATTATGACTTACAAATCAGAATTACATGCATTAAAAAGTAGAAGAATAATTTGGGGAAATGTTTTTAGAGATCCGTTCATAATATTTCTCTTTTACTACATAAAAATGTAAATACGGAAATATACTTCAAGTAATACAATATGAACATGTAGGGATTTAGGTTTAAAAAGTCAATAAAAAGGAACCACGTAGATTACCTAGAACTAGATAGGAGTAAAACATTGATCTGTAAGTAATGTAAATACGATTTGCTTCTTTTGTTGGATTCATCTGGGTAATGTAAGGTAAAACATGTCTTTTAGAATATTAGGTTTCCATGTAATTTGAGAAATACTTGAACAACAATCGACCCCTGTTCTATGGAATTCTTTGCACAAGATAAAGGGAACAGCCCTGTTAATACGTATTCCCACATTCTGTCCAAGAATTTTCCTGGAGGTACTCTTCATGAGGGGGCACGCGGTGGCGCAGGTAGTTGAGGCACTGCGGTGCAAGCCGATTCCGGATGCTGTCGCTATAATTATTCACTGGCATAATCTGTCCGGCCGCAGAATGGCCTTGGGGTTGGCTCAACATCTAACAGAAACGAGTACCAGAGGCAGCAGCTACTTAAGGCTGACAACTTTATCAACTTCATGTGCCGACTGTCTTGGAATCTGGGAGCCTGAACCTCCTGGAAACCGCAGGGCCTTTTCAGGACTGTACATAGATTGTTTAACATTTTATTCTTCATAAGAAAGCAAAACTAAATAAAAACTTCACCGGTCAGGTACCCATACCTAGTAAATTACCATAAACAAGGGGATGTTAGTCACTGCATCGCGACTTTTGTTACCACTCGATGGTTACAGAATTGAATAAGCTTAGATGCGTCTTACGGCTTCATTGGCAGGTACCGTAGAATATAATAAAAAGGAAAACATTATAGTAGACGAACTAAATTTATAAAACTTTAGGAATACCAATGGAAACACGTAGAACGAGTGACAGTTGTGGGATCGTAATAATTTATATGGGAGTGCTTACTCGTAGAATTGATCTACAAACATCAAGGGATAATTCTTGTGGAAAAAGTTCAGTTCTCATTAAGTGGAATTTGAATAGAAGAAAAGCGCGATGGTTGTGTAAGATGTTGAGTAGTTAGAAATTCTTTATTTTATACATCAAGGGACTATGTATGTGTATGTGCTCTTTCGTGGTCTTTCCCTTAATCTCGGACTTCTTGTGACGAGGATTTAATTAATTAACAGCCTCACAAAGATAATACAGTTTCACTTCCCAGTCTTTAAGATATTTGATTGTGAAATTTGGAATGAAATTCAGAACTTCCTTATGGAAATTTATCCTCCAATTCAATTTTGCATTTCAGTGTCTTTCCGCCTTTTGGAGAACTGTATTTAACGAAAGTGAAAAAAGTAGACTGTGTTCATAGACTTGAAATAAGGCTGATTACGTATAGTACAAGGGTCATACAAAAGACAACTGGAAAAATTATGTAAGGTGGTTTACTGCAGAAATACAATACAATGACATAAATCGTCATTGAGTCCCCAACTCGTTTTACGCACCTTCTGCATTGCCCCACCGAAGCATAAATTCCTCGGGAGAACAAGTTTGCTGTACCAGGCAATTATTCACCAATTCCTTTACTGCCTCATCCTGTCTATAGTGACGTCGACATAACACGTCTTTTAAGAGCCAAAACAGGTGAAAAATGGTTGGGTGCCATATCTGGTGATATGGCGGATGGGGTAACACCTCCAATTTACATTCTGATTTTGTTCCACTGTATGACGGGCTGGTCGGCCGTTGTCTTGCTGCAAAATCTGGTCTGAAAAGAACTTTTTTTTATCTCAGTATTTAACCAACTTGATGCACAAAATTTGTTTCACAATAAGTTTTATCTCATGCCTCTGTATGTTTCGAGCACATGTGCTCGAAACATATAGAAGCATGAAATAAAACTTATTGTGAAACAGATTTTGTGCATCAAGTTGGTTAAATACTGAGATAAATACACTGAGATGCACGGTCAGCAAAACGTCAAATAGAAGAAAAACTGTTTTGTTATGCGCTTTCTTCTAAGCTGATTCCGAAGTAGATCACTGTACCTTCCACTGTCACTAACATTAAGTTGTCACAAGCTCTTTCATATTGCGAATTTTATAAATTTTTTCGGTGTTCAGTTGATGGGCCATTCTACTATAGGTGCCAAAATTTCACTTTGCGATAATCAGTATTTTTTCACTTCTATATTAGTTTATCTTTCACAAGTCCAATAGTTTTCAAAGCTTTTCAGCATTTTACAGCACCTAAAATTTCATTGTGACTATTTTAAATATTGTAAGAGAAAAAAGAAAGTTAATGCAACCTTTCCCACGGAATATAGAGATACAGTGAATGGAGCACACATTAGATTTGCAGCTTAGCCAATGTTTGGCTTTAGCCCTAGAACAGGGATAATTGAAACCCTAAACTGCTGCGTGTTCTATGATTTCCCCTCTACATTGCAACTAACGCAGCTTACAGATCAAAAGATTCAATTATGCCCAGTATGGTACTGATAGGCACAGTCTGCATCTGCTGTGCTGTTCTCATTAACGATCTCCACAGTTTCTCTCGGGGACCGCGATAGCACAGTGGTTAAGGTGCTGTGCTACAAATCGGAAGGTCGCTGGTTCGATCCCAGCTGGTGTCAGTGGATTTTTCATTGACATAAAATCCCTCCGATCGCACTATGGCCCTGGGGTCGATTCAGCCTCTAACAGAAATGAGTACCAGGAGTACTTCCTGGGGGTAAAGACGGCCGGTGCGTAAAGCTAACCTACCACCATCCTGTGCCGTTGTCACGAAATCTAGGAACCTTAACTTCCTGGAACCCTCTGGGCCTGTCCAGGCCTGTAACGGGACTGCTTTACCCTTTAGAGTTTCTCTCAGTTACGGTTCGGATTTTAAAAACTAACTGTGCGGCAACTCAGGGCTGTCAAACAAAAATAGTTTGTTGGCCAAATACTACATCCAGTTTGACATCTGTCGCAGCATGCAGTGACACATTCCCTTGTTGTTATTCGTGTGTGGGGTTTTCAGTGCGGCAAAACGCCTGGGCGCCAGGTGCTACCTCCATTTAATTTTGTAGAATTTCTTCAGTATTGTAAAATGAAAATTATATGTTCTTCTCCTTTAAAAGTTATTTAAATACTGAATGAGTGGTGCATATTATCTTACTTGTTAAAGAACCGTTTTGGTTTCTTAAACCGTCAAGTGAAAAATGTTAAACTCGAAATTTTTGCAATTAATAAGTTATCTGAGGTGATAAGTAAGCGAGGAATTATGATAACATAGCAAAACTCTCGTTTTGAAATCTGTTCATTAAATACGAATATGTAAAATATTAGGCCTTTTAATTCTGAGGAAAGTCCCTTTATTTCCGTCCCTTTCTTTTTTCTGCTACGGGAGTTGTGACTGCGGTCAGAGCGATCTTCTGTTTGTTTAATACGCCTACACACATACATACATACATACATAGAAAATTTAAAGACAGTACAAAGTGCTACGGTAAACAAGTCTTTGACAGGCAAATTTTTCAGTATTCTGTCATAAGCACTTTGGCATTCCGAAAGGACTTTGTCAGTATCGAAAGGTGAACCAGCCCCATCATGAAGTTCTCCTAGTTTCGTGTTTAACAAACCTACTCTAGCCATTGGAATATTTGTGAAGGGAAAGTAAATGTTAACTTTTTATCGAGCATAATAATAACAATAACAATAATAATAGTTCTGCACAATAAATAGAATTTGAAGTGGCAATGTTACTCTCTTATTGCCCAATTAGGGTATATCCATAGTAACAGAATAATATCAAAATGCTGACTAGAAAATCAAGAAGGAGGACAGTTTGAACTGGCGAGGAAATGAAAGAATTGAACAAGCTTTTTCTTCTACCTTTATATCCCAGCAAAGTTGACTGCAGTATTTGCCAAATACAGTGTGAATGATTTTGTTTGACTTTTATTTTAATTTAACCTTGGCCCCAGTGATGGAACAAACTAAAACAAGTCGTTCAACTGCGGTTTCAGGGCAGCAGTTTTTGTACCCTTTTCTTGCATGACTTCTATTAAAGTTAACTGTCCTGAATATGTGAGGTCTGTCGGAACATATGTGACGCCTACTTGTCGAAATTTTGTAACTACTGGAGACTAAGCTTTAAAACTTCGACATGTCTTGTTCCTTTAAAATATCACGTAAATACAGAGCTTCCTTTTCTCTTAAGTGATTAAATTTAATTTCGAATCCCATCCTTGGCTCCTACCCTTCATATAGATTAAGTACGAAATTCTATCAAACATTTCTTAATTAAAATTTCTTATTGTGTAAATTAATTACTTTATTGGCAGACTCAGGTATGTCGTATTCGCAGCACCTGTTTTGTACAGAACGGGAGAAAATTGTATGGAAAACAGGGTATTTAGGATCTTCCAGTAATTGAGGTATTAACTTGTCTTAACTGGTCGCCCTTTTGTGCGAATTTAAAGAATAAAAGTAAGAACAAAGTTATTAACAATTAGTAATAAATATTTCACACGTCACGTCTAACGGTTGCATGGTTAGCACTGCCACAACGGAGGTGTGGGGGGGGGGATGTGGAAACTTGCTCCACTGAAACTCTATCAAGACATAGGACGATTTATGTTTCCCGTAGTGACACCTACAGTAATTCACTGGAACCAGCGCTTGGTTGTCAGCTCGCTTCTTTTTTATAAATCCGCGTCCTATACGCCTGGGTAGGATTAATACAGTAACATTTTCGAGAGAGGAAAAAAGTTTTCGCACGACCCGAATTTTTAATTCGAGGCTTATTCCCTTGTTGGTCTTTGTGAATGAAAAACGACGCCTACTGCCTGTAGAGTGACTCAGAAATTCGCATCTTCTCTGACTTTATTAGGAACGTGAGCGAGATTTGCTATGCTTTTCCTTTTCTTCCTTTTCAATTCGAAGTAGTCTCACCCCTGTGGGCTTGATATAGAAAATGGATTGGGGTTCTGGGTACCATTTTCGCTGGCTGACAAAAATTGGCCGATGAGGAATGGCGTGTGAGAAGTTAAGCTATTTTGGCAGTTGGGCCAAATATCGTCTCATACAGTTACCTAACCCACAAGTCATTGCGGACATCCTGATGCTTTAAGCTGTAGCTTGGGGTATACACGCTTTGACGTCTCAAACAATTTCCTTGAATTGCCAGTCTGCGTCCTCTGAAAACCGACAGGCCTCAGGAACTCCCTTCCCCTTATTCCATCCCCCAAGGGATACAAAGAAGATTGACCCTTATTGGTCTCAGAAGACCTCAGCGACCAGTGTGGAACTTCAGAACTGTCGGTTCGACGTTACACAAAAAAAGTGGAAAAGCATGAGAGAAATCGAAGAATGTTAGTACAGGGTGCATCATAAATTATTAAAACTGTCACATTGCACTCGTCTCCAGTTCGAGCGAGGAGCTTGAGGATGTTAATTCAGTTTAGTTACACTGATGATATTACGGCTAACAACAGAATTGAGTGGCAAATAAATAATATCCAATTAACCACGTAACAAACAAATCGACCTGCGATTAACAAATCAGCAGCTTATACCGCACAAAACCACTCACAAAAAAAGTAAATCTTCCTTCAGAAGCTGAATAATTTGTAGAAGGTGATAAAATCCCCTTTTATGACTAGAAAGTTGTTTCGTATTGATGAGGGAACCGTAGCACTGAACCCTGTGACGTCTCTTCTGATATTAACATCCTTACTGCACTCTTATCTATGAAGCTGTCACTTTACTCGAGGTTTCCCGACAGAAATTCCGTATGAACATTTATTTTGACCTATGTGAGCCACATTACGCACAAGACTCCCTCGAGCAATTTTATGTGAAACTTCTGAAGTGCTAGACTCCTAAGTGCGCACTCTTCTCCTGTAATTTATTAGTATAATTTCATGATAATTTTAATCCCTTTTACTTGATTCGTTCCTCCATCATATTGAAAAAAAGTTAAACACTTGTAAAAAAAACACTTTAGAAGTGATGTATTTTTATATTCAGAAATTTAATCTTAATTATAATTTAACCCTGTAAAGACGAAGCACAGACTGCTTAATTTAAAGACCCAGTCCGTACCGCGCAGTAAACACGTATCATCTCGGTTATAAAAACCAATCAGTTTATGCTGTAAGTGGCACAAGTCGCTGTTTGTTCTCAGATAAATACAAAACACATAAATGCAATGTGGGCAGAGCGTACAGTTGTTGAATTTTAAACTTGTTGGTGCATCACGTAATCAGTAGACTTTAAAAGGTTAATACAGAGTGTTAGAGTTTATAGACAGGAGAAGGGAAGATAAATGAACATGACGTAATTATGGAAACAGTTTACCGAGTAATTATTTCTGTAATTAAGTTATTCTGATTTGGTATTTATATACCGAAGGATATGAATTTGGAATATTTTTAAAAAAATGCTACCAAATCCGAAATATCATTTCCTAAATTCTTGTTAAGTGCTGTAGAAATTAAGCAAGTATAACGACTATTAATAGAGCAAGAGACTATTTGCAGCATCATAAATATCCCTGACTTAACAGTTTAATTCCAATTGAAAACTGTATGTGCCATCTGATGTAAAGTTTTAAAAATTCTCATTTTTTCCGCGGAATGTGTATGTCCTTTGTGCGATTTTTATTGCAACAAGCACTCTTTGTTTTCCCAAACACGATGAACAGGTTGCGCCTTCTAATGGATGCATACTGTTTTCTCTATGAGGTAGCAACCAAATATTTATACAAACAGCTTTTTGATCTCTTCCGCCTCCCTCCGCTTTTTTCTGTCAATAATTCCGACTGTTAGGCTGTGGTTACAGTGGACGACTGGCCCCGCTACGTTTCAACGATACAACTTTCCTCGGTACCAGCTGAACTACCGATGTGGTTACATCACAAGCAGCTTCCTTGTCAGACATTATACAGTCTCGGAATGGGGACGAAAATCCACACGTTGTTTCAGGCGACTGTTAGGTTCGTCGTGTCTGTCCGTCTGTCTGTCCACATGAACCACTCGGCTCCTATTGCGCGGCTTTTCATGAAATTTTATATTTAAGGATCGTTTGAAAATATGTAAGGAAATGCAAGTTTCATTTCAGTCTGACAAGAATAACGAGTACTTTGCATGAAGATATATATGTATCCTCATTGTCCTCATTGTTGCACCGTGCATTTCGTAGAATCACTTTAGTTGTTAACCAACAAATATGCACTATACGAGTATAAAATTTCACATTAAAACACTTAAAATCGCTCCGACATGTTTCGATCCCAAGATCATCCTCAGGAAGCTACGTTGTTCCTTGCTAAAGTCATTTTAAAAACATTCACAAAATAATTCCATTATATTAACAGGGTGTTGTGGCAGCATATCGTGTTGTATAAGAGTACGTTGTTAGGAATGCGTCTGGCTATGGTGTGCGTCGTGTG
>Ga0123353_10006819_pt1 | contig 15319 bp, 11 predicted proteins | sample TergutLab28metaG_3_FD_92763 | JGI IMG/M metagenome (GOLD analysis project Ga0123353, IMG submission 92763) | Labiotermes labralis P3 segment gut microbial communities from Petit-Saut dam, French Guiana - Lab288 P3 | ecosystem: Host-associated > Arthropoda: Insects > Digestive system > Gut ... | reverse complement strand
TTTCGTCGCAGAACATGTGTCGTCTCCCGCAGTGTTGATATGGTGAACCACACAATGAATCTGTTTGCACTATTTCATTGCAACAAAATCAACTTATGGCAATCATTCCTTTAGGACACTGCCAAACAAAGAAACTATGCCCAGAATCAATGCGGTCTTTGCCTGTTTCGCAAATTGCGGATAGGCGGGTGCTTGCTGCCACGCAAGACTTTGTTGTTGTGTTTGGTTATTTTCCATACCCAATTATATTACACACTTAATACTTGATGTCAACAGTTTTTCATGATATGTTTTTGTCATGTTAAGATTTACAGGCGACTTTAATCTCCTTGCCCGATTCGGGTTTTTCATGCACCGAAACCCGGTGACAGGGCGGCAACGACTTATATGGTGCAACAACGAACGGTTTGATGAAGACGACGAAGACGATTGCGTCGCCGTCGAACCCGACGGCACGATGTCATTCGGGTACTGGGACGCCGAGGCCGTAGCGGTGTTAATATACGATTTGACGGCAAGCGGACTTATACGGAAAATCTAACGCAGCTCTTTTCGCAAGGGCGCGCGCAATCGCTTGCCGGTTCGCCGCTTTGACGGTATTTGACAAAAGCATGGTAATTGTCATAGGCCCCACCCCGCCGGGAACAGGGGTAATATGGGAGGCAACCTCCTTCGCGGCATCAAAATCAACATCGCCGCACAGTTTGCCGTCGTCTCCGCGATTGATACCTACATCAATTATGATTGCCCCCGGTTTTATCATCTCGCCTGAAATCATGCTTTTCTTGCCAACGGCGGACACCAAAATATCCCCTTGCCGTGTCATATCCGGCAATGCTTGCGTGCGGGAATGACACATCGTGACGGTACAATCATTTTTTAAAAGCATCATAGAAATAGGCTTGCCGACAATATTGCTGCGCCCCACCACAACAGCATGCTTTCCCGCAATGTCCTCGCCCGTGGTCTTAATAAGTTCCATGCAACCGGCGGGAGTACACGCAGGCAAGCAATCCTCGCCCACAAACAGCGCACCCGCATTCATGGTATGAAACCCGTCAACATCTTTTTCGGGTTTTATTTGTGCCAATATTTCGCGCTCGTCAAGATGGGCGGGAAGCGGTAATTGCACCAAAATTCCATCTACATCTCTTCTTGCGTTCAATTGGTCAATAAAACTTTTAAGCCCTTGGGTGCTAATCCCCGTGCTCAAACGATACGCAAAAGAATTGATTTCACATTGTTCGCATGCGGCAATCTTGCTTCTTACGTAAATTTGGCTAGCCGGGTCGGAACCCACAAGCACCACCGCAAGTCCCGGTGCCCTGCCGTATTCTGCTTTGAAATTTTTTGCGTCGTCCCTTATTTGAAGCCGCATTTGCTCGGCTATTGCCTTGCCGTCAATTATTTGTGCCATATTAAATATCTCCTTGGCAAGAATATTAACATTTTTCAACAGCCTTTACAATATCAAAATGAAGTTTTCACATACGAAGTATTCTTACCGCCGCCGATTTTTTTGATTTGCCCGCTTGCGGTCAAGTCTTTTAATGTCTTTTCAATCATTGGCTCGGAAACGTCAGGCAACAAGTTTTTGATTTCCGCCTTAGACATCTTGCCAAGATGCGTGTTAAACAATTCTTTGATTTGTTCGGCTTTGGTAAGCTTTTTTTCCGCAACAGCCAAAACACGCTGTTCAAAATCACGATATGCCGCCAAAATAATTTGCAGCATGTACTTTACAAACGGCATTGCATCGTTTTTGCTTTCGTGCCATTCGACCGACGCGGATTGCAACACATGGTAATAATCTGCTTTCGTTTTTTCGATAAGTTTTTCAATACTTATGTATTTTCCGATTGTAAATCCGTTTTGATAAAGAAGCAAAAGTGTAAGCAATCTGCTTAACCTGCCGTTGCCGTCGGTAAATGGATGAATGCACAAAAAATCCAAAATAAAGACAGGAACAAGCAAAAGCGGCTCAACCGCATACAGGTCCAGCGCTTTTGCATATTCGCCGCAAATGCTCTTCACGGCGTCCGGCGTCAAAAATGCTTCCAAAGGCTTGAACCGAATTGTTTTGCTGCCTTGTCCGTCAATTTCCTGGATGAAATTGTCAACTGCTTTGAACTTTCCGCCGCCCGGCCCCGCCGAGAACTTGTAAAGGTCCCGATGCATTTGCAATATATAGTTCACCTCCAACGGAATATGCCCGTAATTCTCGTTAATCGTATTAAGCACATCGCGGTAGCCCATAATTTCTTGTTCGCTGCGGTTTTGCGGTGTTGTTTTTTCTTGGAACAAGCCTGCAAGCCGACTTTGGGTCGTTACAATTCCTTCAATTCTGTTGGATGCCTCCGTGCTTTGTATCATCGCCGCACGAACAAGTTTGTCAAGTCTTGATTTCTTCTGATTGGTAAAAAGGTTCTGTCTGCCTTTGTGCTCTTTGATTTCGGAAATCAATGACAAAACCTCGGCATCAATGCTTAATCTCTTTAACAGTTCATAGCTAAACGTTCGCATACTATCTCCTCCGTTCTGCCTAATTATACCCTGCGTATATGCAGAAACGCAAAGGAAATTTTTGGTGTTAAATACGGCACAAACCCCAACGCCATATGCCATATACCCCACATTTTGCACCATAAACCCCAACGGAAAAACCCCTTTTCCCTCTTTCCGCACCCAAAATAAACCTATTTTAACTCGCGGCTTTTTTGTGAAAAAATCGCCCGACATTTCGAACAATGCGGGATTGATTTCATAACGTCAGACGTTCTTGGCAAATAATTGCATATTGCGTCATTTTTTCGGTAAATATAATCGGTTTTCTACCGTATTCAAAAGTTGTATTTGCTGGCGAGCCATGTTATGAAGTCGTTCCAAACGCAAGTCTTGTTTAAGTCCATCCGTTATCATTATCGAGTTGTAACTTTCCATATTCGACAGAACAAGTAATTGATGGATAGTCGCATGGTCACGCATGTTACCATCTTTGTCTTTATTTTGACTTCGCCATTCGCTTGCAGTCTTGCCAAACAAAGCGACATTCAACAAATCCGCTTCGTCGGCATACACATAAGCTTTTTGTTTTTCTGTTAAGTTTGGCACAATTAATTTTTCCTTTACTGCGCCAGTATGGATATGATAATTAACCTTCGCAAGTTCCCGCTTTGCAGACCATTGCAAGTGTTTTTGTTCTTGTTCCTTAAGTCGTTGAAATTCGGTTATTATCCAAAATTTGAATTCCGCACTAAGCCATGTAGCAAATTCAAACGCAATATCTTTATGTGCATATGTGCCACCGTAGCGTCCAGCCGACGAAACTATACCAACTGCATTTGTCTTTTCCGTCCATTGTGATACAGAGATAGCAAAGCTTTGGCTTCTGCTTTCATTTCTAATGTACTCAAATTCGAGTACATTAAAATCTACGTTATTCATCTTTTCCCAAATTCCCATAAATTCGAGTGTATAATTAGTTCTCAACCAATTTGCAATAACAAGCCCTGTATGATTAGGATTCCTGAATTTTGCCATACCATCAAAATTGTCACAACCCTATTGACCTATAAAACTTTCATGATAAAATGTATCAACCTGTTTGATTTGATTCGGCTTACCCCGTGGCCACGGGACAATTTGCCGAACAACTTGTCATTCAGGACACCGAAGTTAGTATAACAAAATCGTACGGTTTCAACAAAAGAGAATCTTTCACCGCCTTACCCGTTTCGAAATCAGCAAGCGGCGAATCAATGTTAAGACGGAAATCTTCACGGGCGCAGTTAGCGGCAAGTATCACGCGTTGCTTGCCTTTGCGGCGCTCCATGATGAAAACGCCGTTGTGCGCGAATAAAACATTGCAATCGCCGTCGGTGAAAATGTCCCCGGCTCGAAGCTGCCCGAGTTTCCGGTACCACTTCAAAATTTCCTTGTCTTCCTTTCCCCACGGGAAACACACGCGGCAAAAGGGCGCATCGCCTCCCGTCACACCGGCTTCATCGCCGTAAAACACGGCAGGCACACCCGGCGCGCAATATTGTATTGCACTTGCGATTTTCAAGCGCTTGATCGCAAGGTCAACACTACTCTCGCGCAACACCGTCAAAATCCGTTTAGTATCGTGCGTGCCCAAGAAATTCATAAGATTTTGCACGACTTCCTTTGGGTAATGGTCGCGCAGCATGAAAAGCGTTGATGCCAATCCATCCGCATTCCCGTTTACCACAAAATCAATAATAGCATTTTTCAGCGGGTAATTCATGACGCTGTTAAGCTGCTTACCGTTAAAGTAAAAACGGCGTTTTTCGTATGCAATTTTTGTGGCGGCATCTTCCCATACCTCGCCCAAAACAAGGGCATCGGGTTTGACTTGCCGGATTCGCGCGCAAATTTTGTCAAGATACGTGTCGCTTAATTCGTCGGCAACGTCCAAACGAAATCCCAAAATCCCGGCTGACATGTATTTTCCGATGGTTTCGGTCACAAAATTTTGTACGGCGGGATTGTTCCCGTTTAATTGCGGCAAAGTTTCAATCCCCCACCAGCACGAATATTTGTCGGGATATTTTTGAAAGGTAAACCAATCGTAATACTTTGAATCCTTGCTTTTGATTGCGTCTTTGAAATAAATACTGTCGCTGCCGACGTGATTAAAAACTCCGTCCAGTATTATGCCGATACCGTGCTTTTTGGCTTCTGACACAAGATTTTTAAACGCCGCATTTCCACCGAACATGCTGTCAATTTGGTCAAGGTCCGCGGCATCGTATTTGTGGTAACTTGTTGATTCAAAAATCGGGCTTAAATAAATCGTTTTCGCGCCAAGACTTTTTATGTATTCCAATTTATCGATGATGCCGTATAAACTCCCGCCAAAGTGTTCTTTGTTTATCAAAAGCATATCATCGGTATTTTTGTCCAATACCCCGCCCCAATCGCGGCGCAGCCTTATCCCGGGCTTGGAAACCGCCGGAGTGTTTGGCTTTTTGAACCGGTCAACAAAAATGTGGTACAACACCCCGCTGCCCATTTGCTTGTTCGGCACAAGCGGCTTTTCGTTGACAAGCTGCGCGAAAGACGCGGAGACTTGACCGATGGGTTCGACTTCGAAAAGCGGAGTTTTGCAAAGATACCATTTGTATTTTTGTTTTGTGACTTTGAAATAATACCAATACAGACCCGCGTTTTTGTAATTTATCGTGACTTGGTAGATGTAATAATCGTTTTCGCGACCGACAACCGGCATTTTGATTTCTTTTTTGGATTTGTCGGCATCATCGGTCAGCACAAAAAAAACGTTTTCCGCACCGGTATGTTGTTTCACTTTAAGCGTATAAACAACATCGCCGCCTGTTCGCGAGGGGCCTTGCGGGGTTTTATTATTAAGCGGGTTAAAGATATAATCCATTTTACTCTCCTCAATACCTGTTACTACTTTAACTTTGTCAGCTGCCAAATGTTTTTTACATACTCCTCGATTGCGCGGTCGGAAGAAAAATACCCCATGTTGGAAATGTTGCGCAGCACGACTTTCGCCCACGCAAGCGGGTCGCGGTACAACTTGTCCATTTCGTGGTGCGCGCCCAAGTAACTTTCAAAATCCGCCAAACACATGTAACTATCGTTATGATGGCTTGTGCACAAAAGATACAGGGCGATGTCTTTGAAGCTTTCTCCGTTAAAGCCGTGGTTTAATGCATCAATTACGCTCATCATGTTGGGGTTTTGCTTGTAAATGTCAACAGGGTGATAGCCGTCGCGCCACGTTTGTTCAACTTCGCCGGGGGAAAGTCCGAAAATGAAGTTTCCTCCCTCGCCGCAATGACGGACAATCTCGGCATTTGCGCCGTCGTAAGTACACATCATGACTGCGCCGTTCATAACGGCTTTCATGTTTCCCGTACCGCTTGCTTCCAATCCTGCAAGGCTTATTTGTTGCGACACGTCGATTGCGGGGACAAGCTTTTCCGATACCGATACCGAGAAATCTTCCACGAACACCACTTTCAAGATTTTATTGGCGCGTTTGTCTTTGTCGATTTCAACGGCAAGTTGGTTGATTAGTTTTATGATTCGTTTTGCCATGTAATAATTGCTTGCCGCCTTTCCCGCGAAAATAAACGTTTGCGGGGTGACGTCGGCTTTTGGATCGGCTTTTAAAGTATTGTAAATATGGATTATTCGCAAGACATTAAGAAGCTGCCGTTTGTATTCGTGTATGCGTTTTATCAAAACGTCAAAGCGGCTTTCGGGATTTATGTCGATGTTTCGTGTTTCTTTTAACCATTTTGCAAACGCAATCTTGTTATCAAGTTTGATTTGGTTTATGCCCGCCAAAGCCAATTTATTGTGCTGGATTTGTCGGAGTCCTTCCAATTCGTTTGCTTGGGTATAAAAACCGTTGCCGATGTTGTTTTTAATAAGGCTTGCAAGTTGTTTGTTAGACTCGCAAAGCCAACGGCGGTGGGTGACTCCGTTTGTGATATTGATGAATCGGTCGGGATAGATGTCGGTGAATTTTTTAAATAATCTGTCTTTTAATATTTCGGAATGAATTTGTGCCACCCCGTTGACGGTATGCGAGGCATGCACCGCCAAATTCGCCATGTGAATATGATTATACGAAACAATACCCACACTTTCGTTGAACTTTGGATTAAGCCGAAACCGGCGGTCGATTTCGCAAATGATTTGGTAAATACGCGGCACCATTCGCGCGATAAGGTCGGCGTCCCAAATCTCCAACGCTTCTTGCATGACGGTGTGGTTTGTATAACTTACGCATTTTGTGACAACAGCCCACGCATCGTCCCATGAAAACCCGTGATCATCCAACAAGATGCGCATAAGTTCCGGAATTGCCATCGTCGGATGCGTGTCGTTGATGTGAATAGAAACATAGTTATGCAGGTCTTTCAAGTCATATCCCTTCCGCACACAAGTATTAATAATGCTTTGCACGCTTGCCGAACACAGGAAATATTGTTGACGCAATCTAAGCGACAGGCTTTGCGGATAAAGCGATGAACTTATGTCCTCGATTTCTTGTGATTCTTTTATATAATTTGTATAATCGACGCGGGATAAATAAACATCGCCTTTGATTTTGTTTTTGGCACTCCATAACTTTAGGGTGCTTATCGCTTTGGAGTTATAGCCGCTTAGCAGCATTTCATATGGTATCGCCTCGACTTCTTGGGCGTTATCATAGGAAAATTTCAATCGTCCGTTTTTGTCTTTATAAGAATTCAAATGTCCCCCGAATCGCACGGTAACCGATTCGTCGGTGCGCGCCACAAGCCATACGCTGCCGTTATCAAGCCAATCGTCCAAGACCTCGACCTGTTGGCTGTCTATGATGCGCTGCTTGAACAATCCGAAGTCGTACTTGATACAATGCGCCGCGGCGGGGTAGTTAAGTGTTGCTAAACTATCCATGAAACACGCGGCAAGCCTTCCCAAGCCGCCGTTGCCAAGGCCCGCATCGGGTTCAAGGGCGTAAATCGTATTGATGTCTATTCCTTTTTGTTTAAGCGCAGACGCGAAGATGTCTTCGTACCCTAGATTAAACAAAGTGTTTTTCAATGTTTTCCCCGGCAAGATTTCAATGGTAAGATAATGCAGGGTTTTTACCGGTTTTTTGTTTTTTTGTGCGCTTGGGTTACGGGTTCGTGTGCGCGCTTTGATTTCGTACAATTCGTCGACGGCGACGCTTGCGATAGCTTTGAATATCTGTTCGTTTGTGGCACTTTCAAAGGAAGTATTGAAATACTTGTTTAGATTTCCCTCGATCCGCGTAATCGCTTGTGCTTTCAAATCCTTCTTTGACATTTTACTTTTGCTTCCTTATCCTCTTGTACAGTGCAAGGTAATCGTTGACGGTGCTTTTCCATGTGAAGTCTTTGTCCATACAGATTTTGACTTTTTCAATCCATTCCGGCCCATCATTTACAAAGTCGGTGACGCCCCGCCGTATAGAATATAGCATGTCGTCCACAGAATAGTTGCTGAAGGTATATCCGTTTCCGCCGCCGGCACAGCCAAAGTCGCGGATACTGTCTTTCAATCCGCCCGTTTCACGGACAATCGGAACGGTGCCGTAGCGGCTTGCAAGCATTTGGCAAAGACCGCAAGGTTCAAAGAGGCTTGGCATTACTACAAGGTCGGCAGCGGCGTACAGCTTTTTCGCCAAATTATTGGAATATCGAAGGGCTTTGAATTTGCCTTGGTATTTATCTTCGATGTATTCAAAGAAACTTTCGTAGCGTTTCTCGCCCGTGCCCATCATTATCATTTGGATACGCTGGTTAAGGATTGTGTCAATACTTGCTTTTATAAGGTCGATTCCCTTTTGTTCGTCAAAGCGGCCGTTATAAAAAAGCATCGGTATCGTATCATCGACTTTCATTTGAAACAACTTTTGAATACCGCGCTTGTTATCAAGTTTTTTATCAAGGGTCTTTTTGTCAAAGTTTGCAAATAATTCTTTATCGGTTTTTGGATTGTAAAATTTTTCATCAATTCCGTTTAAAATCCCTACGAACTTGTATGCATTTTCACATATACAGTTTGCAAGGCCTTCCGCGTACCCCGGAGTTTTGATTTCTTCCGCGTATGTGGGACTTACGGTGTTGAACATGTCACAACATTCGATTGCGGCTTTTACTATGTTGATTTGCCCGCCGTAATCAAGAACATTTTTGTGCCTGTAATCGATACAAAGCACCGTTGACATGAAAGAATACGGATACTTTCCTTGGAACCGGATATTATGCAAGGTGAAAAGCGTTTTGATTTTCGCAAGGTCTTTTGCTTCTTTGTATTCGGTTCGCAAGTAAACAACGGCAAACGCGGTGTGCCAATCGTGTGCATGGATTATGTCGGGTTTGAAGTTGGTAATTTTCATGGTGTCAATACAGGCTTTCGAGAAGAACGCGAATCTTTCCCCATCGTCGTCATAGCCGTAAAGGTTGTCACGCTTGAAATACTTTTCATTGTCAATGAAGTAATAGGTGATGTTGTTTGCTTTGTATTCAAAGACTCCGCAATATTCGGTGCGCCATGCGAACTTGATGTCCATGGACCCAATGAATGTGAATTTCTTGCGAAGTTCGGGGCTTATGGCACTGTACAGCGGCATTATAACCCGAATGTCTACGCCGTTTGCCGCGATGGCTTTGGGCAAGCTTCCGCCAACTTCGGAAAGACCGCCGGTCGTCGCGAATGGTTGTACCTCCGAGATACAGAACAGCACTTTTAAAGTCGTTGGCTTTGCTTCTGCCGTTTGCTGTTTGCTATTTACTGCTTGCTGCGTTTTCTTCTGCACTTCCATAGTATCCCCCATACTATACCCTACTATATCATATTGTCCACTCGTTTACAGTCTTTTTTAAAATTACTGCGCTGATTGGTGCGAGATTTATTTTTATATGACTGCCGCTTCTGTCCGTTATTGTCCGCGCTTTTTTGTTATGATACTCTTGCCCTCCGTATTTTTCGCGAGCGGTGGAAAAGATTTCTTGGTACATTCCCGACGGCACGTTCAAGCGATAGTCTTTTCTTTCGGCAAACGAGTAATTAAACACGCAAATCAATTCGTTGCCTTTTTTGTCAATCCGCGCATACGCCAGAGTGTTGCTTGTATGGTCGTCGACCGCTAACCATCGGAAACCTTTCCAGTCACAATCAATTTGATAAAGTTCGGGGTGGGCAAGATAAAACTTGTTCAAATCCGTCACGAAGTTGCGGGTGCGGATATGTTTGTCGTAAAACAATAAATCGAACTGGATTCCGCGGGTGTTGTCCCATTCGTCGAATTGGGCGAATTCGCTTCCCATGAAAAGAAGTTTTTTGCCGGGGTGGGTGTACATATATGTCAAAAACGTCCGAAAACCATCGAACTTTTGGTCGTAATTACCGAACATCTTGTTTATAAGGCTTGCTTTTTGGTGTACCACTTCGTCATGAGAAATTGGCAGCAAGAAGTTTTCTGTAAATGCGTACATCATGGAAAAGGTCATCTTGCTATGGTGGTCGCGACGGAACCACGGGTCGACTTTGATATATTCGGTGACATCGTTCATCCAGCCCATGTTCCATTTGAAGTTGAACCCAAGGCCGCCCATGCTTACCGGTTTTGTGACCATCGGCCATGCGGTGGATTCTTCCGCCATCATAAGCGCATATGGATATTCCTTGAACACCGCAGTATTAAGCTTTTGCAAAAACGCGATTGCTTCAAGGTTTTTATTTTCGCCGTATTCGTTTGGAATCCATTCGCCGTGCTTTTTGTCGTAATCAAGGTACAGCATGCTTGCCACGGCATCGACACGCAAGCCGTCTATGTGGTAATAATCAAACAGAATCATTGCGGAGGATGTTAAAAAACTTTGGATCTCGGTGCGGCCGTAATCAAACCGTCGCGTGCCCCAGGTTTTGTGTTCTTGGCGGTCCCAGCGCGGGTGTTCGTACAAGGGCTTGCCGTCAAATTCGATAAGCGAAAAGCCGTCTTTCGGGAAATGTGACGGCACCCAATCAAGGATTATTCCAAGGCCTTTTTGATGGGCGCGGTCGACAAGGTACATAAAATCGTGAGGGTTTCCGAAACGGCTTGTGACAGAAAAATAGCCGGTGCATTGATAACCCCAGCTTCCTTCGAACGGGTATTCGTTGATAGGCATGATTTCAATGTGGGTATAGCCCATCTCGGCCGCGTAATCCACAAGTTCGTCGGCAAACATTGAATAGGTATAATGCGACCCGTCCGGACGGCGTTTCCATGATGAGAGGTTGACTTCGTAGATGTTTATGGGGCTTTCGTAGGGGTTTTTGCCCTTGTTGTTTTTGCGGTATTCGGCATCGTTCCATTGGTATCCGTTTATATCAAAAACCATAGATGCGGTTGAACCGTTTGTTTCGTTAAACGTAGCATACGGGTCGGCTTTCAAGATTTTTTTATTCGCAGGCGTTGTAATTTCATATTTGTATTTTTGGCATTGTTCCACATAGCCCACGGTTATTTCCCAAACGCCGTCTTTGCTTATGCGTTTCATTACGTGGGCGTTGCTGTTCCAGCCATTGAAATCGCCGACCAACGAAACGGCCTTTGCATGAGGCGCCCAGACGCGGAACACGGCGGAGCCGCAATCGTATTTGGTGTCGCGGGATTCTTTTAAAAAGTGGCAACCGAAGAATTCGTAGCTTCGGTAATACGTTCCTTGGTGGAACAAATAAAGTGCTTTGTCCTTGTCAATCATCTTCCGTACCTCTCAATTAACATCCGCAGATAACCTGCCAACTCATCCGATAAATCTGATTGTTTTATTCGGTACTTCCAATTACCCCCGCCGACGGTACCGGGAGTGTTCATGCGGAATTTGGAGTCTTGGAACAACAAATCTTGCGTAGTCAAAACGACTATGTCTGCGCGGCTTGACAAGATATTTTCAATTGCCAACCGCGTGGTGTCTTTTTCATTAAGCATGTGACTTGATAAGTAATCGTCGATGATGACCCGTGTTTTTTTGTCGGCGGATTTCAAGAATCCCACAAAAGTATCGTTGTCGTGTGTGCCGATATAGCCCGTGCAATTTTTCGGGTAGTTATCGGGCAAGTGCGCGTTTTTTGCGTCGCCGTCGAAGCCGAATTGCATTACTCCCATACCGGGGTAGCCGGTTTCGTCGCGAAGTTCCAGTACGCTTTTGGAAATTTCGCCAAGGTCTTCCAAGATTATTTGCATGCCAGGTACCGCTGTGCGGATTGCGTCAAAGATTTTCATGCCGGGACCTTTACACCAAGCGCCTTTTTTGGCGTCTTTTGTGCCTGCGGGGATTTTCCAATAAGTGTCAAATGCGCGGAAGTGGTCAATTCGGACAACATCGTACATTTTTGCCATGTGTGCCATGCGCGCAATCCACCACTTGTATTTGTCACGCGCCATTTGTTTGAAGTCGTAAAGTGGGTTGCCCCAATGCTGGCCGTCTTTGTTGAAGTAATCGGGGGGAACACCCGCGACGCCGCTCAAATCAAATTGCTCCGGCCATGCAAAAACGTCCGCCGAGTCTATTGCGGTATAAATCGGAATATCGCCGATGATTTGGATTCCGCGGTCATTTGCGTATTGTTTGATTTCCGACCATTGTTTGAAGTATTGCGCCTGCGTCACGATATGGTCGGTTTTTGGGTCGCGCTTGGACATGAAGGCGATGTAACTTTCCAACCAGAATTTGTTGTCGGCTTTGAATTTTCCAAGTTCTTCTTCGGTTACGGAAACCGTCTTGTCGATGAATTCAGGATTGCCGGCAAACACCGAAAGCGGTGAATAAGGTGAACCGCAGCCCGTAGGACCGGCGGCCAGGATTTGCCAGTACCGCACACCCGATTGTGCAAGGAAGTCGATAAACGGAAGCGCCGTTTTAAAAGTACCGTCGGGAAGCGACGAAACGTGCAGCAAAATCCCGCAACCGCGTTTCATTTTTGCCTCTCCGTCAAACCGTAGAATTTTTCCAACGTTTTTATCAAGGCCTGACAATCACTTTGGCTTGGCATCTCGGTATAAAGCCGCATAGCATTTTCTGTGCCGCTTACACGCGCGGCGCACCAGTAATCGTTTTCAAGGCGGATTTTGAATCCGTCGCTGAAGTTATCTATTTTGACTATGTTGGGTAATGTTGGTTTATTGGGGGATAAAAGCTTTTGCAAAATACCTTCACGCGCAGATGCACTAAACGGATATGCAAATTCCAAATATTCCGACCGCCATGCCATCATGCCGGTTATTTGTGCAAGGATTTCATCTACACCTTTGCCAAAAGCGGCAACCATGTCAATTATTACCGCCGCCGCGGTGACGGCATCTTTCGAAAATGAAACTTGACCGAATGCCATGCCGCCGTTGCTTTCGGTTGCCATAAGGGCATTGTATTGGTGCATTGCCTTACCCATATACTTGAAGCCCGGAAGGGTTTCGTGGACATCGCGGTCGTATTCTTTGCATACTTTTACAATCAGGTTGCTTGTTACAAAACTTTTGACCGCGCCGCCTTTTTGTTTTTTGATTTGCGTCAAAAAATAAAAAATTGCCGATGTCAAATAATTGACGTCACAGATTAAACCATTGGAATCAATAACCGTGATGCGGTCGCCGTCGCCGTCAAGCGCGATGCCAAGGTGATATTTGCCTTTGACCGCTCCCGCCATTGATGTCAAAAGATACGGATAGGGTGCGGGCATGCCTCCCCCGAAAAGCGGGTCGGGATTGTTGTTTATCGCGTGGTATTCAAGTCCGAACTTTTGAAACAGTTGTTTCATAATATTTGCAGAACTTCCGTGCATGGGGTTGAACAGGACGCGCATACCGCTTGATTTGATTTTAGGTATATCGACAAGAGAACAAATCTTGTTTACGTAATCGTCGGTGTTGTCGCTTAAAGTGACGATGCCGCTTTTTACGAGAGTTCCAAAGTCCGCGGGGGGTGCGGAGGGATTCAATCCCCCCGTATTATTTTCCGCCCCGATAATATGCATAAGGTTGGTGCAAAACTCGTCATCGATGTCCTTGCCGCCGCGGGTGAAGATTTTAATGCCGTTGTATTGATGTGCGTTGTGGCTTGCGGTAATCATTACTCCGAAGTCCGCGGTTACGGCTTTGTATACGATGTACGGGGTCGGAACGGGCACGGTCATAAATGTCGCGGTGGTTGTGGTTGTGCAGAAAGATTCACAAAACCACTCCGCCGATTCACGGCCCATGAAGCGGTTGTCGAAACCGATAATAATATTTGTTTTTTTGTTTTGCGATTGCGCGATTTGACACAGGGCTGCGCCGATTCTTTGAATATTTTCTTTTGTCCAATTGTCGCCGATGATTCCCCGAAATCCGCTTGTGCCGAATTTTATGTTATGCACGTTTCCCCCACGCGAAAAAGATATATCAAAGTCGTTTGACTTGTCAAGGTGCTTGTTGTATTGTCGAGTGATGAAATATATCGGGATTGACGTGGGGGCGACTTTTACCAAGGCGGGGCTTGTCCACGACGGCGAGATTATTTTCAAAACAAGGGTACCGACGACGTCGCGCGGGGAGAAGGAATTTTTCGAACTGGTGTTTTCGGTGATAGAAACTGTTTTAGAAAGCACCAAAACCGAACTATCGCAAATCGGCGGGATTGGGGTTGGGATTCCGGGGCTTGTTAATACAGATAAGGGTCTGATTTTGGGTGCCACGTCTAAACTTGGGCTTGAAGGTGTTGTTGATATAGTTAAAAGAGTTCAAAGCAAGTACAAGATGCCGGTAAAAATAGGGAACGATGTTTCGATGTTTGCCTTAGCCGAGGCACGCAAGAGCAAAACCGATAACTTGGTTTACATTGCAATCGGCACAAGTTTTAATGTGGGAGTAATTAACAATGGCAAGTTGTTCAGCGGTGCAAGCGGGCTTTCGTTGGAATACGGGCATAATTTTATCGAGAATGGTTTGAAAGTGGAAGGCGTAATAAGCGGAAAAGCAATTATAGCGCATGCAAAGGAGTTGGGAATTGTGGTCGATAGGCCAGACGAAGCTTTTGCAAAATCAAAAGAAATTCGCGACCGCGCTTTAAATTACCTCTTGATAGTACTTTTGAATTTGATTAACACTTACCGCCCGCAATCAATTTGTATCGGCGGCGGGTATGCGGTTTTGATTGCGCCTCATATCGCCGATTTGAAACGGCAACTTAAAGAAAAAAGCTATGGATACAAAAACGCGCCTGCGGTTGATTTGTATGTATCGGATATTGCAACGGACGGCGGGATACTTGGCGCGGCGGAGTTATTCGTTTTACGATCTTAACTCTTGTCTTCCTTGAAAAACTTCTTTTGCTTCAACAACTTGTGGTCCAGTTTTTCCTAATTTACCTATTTCCGGCACTTTAATTGATAAAATTTGTTTATCAATTTCTTTAAGAACTTTTTCCCCGGCGGCAAACAGCCTATCAGCATTTATGGCATTTGCATCTGTTTTCAATACGTCTTGATAAAACTGTTTTACTATCCCTAAAACTTGATCTTGATACTGACTTCCGTCTGTACCTTTTTGAAAGATAGAATCAATGTTGTGTATTTCTTTTTTTATGGCCTCTCTGCAATTAATAGACGAAGCGGCGGCTTCCTTTGATAAATCTGACAAGCAAGACCTCAAAAATGAAACAACATAAAGCGACTGGTCTTTATGAAATCCTGAAGGTGGCATAATAGAAATCCTCCTTTTTTGATTAAGCACCTCCTCACGGAAGCACCTCCTCACGGAAGCACCTCCTCACGGAAGCACCTCCTC
>Ga0123353_10006818_pt1 | contig 15320 bp, 7 predicted proteins | sample TergutLab28metaG_3_FD_92763 | JGI IMG/M metagenome (GOLD analysis project Ga0123353, IMG submission 92763) | Labiotermes labralis P3 segment gut microbial communities from Petit-Saut dam, French Guiana - Lab288 P3 | ecosystem: Host-associated > Arthropoda: Insects > Digestive system > Gut ... | reverse complement strand
GGCGCTTGCCCGGTCCGGATGTGTGTTGCCCCTCGGGGTCCCCTGTTGTCGGCCGGCGATTGGGGTGGGGGGGGGGGGGGGTCCACTCTGAAAGTTCATTTGATTTTTGTGGGCTATTTGAATATCCGTTTTTTAAGGATTTAGTCAGTGTGAAGGAAAGTGTGAATTGTAGATGTTTTTAAGGCGTCGGCCACAGGCTCAAATATGAAACGCTAAATTGTGTGAGGGTCAAAAGTCAGGCTTCCAGGAAGTGATGACGTAGACCTGGATCTTGGGCACCTCGCGTGACTGTTTGTCTTCGGCGCTGGGATCGTGGCAGAGACGAGCGGTCATGCGCTGAGTTTGAACAAGAGTAATAATAAACTTTGCTGATAATCTGGTCATTTGGAACCGTCTGACCGCAGATTAAGTCTGGTTGCTTCGAAGTCTACCAGTATGCAATTGTTGGGCTCGACACGGCATCGCTCCTGTAGCACACACGGTAGTTCCTCATTTCCTGATATGGAGTTAAATATAAAACACATACACCAGGAAATGTCAAAGTTTGGACTTGAGTAAAAAATAAACCCTTTTTTTTTTATACCAGAACAGAATGAAAACCAGAAAATTTTTAGTAATTCCGCACAGGCGTTGATTCGTTCTTTTGTTCAGTATGTTAATAAAGGTAACTGTTGTTCAACACACACACACACACACACACACACAGACACATACACACACACACACGCGCAAACAAACACACACACTCTAGGCTCATATTTTATTTACAGATTAAAATTAGAAGACTAGATGGTCCTTTTATTGAGTGAAGAAGGGTCAGTGGGTTAATCGACTGAAACTCGGTTGATCTCTCGTATATAAATTCCCTGCCCTGATCTTCCGATGGACTTCAGGGTAGCCGACTTGACACAGCTGACAACGAACCCCTGACCCTGAGAACTGAGACCTGCTGTTACTGATGTTGCTGATGTGACGAGTGTCATCACATCGTATAAACCTGTCATTCTGTTTCTCTTGATTTGGTGGTCTGAGCGGACAACGTCTGGCCGTTGAGCCGCTCTCGTAAAAAGGTTAAATTGCTGTTAATGAAAGAGTACCATGACACTTGACTACCACATCCTGCATGCAAGTGCATTCGCGTCACGCGGATGAAGCTGTGACAGATCTTCAGCTTCCTCACGAATATTATGACCACTTGTGGATATCAGAAAGCCGGGTTAGCGCAGTCGGGTTAGTTCGGCTACGGGCTGGACAACTGAGGAATCATAGTTTGGCAGCTTGTAGGGGCAGGTTATTTACCTCTTTCCAAAGCGTCTAGACCGTCTTTGGGGCCCACGCATTCTCCTAGTCCGTGGGTACCAGGGGCTCTTTCCCGATGGTTAAACTGGCCACTCGTCTGAACCTGTTGCTGAGGTTAAGAACAAGTGGGATTTACACCTTCGCTATCCAACAGGTTGACACCACTAAGGACGCTCGTCTCTATTTAAGGCGACTCTTACACAGGGTATAGTTGACGAATAAAAAACCAACTAGATGTCACTTGCAATTTTTATTTTTCTTCGTAGATACTCAATATGTTTCGGGTATTAATATGCCCATCTTCAGGAGTTTGCGACTGTGTTGTTGAACTACCACATTGGCTGATTTCGTTCTGCGAAGATGGAGGAGTTTTCGTTAGTGTAAATTTGTGGTGCTTAGTGGTGTTTGTTTGGTGTGATATGTGTTGTCGCTTTGTTGTGGCTAGTAACATGCTTCTGTCGATGCTAACCTTTATTTGCGTGCTGCTCGTGATGTTTTCTTGTGTGTAATGTGATACATTATTGGACTTGTAATATGACGCAGCACTAATGAACACTAGCAGCACGTCATATTTACACCTTCGCTATCCAATATGCTCTTATGGTACGTACAGGCACAGCTTTACCTGACCTTTACTTTACATCCAGCGTAGCTCTACAGGATGTTTCTTTATAAAGTTTATGGTCATGGGATCAGTATCTGCACGGAATCAGAGACTGGATAGTATGTGTGAGGGATAGCTTAATTTTAGGCTGCGTTACCCCTGGGGAAAGAGCCCATTGCACGCATTAGAGCCGGCCTGCTTTTGGTCACGAAGATAGCACTCCGCGATATTTGGCTTACTTACTCGTTTACTATAGCGACTCGCTATTGCAAGCTTCGTCTGGAATGGACCACCACCCACACTGTCAAGGCTAGAGATTTACTCCTGAGTAACAGCATGCACTTCCATTTGTGCTTCTCTCGGAAGAATGAGAGAAGCATAATCTGGCGTTCGCTTGATACGGGGAAGGTCGCACGTGATCGGGGTACAGAGGAGGATTCTGGGTCACGAAGACAGCAGAACCGACTATAAACTATCGGATTACGTAGCATACGTAGCAAGTTGCCGGCACCCACACCCAGCACAGCACCTGTTGTGTACCGTGCAGTATAAGTGATGTGGAGTGGATGATGTTTTGTTACGGCTACGGCTGAAGGGAATCGGACAAGCGGTAAGACAGGTTTTTAGCTGTCCTCCGGTAGTCTTTGCTTACAAGTACATTGTTCAGGTAGCACGTTTACCATGCAGTACTAACGTTAGCGAGGCCTGCTTTCGTTATATACATTGCTACAGTACAACACTTCTATGCGCCAGAAACTGAGTGTATTAATGTTGCATTAAGCACACGTCATGAAGACGTATAGGGCAGTGGAGGTATAAGTCCACGTATTCTGCAGCACTACGTAGACTAGTCATTGATTCATTCACTCTTTCGTTCTTGGGATGTATAACGAAGCTTCCGGTCGTTGCGATCATATAACGTCGAATGATAGTGTAGACATATAAAAAACTACATAACCACCCAATTAATAACGAACTGCCTGGGTAATAGATCTGCTTCAAGAGGTAAAATTTTCCTGGCTAGTCAAGAAATTCCTTGCATGTTATGCAGTCTGCCGGCTCGTTGCTGTGGTAACAAAACCTCGCCACTGGTCCCTATCCTGAGCCAGAATAATCCACTTCACACCTCCCCCCCATTCTATCTCAGATATGAATTCATATTATCCTCACACCTACTTCTAGGACTTCCACGCATTCCCTTTCCTCAGGTATGTCTACCAAGACGAATGTGCGTCTTTATTTCCATGCGTGCCGAACGTCTCGCCCATCACTTCGTGTCAGGTCCACACTTTTTTTAGCACTCTGCCCTCGACCCGCCCTTGTTCCTCAGTGCGAAAAGCCAAGTTTCAGGTATAAAATTATAGGTCTTTATGTTTTAATGTTTACAGCTTTTGGTAGTAGACGGGAAGGCTGAAGATTCTATAGTGAATGGCAGCAAGCATTTTCCACTTGAATCTGCTTTTCGTTTCTTCGTAAGTGCAATTCTGATTTCTTGGTGTCATTTTGAAATATTTTAAGCTGCCACATTTTTAAAGTATTCATTACATTTCGTTATTTTGCCTTTCGTTCTGTTGCGTTTACTACTATACGGACCTCCTTGCTGGCGATTAATAGAGGTTCTGCCATTTTATTTATAATGTTCTTGTTTTACTCAATAAGGTGTCTGCATAGACAGGAATCGGATGTGTCCCATTAAGTTTCATTTCTGGTTTTCTTGAACCTTCATTATATACATTGTAACACAATGTTGGGAAGGATTGGCGATGAAGCTTCTCATCATTTGAGAAAATTGTGTATTGTAAATGTATCGAGTTTCTGAAATGCAACTTCGTGAAGTACCCGATGATATGCATTTTCCGAGCTTATTTGCGAAAAGACTTAAGTGACCTGGCTGAAGATTTCACAGTTCCTGTTAGCAGAAAATCTCATGGAACAGAATATTAGAATTACGTAGTGCATGGGGAATATCTGGACTAGCTGAGCTACTGGCAGATTGTTAAGAAGGACTGTTTCGTGGTCGTCTTTGTTAATTGTCCAGCTGTTTATTTAGTCTCATCTACTGGTGGAAGGAAGAGATCAAACTCTCAGTCTGTTGGGCTTATGGGTGGGTGTGGCAGATGGTTTGAAGCTACAGCAGGTAGGCCTACTCAGTTAACGAGGTTTTATGGGTTCTGTCCGCCACTCGCCTGTTTCCATATACATGTAGGGCGCCATAAATAAATTCTAGATTATTACAGTACAGTCAGGGCCGGTGATATTCGTGTTTGGTGGCAAGGGGTAGAAACATATCTTAGCAACATATTTTATCGCTGAAAGAACCGGTATGTGGTCTTAATACAGCTCCGCGAAGTTTGGGGTTTTGACAGTGGGGTATTGCCCGGGATTCAGGTCTTCTGGGATATGCCACTGTATCGTTGTGTGGGTGGGTACGTACGTTGCGAATGATAATAGTACCTCTGTCTTTGAGAGCTAAGCAGTCCAAAACGAATATGATTATCTTCTTAAATTGCTTAGTTTTTGGAGTTGAAGGCGTCGCGATTCTTCGAAGTTTCGAGAGCCACTCGCCCATTGACACACGAGTCTCAATCAGAAGACTTGAATTATGAATGTTGACGCAGCGTTTTCATTTATTTAATTTGGAGAAACCACCCAAAATTGAAGTTCTGGCAACGCGTCTGGCCTGTGCAAATATTACGGACCCCTGACCTACTTTGTTTAGCGTCGTCATAGAGACGCCAGGCTGTATGAGGAAAATACGCGTATCAGGTCGTCTTGGTATATGTTTACAAATTTTACAGTTTCCATTCCGTGCATTCTGACATAATTGCTACAGTATAAACCAACAAACTGCACACACTTCTTTATAACTACAGTAGTGTTTCTATACACATAAACTCCTGCAGGTTTTGGGCCTCACTTAACCATCATAAAGGAGTGCGCAGTGGAGCGCTCGGAGGTTCATCAGTGTATGATTTATAGGGACTTGTATGTGCACAGAAAAGGGAGCAGCCTGTAGGTTTGAGGGGTTCCGTGAACACCCTCAGACCTGCAGGCGGCTCCAATTACTGTGCACATATCCGCCTCTAGAAATCATACACTGATGAACTTCGGGCCGTTCCACGTATTGGAGTTGACAGTAAGGTCTAACGATTGTATTATACAACTGTGCACCCCCTGATGATGGTCCATTGATGCCCGAAACATGTAGGAGTTTGTGTATATTCGTACATTATTGCAATTATATCGAAGTGTATGCTTTTTGTTAGTGTATACTGTAGCAAGTATTTCTGTACAGTATTGAATACGCCTATCATCCACGAGACTGTGCTGATGGTGAAATGTGTTAACTGCTTTATAGGTTTGACGCACCTATTGATGTCATTCATTGAATTTAAAGGTCGTAAATAGGGTGTTGTAATAACAAGTAAAATAATTGCTGGGGCAACTTATAATGTGATTCAGTTATTTGCCCGTCTAGTTTGAATCGTTTTATGAGTTTGTTACAAATTAAATATGTGATCCTGTTTGATGGGACTAATTATTATTAATTGCAAGAGTTGTTCCATCCTAATTTGATGTACCGGTTTACGGAGTTGTGGCATTGCGGCTGGAAGTAGCAAGGAGCACTTCATCTCTTGGTGGTAGGCAACCAACATGAATCACGGAGGAATGCTGCGTACTACCCCAGCACTGTCTGTGTTACTTCCCCATCCCCCATGCTTTATCTTCTCACCACTTGGCTCTATGCTACTGTGGTGTCCCCGGCGAAAGTTAACAGCAAGTCATAAATCACAACTCTCCACCCTGTGATGTTGACATTTCAGTATACCATTCCCCAGTCTGCCAAGTGACATCGTCTGTGACGCGGATTTGCGAAACTTTATCTGTATGGGCCTCTTGGTTTTGTATGCGTCTGAAAGGTGGTCTCCTTTCCACTCCTAGCCCTGGATGTGTTAAGAGAATATGCTACCAGTGGGAGTGCTGTACGTAAGAAAAAGTATGTTAATTACAGTGCTTACTTCGTAAGTAGTATTCCTGGACTTTGTATTGTTAGGACCATTAAATATAGGAAAATGAAGAGGGCGGAGCATATAGCATGCATTGGGGAGAGGGAAAACTAAGACTTTTGTGGTGCAACTACAACCACATGAAAGAGGTAGTCGTGGATGATGACACTCAACGCACTGATTTATAATCGTGTTTACTTGGCGATTAGTTTCGACCCCGAATGTTGGTCATCATCTGGTCATTACCCAAAAATACGAAAATATACAGAAACTGTTGTGTACCGTAAAGTGGAAGGTTTTGTGAATGCCGCGATGAACTTTTGGGTTACATATACGTGCGTTTTTTTTTTACAAGTTGAATAATTATCACCTTCTCATGAAACATATTTACCACCAGCTATACGTATTGAACTACCTACTATCCTTGTATCAGACGTTAATAGCTGCGGATGTCATTTTCACTTTGAATAGTAATTTGGTCATTGTATGATATATTACGATATAAGCCGTCCGTGCTGCATTCATGCTCGTAACTTTTTTTTCACTAGTACAGATAAATTAAAATTCAAGTTCTTAAAATAAAAGCCAACAAGATGCACTATTTCTCAACATTATTTTGGTAAAGAACTCTTCATGTTTCGGTCAGACTTACTGTCCATCATCAGGAGTCTTAATACAGTATTCACAGCAATTGGTATTTGTCATATTAGTTATGTTGACTCTCTGCTAGCTAGTTCCATCCCGACCTCACTAGCAGACAGTCAACATAACTAGTATGACAAATACCAGTTGCTGTGAATACTGTATTAAGACTCCTGATGATGGGCAATAAGTCTGTCCGAAACATGTAGAGTTCTTTACCAAAATAAAGTTGAGAAATAGTGCATCTTGTTGGCTTTTATTTTAAGAGTATATCACGATGCACGGTCCTCTGATTGTCGGAATGTAAAATTCAAGTAATGGATGGGAACCTTTGATTGATCACTGTGTTACAACATTAGAGTTGATTACTATTCTCAGTTTCGGAGATCGTGAACCTGATTTTGTGGGTAAATCTGACACACGCACCTGGTACTGCGAAGTAATGCGTTGTGTTTGCGTATGAGATGTCTGCATATGTTTGAGTGCACCTGCGAAGTATCAGCATATGTTTGAATTTACCTGTGAAGTATCTGCATATACAGTTGGTTATGCTACAACGAACGAATGCTACAACGATTAGTTTTTATCAATAAAATCAGGATGCTGCAACGAACACAGATTCTGCAATGAACGCGGAGGAATACTATCTGCCGACGTAACACGCGCGTGCGCATGACGTGTCGGGCCTTCCCGCTTTGATTAGAGCGTCAGTCAGCATCTTTGTCATCGTTTTTAAGACACAGTTATCAGTTTAGTTAAGTTATCTGCTTATTTGCGCCTTTAGCAGTGAAAATACTTTCTTAATTATTCTGCTATATAATTTTAGCCATGAGTTTTCACTAAGGAAAGATTATTTATGCTCTTCAAATTTACATGTACGTTGTATAAAAGTTAAATAAATTAATCTTATATTATTTTTTCATTACATTTTTTATTTTGTATTATGTTTTTCCTGTTTCAATGGTTGTGTTCTACGGTCACTCTAGGCCGTGGGCCTGGAACGGGTTACCCCTAATACATACATTGCAATATATGCTAGCACGAACATATGCTATAACGAACGAGGTCCTAGAACCAATTATGTTCGTTGTAGCATACCCCACTGTATTTGAATTGACCTGCGAAGTAACAGCATATGTTTCAGTGTACTGTACCTGCGAAATATGATTGTGTGTTTGAATTTACGTGTGAAGTATCAGCATATGTTGTGTGCACCTACGAAATAAGTGTATATGGTGAGGGTCGTGAATATACAAAGCAGTGCTTATTTCATCCCCATCTGTTGCCCTTATTCGCCCTACCATAAACTAATACCATTATAGACACACAACATAGTTTAACTGTCGGAGAATGCTTCCTGACCGAATACTACTAATGCTCTGTTGCTTGAATTACAAGAGCTGTACGTGGAATACACGCATCGAGGTGGGTAACCTCGTGAGCGAAATATACACTTACCACGACACAGTAAGATGCTATAACAACAGCAGCCAGTCTGTTATGTATTAAGGCCAGTGCAGTAACTAGGTTTATTGAGGTCAAGAAGCAAGATTTAAATGAATCGTAAGGTGGCGTTGCTTGTGTTAGTGCCCAAGGTTTGTTCGCTAGTTCATGTGTCAGGCGAGACCAACGCCATTTCCACATAGCCGTTTGGATGGATGGATTCGTTTTGGGTGACAGGAAATTACTACATATGTTCTTGAATTTTAGCGATTTTCGTTGTTCCGCGTGGAATATTTACGAAAATATACGTCAGGGGTGGCGAACCTTTTTGAGGATTGGGTGCCCAAATTTCCCACAAAATTCGAAGAAGTTTTTTTTTCGCGTGCCCATGGGAATGTCGAAGAGAAAAATAAAGCCTTTGAGTCTTCCACAATTATAATTTATTACATTACTGTTAATGCATCTTATAAATTAATGCGTAGTGTAATGCATTTCTGACAAACTAGTTGAGGACTGCGATAAGGAAGAAAATTTGGAAGTAACTGAGGGTCCTACTACTTCCTGTTTGAAAAGAAGATTGTAAAACGTTTTGTCCAATGTCACGTATTCGCCCAGTCACCGCCAGGCCGGCGCCGAATGATAAATATCCAGTCTACACTTCGCATCGGCCCCGATTTGTTTCACTCACAGTAATATTTGGTATTAACGGTAATTCATATACTGTCACCTTGGAGTCAGTTGTGTGTATTTGTACACGCATTCTTCACAATGTAGAGTTGCTTGTCGGGCAAAATAAATGAATAAAATCTGGGTCAGCAGTGAATGCCGCGTGCCAAGGTAATCTTTCCGCGTGCCATTTTGGGCACGCGCGCCATAGGTTCGTCAGTCATGGGGTAGGTTTTAGCCGGTTTAGCGACTAGATTTCGGGTTGGGAAACTGAGGAATCGTGGTTCGATTGCCGGCACGGGCAGAAGATTTACCTCATCTCCAAAGTGTCCAGTCCAGCTCTCCCACCCACCCTTCCACTCAACAGGTGCCGGGGGCGCTCTGCCCGGCAGAGTGGGGTAAAGCTGCCGAAGCTTGAAGCTCTACTGGTGGGGTTAAGAATGAGTGGAAATAAACCTCCACTTGCCCTTACGCTTGTGTGGTGTGTAATGGGATTACATAGACATGCACACGAACGCCAGTTGATGTGTAAGGAGGTAACTGTCTACGAACGCTCATATGAATGCATGCAGTTGTGGCTGCACCAACAGACTAACCCAACTCGGCTAATTTCGGTTGAGCCGAATGTTGTCATTTCATCCAACCAACCTTTCAGTCAGTCCAACCAGCAATATTTACTCGGCTAATTTCGGTTGAACCGAATGTTGTCATTTCATCCAACCAACCTATCAGTCTCTCAGTCCAACCAATAACATTTCATTGCCAGTATTACAGGAAAGAATGGGCTTCTGTCACAGCGGTGTCCAACATCTCGTGTGTTTGATGTTGAATTATTTAACTATGGCTGTATACGAGGCAGTAATTTTAAAGTTCTTTAAGGCCCCAGGACTTCTCCTGACTTGTTACGGCACCGCAAACATCCGCTGTGTTTTTTTATCCCTTGGTAAGTTTGGTAACATCGGGATGTTGAATGTCAGATGAAGGGAGAGATACAGTGGCCGTTAGACTCCAGGGTTTATTTGCACTGCATGGGGAGTCTTGCCTCCTGCAAGGAATGTGAACAGTTCTGTTAGCTGTATCTCTCTGTGTTGGATGGCACGACGTACCGCGCGTGCTTCGTTTGCCTGTTTCGCTACACTGTATCAGACGGCAGGCTAATATGTGAGGAACAGGAATCTGGGTTGAAGTGATTGTGTCGCGAAATCGGAAATTGTTGCACTCGGGGGGCACTATGTCAATATTTCACAGTGATTGCTAGTTGGAGATTCTTGCGTGAAAACTGGAATTGTTAGATTGTAGATACGCACGCATAATTTGCGTAATAGTAATGTAAAAGTTCGTTTATCAGGCAAGACAAGGGGGAGGGTGCCGATAGATTTACCGATATGTAGAGTGGTGACTTAGATTATGCGAATTTAGTGTAGGCTGATCGCCGCCGCCGTCGTCATCGTCATCATCATGATGCTCATGATCGTGATCATCATCATCACCACCACCACGAAGTCTGTCTTGCGACAGGTCCATTGCCTCTTCCAAAGCGAGTTGTCCGCAGAGAGCAATCTAGCGCTTCCTCTTTCTCATTCCAGTATCTTGTCTTTTCCTTAAGGTCATCCGTTAGCTCCTTGCGTCGTCTTCCTTGTCTTCCCAGCCCTTCTGTCATTACTTCTATATTTTATTCAGTAACGTGTTTCAGAGAGCAGTTCCAAAGCAAGGTGTATAAAAAATCGTCAACAGTCAGTATACATTGCAGTGTTTACCGCCTCTCAGACAAATAAACGTGCTAACTACTACTTATAGTATGTATATTGCGTTAAATGAAGGTTCGTTTTTCTGTTTCCGTGCTAGCTGCCATGCACCGAAAATAGCTAGACATGACTTTTCATGCACTCCTCTGTACCAGATATATTTCCCGGTGAAGTCGGGTTTTCCGTTCAAGCCACTTTGATTCATGCAGGTCATAGCGCCTCCCTTGATCGTCTCGCTTACTACAATAATAAGACCACGGGCCATTCGTTTCGTGCCGGGTATTCTCATTGGCGACTGCAGGGGAGGCTATAAAATAAGGCAGTGGAAGCTGGATCTTAGCTCCAACTAGACACATCCCTGGTGTTTTCCACCCATTCGCGGTACTACACTGTGGGTGGGGTCCCATCTCAAGTGAGAGCCACCGTAGCCGAAGACGGAAGAACTGCCACCGCTATTTCTGGTGTATGAGGGAGAGACACTTCATCGGGACGCAGAGAGGAAACATCACGACAGCCAGCAGGAAGAAACAAACACAAGGCAACGCAAGGCAAGGTGTACCCCGCCTAGGAACGTTTCACGTTTTGCAAGGCATTGAAATGGATCTGGGCCTGTGTTCAGTGAAGTCCCTCGACGCGGAAAATACTTGCCTGTACCTTAATGCTGTGCGTTTCGTTGTTAACGATAGTGTGTATTCGATGTTTTTTTTTCACTCCCGAGACAGCCATTCTCCAGTAGATTTTCTTTTCCTTGTGCTCTGCTTTGTCGTTTTTGTTCTCATTCTCGTCTTCCTCCTCTACCTTGTTCTAAAAGTTTTTTTCTGCCCTTTACTTCAAGCCGATATCTCACATCATTTTGGGAAACAGACTTATGTATATTCCATGCTAACGCGTACTATAAATTATATCAGTTTTCTGGGACTGCTTGACCCTGAAAGTAGAGGCACCACTTCATGTTTAAAGAATGTTCCTGTACGCAGGTTTACCATTTTAATAACTTGTTTACTTCCTTTTATTTATTAGGCATTTGCTTATTTGTGCATTTATTTGTATGTTTGGCCATTATTAGAATTGCCTGTCTTATTTTTATCCTAATATGGTACAATAATTATTTCGCCTTTAGTTGAGTGGTTTTGACCAGAAAGAAGATTTTTGCTTTCTTAAATACAAAGGAGATTACTTGAGTAATATGAAGAAATAAGTATCTTAGAGATTATGACAGATCAAAAACAGCTGGAGAATGTGGAATATTTCAGCTGTTTGGGTAGCATGATAACCAACGATGCAAGATGTACGTGAGAAATTAAATCGAGGATTGCCATGGGAATAGCAGATTTCAACAAGAAGACTTCTTTCAACAACAAATTGGACTTACATTTAAGGAAAAGACTAGTATAGTGGGACGTTTGGAGTATAACTTTATACGATTCTGAAACTTGGATACTTCGGAAAGTAGATCAGAAATACCTCGAAAGTTCTGAAATGTGGTGCTGGAGAAGGATGTAGAAGATCAGTTGTACCGTTCATGTGGGAAATGAAGAAGTGTTACAAAGAGTCGATGAATATCCTGCGAACGATAAAAAGAAGGAAGACAAACTGAATTGGTCACACCTTGCATAGTAACTGCCTTCTAAAACACGTTATTGAAGGGAAGATAGAGGGCATAATGGAAGTGACGGGACGACGAGGAAGAAGGCGGAAGCAGCCACCGGATGACCTTAAGGAACGGAGATGATTCTGTAAATTGAAAGAGGAAGCACTAGCTCACACTCTGTCTTTGAAGGAGGCTATGGAACTGTCGTAAGACAGTCAGCAGATTTCAGTCTAGTAGAAAAGGTGCTGCTGAGGATAATTTTGGCCTTAGGATGAATTAAAGTGTCCTGTTTGTATTAGGTCTGTACAGCGAAGAGGAACTTCATGATATAGGCGTGACTAGATCAGTTTGGGTTAAAATAGTGAGCTCTAGTTGTCGGGAAAGACGAAGAATATATGTAGAATTTTGACAGGACAATTTCTTTGGGAAGTGACCGTTTCAGCGAATAAGGAGGATATAGGAGGATAACAAGTGAATGATTCTGACTTTTCTGCTATAATGACCACCTACCTTTCTACCTAATACAGAAGCGACGTAACTTCAATCCTCCGTTTGTCTTCTGCACACATTTCGAAGTTCGCTGCGTGCTGTGTTAGGTGTTAACCTGTTTAATGAAATTTTAATTCTACGTACCCTAATCAGTTTGATGACGTGTATATTAATTACACGGTTGTGGCAGACGTTACCCAAGCGTACACACTTCCTGCGTAATTAAGGGAAGTAGTCAGGGTAGCGAGTCTGCCAAACAATGTGATGACATCATTAATGTTGCCACCTCCCTCTGTTTTTTTAACGACGAAGGCTAGGCCGCACAAAACTCGTTCGTATGGCTCTCGGATGTCATCATTTTGGCTCGTCCCAAATATAAACTTAATCAAGTGTATAGTATGCTCCCATCTTCAGCGAAGTTGAACGTAAGACAAGGCCAGCCTTTTCTGTAAGCCCGGCGGCGGGCGTTTTCGGCATTTGAAAATCTGGGAGCCGTAAAAGACCGAACGTGCCTCCTCTTTTACACAGCTGGCTTGTTTGATTGAAGCTTCTGTGAATTAGTATGTTCCGTTAATGGGAACACAACGTGAACGAATCATCACTAGGTCATTAGTCCTTTTTGAAATTACCTAAATACTTGTTATGTTGTGGGCCGGGTAGCTCAGTCGTTATAGTGACTGACAACGGGCTGGACGGTCCGGGATCGAATCCCGGTGGGGACGAGATTTTCCGCCCGTCCAGACCAGCCCTAGGGCCCACCCAGTCTACTGTACAATGGGTACCAGGTCTTTCCCGGGGGTAAAGTGCGGCCGGGGCGTGCTGCTGGCCACTCACCCCCTTCTAGTGCCGCGGTCATGGAAGAGTAGAGCTATACCTCTACCCACCCTCTGGGCCACACCGGACCTGTAACGGGATCACTTTGTCTTTACTTGTTCTGGTATTTCCGTATGCCATTCATGGGTCTCACGGCGGTGAATCTGAAGAATAGACTTGTCTTCCGGATTATGACGACGTGTAATCTGTTAGAAATGTATGGGCGTTTCGTAGGAATCTGCTACCTCTTTCTTCATGGTATTTTTTAAATGGAAACGTGCAGTCCGGAATGTTTGTGATTGCATGTCGGAGAAAACTGATCGCAGCTGCCGGATGTCGCAAAAGTGGTAGCCCACAGCGGCAGGAGCGGCAACGGGTTACCAGCCCTGGAACTCGGCCGGGATTCCTACGTCTTACAAGCTTCTGCAGTAGAGGGATTTTAATAAACAGCTGTTTGACGGTTTTTGCCACTTGATCGTTTGCATAAAGCGCAGCAGCATATGCCACATTAAAACAGTCTTTTAGTTCGAATATTTTGGTATTCAGTATACATTCGTACGAAAACCGAAAGAATGATGTGTGTGTGTGTGTGTGTGTGTGTGTGCTGAAGTAAATTAGTGGGCTCCATTACGAGCATATGAAAGTGATTTAATGTTGAGAGTGAAAAGAGGTTGGCTACCTCTTTAGCACGACATCCTCTTAAGTTGGACCTTGGCTTCCTTTTCGGGCTTCTCATCGTTATTTTTTTTTTAGAGGAGGTTATCAGCGTCATGCCCAACCCCCAACCTGGAGGACCAGGCTTTGATTTAGGGGTGTGCCGATCTAGGTATGTTGACAGACGCCTAAGGAGCCCTCCCTATCCTTCGTTGTGAGACCTGTCTGGCTCGGGTGACCTTACCACTAGCTACGCCACCGCTTGCATTGCGCCGGCTTGATTGGAGCGCACAATTCACTCTGCCCGGTGTAAAACATAAACCTTCGAAAAGGTGGTGCCCTTCCGTTGAGATCTTAGTAATTAACCAACTAAATGCACAAATTCTTGTTTTACAATAAGTTTATTACATGCCTCTGCATGTTTCGAGCGCATAGTACTCGAAATATGTAGAGGCATATAAACTTACTATAAAACAAGAATTTGTGCATTAAGTTGGTTAATTTCTAAGATTATACTGAGATGCACGGTCAGCGAAACATCAAAACTTCCGTGGAGGGTTGACTACCCCTGGTTATTACTATTGCCGAAGGATATCTCGTGACCTATATACATGGTATTAACTCGTAGTGGCTATGCATTGCCTCACAGAGCCATAAATAGTCACGGCAATATATTTTAAACAGAAGTACTCTGCATTGACTCAACGTGTTTTTGCCGTTGCAAATGTTGTTCGTGGATAGGCAATGAAAGTGTAATAACACTGAGATACTGTTGTTGCAAAACCGAAAGAATGGTGATGTGTGTGTGTGTGTGTTTTGAAGTAAATTAGTGTGCTCCATTACGAGTATATGAAGATGATTAATGTTGAGAGTGAAAAATGGCGTTCATAAATGTGTTTTATGGCGTGCGTTGAATTACTGTGGCGGATCGCCATCTAGTTGGAAATGAGTGTTACAAGATTGCCACGTTACGATGTAACAGGAGGATTATGTGCCTTATGCTACCCCAAGGCTCGTTTCCGGGATTGTAGAATCAGCCTATTGGGATCCGTCTTGAATCTGTAGAATCGTCATAAAGAATTAAAAAATGCGCGACTGAATATAAGTCGAAAATTACATAACGAGGAACTTCACAGCCTATTTCACCAAGTGTTTTTGGGTTTATCCAGTAAAGGATAAGGTGGGTGGGGCATGTAGCATTCGCGGAAGCAAGGTAACATGCATACAAATTGTTTTGCAAAAAATCCTAAGGGGGGGGGGGGGGGGCAGTCAATATGTGAGCTAACATCGGAGGAAAAAAGTAAGGGGAATCTGTAGGAAATGGAATGCGAGAATGTAGATTGAATTTCTGTTATTGATGAGAGGGT
>Ga0123353_10006817_pt1 | contig 15320 bp, 8 predicted proteins | sample TergutLab28metaG_3_FD_92763 | JGI IMG/M metagenome (GOLD analysis project Ga0123353, IMG submission 92763) | Labiotermes labralis P3 segment gut microbial communities from Petit-Saut dam, French Guiana - Lab288 P3 | ecosystem: Host-associated > Arthropoda: Insects > Digestive system > Gut ... | reverse complement strand
GCGTCCGACGACGAAACACCTGATTTTTCCACGGCGCAAACGGTGTGGAACGATCCGCGAGGGCAAGATGCCCTCGCCACACGCGGGCCAGACGCCCGCGTCACGTACCATGCGTTTGCCCTGTCATCGAAAACCCCCGGCTTGATTCCTGGTGGCGGGTTCTTTACGATGGCCGCACTTGTAACGAGGCGTTTTATGAATACGGCGAATCCTGGCGGTTGTGGCGTGGCGGTGGTGGGTTGTGGGACGGTTGGCGGCGGCGTGGCGACGTTGTTGACGCGCGACGGCGAAGCCTTGGCGCGGCGCGTCGGCAGGGCGATCGAATTGCGGCACGTCGTGGATATCCATTTTGATCACGCCCGCGCGATCGGGTTGGACGAGGGGCTGTGGCGGCTGAGCAGCAAGCCCGGTGATTACGACAAGGTGTTGGCGGACCCGGATGTGCATGTTGTCTGCGAGTTGATTGGCGGCTTGAAGGCGGCCCGCGTCGTCATCGAGAAGGCCATCGCCGCCCGCAAACACGTCGTGACGGCCAACAAGGCGTTGCTGGCGCATGCGGGCGTGGAATTGTTCGCCCAGGCGAGGCAGGCGGGCGTGACGATTTCGTTCGAGGCCAGCTGCGGCGGGGGCATTCCGATCATCCGCGCGCTCTACGACGGGCTGATCGCCAACCGCATCGACGCTCTCTACGGCATCGTCAACGGCACGTGCAACTACATTCTTTCCTCCATGACGCAGCAGGGAAAAAGCTATGCCCAGGCCTTGAAAGAGGCCCAGGCGGGCGGCCTGGCGGAGGCGGACCCGACCCTCGATGTCGCGGGCACCGACTCGGCCCACAAGCTGTGCATTCTGGCGGGGCTGGCCTTCGGCGGACGGGTCGACGTCGACGCGATCCCCGTTCGCGGCATCGACCAGCTTGAATTGTGCGACATCCTTTATGGCCAGGAGTTGGGCTACGTGGTCAAGTTGCTGGCGATCGCGCAGCGGCAGGGGGACGGCGTGGCGCTTCGCGTTCAGCCTGCGTTTATCAGTCAGCAGCATCCGCTGGCGTGGGTGAACGGGCCGTTTAACGCCGTCAGCGTGTACGGCCACGCGACCGGGCACACGATGTACTACGGCCGAGGGGCCGGCGCGATGCCGACCGCCTCGGCGGTGGTGGCGGACCTCGTCAGTGTGGCCACCGGCACGGCGGCCCGCGTGGCGGACGCGCTGTCGATTTGGCCCGACCGCCAGGGGCCGCAACGCCCGGCCAAGGACGTCCACAGCCGCTACTACATCCGCCTGCTCGCGGAGGACCGCCCCGGCGTGTTCGCCCAGATCGCGTCGATCCTCGCCGAGCACAACATCAGCATCTCGTCGGTGCTTCAACACGAACCCGCCGCCGGCGAAGGCGACAAGAGCAGCGGCGGCCAATGCGGCCACAACGCCAACGGCCGTGGCGACGTCCACGTCGTCCCCGTCATCATCACCACGCACCGCTCCGCCGAATCCAGCATCGCCGCCGCCCTGGCCAAGATCGAACAGCTGGGCGTCATCCACAAACCCCCGGTTTGTTTGGAGATTGTCGATGAGCACACGGAGGCGGTGTGAGTCATGAGTTGCCTGGCGAGGATTTTTACGCCGCGAATTCCACGAATTACGCGAATGTATTATGAAAAAATTCGCGTAACTCGTGGAATTCGCGGCAAGAAAAAGTGACAGATCAATCGGTAATAGTTCAAACGAAAAAAGAATCCAACTGGGCAGGACGGCCATTTCTCCAGCCCCGACGCCCACGTCCGAAACGGCTCTTGAGCGGTGAACTCAAGCGGCTTCATGCACTGGAAAACAGCCATCCTGCCTCAATCGGCTTCTATAGGAATTATCGACCACAACCTCGAAAAAACAAGCCCGCGAGGCCATTTTTCAGGGCAAACGCATGTGTGTTTTCCGGTTTGCTACGTGACCTTTGTGGTTGGCGTGACTGGCCGCAGGCCCTGCCCGTTTGCGTTTCAAACGTCGCCATGGGCCGAGTTCTCCGCTTTTACCACGTTCTACAACGCAAACCGGCAGGGCCTGCGGCCAGTCACGCCACGTGCGAAAATCAGCGAACAACCAGGGAAGCTACATGCGTTTGCTCTGGTCTTTTCGCAGGGCCATCGCGTCTAAATCCGTCCGTTTTTTCGCAAAGAGACTGTTAGGCTTTTAGGCTGTTAGACTGTTAGGCGCAGGCTTATGCAGGATTTGGCCAAATTTTTCATAAACCTCTCCCTAACAGTCTAACAGTGCTAACAGCCTGAAAACGGCCCGTTGCGGAAAATCGCACGAAAACAAAAGAATGTAGATGCGATGGCCCTGGGTCTTGTCGCCGGGTGGCTTGTAGTCGCGGCAGCTTTCGGATAGGCTTGTTTGTATGAAATACGCACTCATCATTCCCGACGGCGCGGCCGATGTTCCTTTGGCTGAACTGGGCGGCAAGACGCCGTTGCAGGCGGCGAAGAAGCCCTCCATGGACTGGATCGCCACCCATGGCCGCGTGGGCACCGTGCGGACCGTGCCCAAGGGAATGTACTGCGGCAGCGACGTTGCCGTCATGTCCGTGCTGGGCTACGACCCGAAGCAGTTCTACTCCGGCCGCGCGCCGATCGAGGCCGCCGCGAAGGGCCTGATCGTCGATCCCGACGAGTGGATCTTCCGCTGCAATCTCGTGACGATCGTCGACGGCATCATGGAGGACCACTCCGCCGGCCACATCACCACCGAGGAATCCACCGCCCTGATCGGCGAAGTCCACCGCATCCTCGGCGGGCAGACGGTGCGGTTCTATCCCGGCGTGAGCTACCGCCACCTGATGACCATTCGCGCGGACATGAACGTCACCACCACGCCGCCGCATGACATCCTCGGCAAACCCGTCGCGCCGCACCTGCCCACCGGCGAAAAAGCCGACCTCCTCCGCACCATGATCGACCGCAGCCAGACCATCCTCGCCACCCACGAAGTCAATGTCGTGCGGCGCGACCTGGGCGAAAACCCCGCCACCAACATCTGGCTGTGGGGCCAGGGGAAAATGCCCCAACTGCCGTCGTTCCACAGCAAATTTGGCGTCCGCGGCGTGGCGATCACGGCCGTCGACCTCATTCGCGGGTTGGCGAAACTCATCGGCTGGCCGTCGATCGACGTGCCCGGCGCGACCGGATTCCTCGACACCAACTACGCCGGCAAAGGCGCCGCCGCCGTGGCCGCCCTCGACGAACACGACCTCGTCGTCGTCCACGTCGAAGCCCCCGACGAGTGCGGCCACAACGCCGACGTCGCCGGCAAAGTCCGCGCCATCGGCGAGATCGACAAACACATCGTCGCCCCCGTGCTGGAGCGGCTCCAGAAGGAAGGCGACGACTGGCGGATCCTCGTCCTGCCCGACCACCCGACCCCCTGCACGATCCGCACACACACCGCCGACCCCGTACCCTACGCCCTGGCCGGCAAACGCGTCGAATCCGTCATCCGCGCCACCTTCGACGAACCCACCGCCCGCAAAAGCGACCTCCACATCGACATCGGCAGCGAGTTGATGGAGTATTTCCTCAGGGTGCGGTGAGGATGCGTCCGGCATCCGGCATTCGGGATCCGGGGTTGCGCGGCGTGTAGGTGAAAATAAACCTATAGCAGCAGGGAACGGTTTCGTTAACTGGTTAACTGGTTAACTCGTTAACTCGTTAACTGGTAGCGAATCTATCCGAAAATGTATGTTCGTCTTTCGCGATGAAAACAACCGATCGTCCTCCCCGGCCGCGGGGCAGTCGCCGGCACACAGCCCCAACGGGGCGTCTGATGTAGCCCAGGGTGAGCGGTACGCCGCGAACCCTGGGATAACGAGCTTTACTTGTCTCCTTCATCGTGCCTGACGCCACTGGCCGATGGCACACCGTCTCGCGAGCACGGCATCGAACGGTGCGAACAGGGAAATGTGCGCGTTGTTCGATGCCGTCTTCACATGACGGTTCGACTTCAGCCAGTGGCGTCAGGCACGATAAAAGAATTCCGAAAAACACCTGGTTCCCAGGGTTCGCCGGAGTACCGGCTCACCCTGGGCTACATCAAACGCCCCGTTGGGGCTGTGTGTCGGAATCCCACTTGTGAGGCCGGGGAGGCTGATCGGTTGTTTTCAACGAAAAATCAGACACTTCCTGATATGCACAAACTTCAATCACACCCCTCATCATTCGTCACGTTTTCGTCGACTCGTTTCCCTGAATACATGTCCACGTAATTTTCGATCGCGTAGTTGACGACGTTGATGCCCAGTTGCATGGCGCGTTTGGCCTTGTCCTGGCTCAGGCCGCTGTGGCCGCTTTTCCAGGCGTCGTGGAGGTCGCCGGAGTAGTAGAACACGCACAGCCGCGATGAGCCCGGAGCCCGGATGCCCAGGGCGCGGGGATTCACGCCGTGAGCCCACAGTTGTGGCGCGCCGGTGGGGAAATCGTACGGCCCGCGGAAAATCGGATCGTCGTTGGGAATGTCCGACAACGGTTGATCGGGAAACACGGTGCGCATCAGGTCGCGGAAATCGCGGTCGAACGCGCCGCCGGCGCCGTCGACGAACAGCATCCCGCCGTCCTCGCAGTACCGTTTCAACGTTTGATAATCCGCCGTCGTCAGGCCTGTGAGGCTTTGGCCCGTCAGGAACACAAACGGCGGCGCCTGGCCTTTCTTGTACTGCTTCAGCGCCGCGATCGGAATCGACTCCGGCTTGCCAATCTGGAACCCCAGTTCCTTCCACTTCTCCAGGAAATTCATGTCCGACCGGCCTGTCTCGTTCGTCATCCCGTCGTTCCACGCCTTGCCGCCATGCTCCAGCCGAATGAAGCGAATCTCACCGGTCGGCTTGGGCTTGGGCGGCGGCCCGGTTTTTTGAAAATGAGACGGCCAGGCCGTTTCGTGCACCTCGTTCGGGCCCCACAGCCCGATCACGCCATCCCCCATGTCCATGACCATCTCCGGAGAAGCCGGGGCCATATCGTCGTCCCCCGCCGGCCTGGTCGCCACCGTTGCTTGATCGACCACGCCCCCCGCCACATCCTTCGCTGCCTTGTCCTCCGCCACGTTGTCCTGACGTCCCTGACACGCCGCCAGGCAACACAGGACTGTCGCCACCATGATGACTCTATTCATCGGTAAACTCCCGGGAATGGGTTGGATTAACCGTAACACAAACTCGCTATCCCCGGACCGTCCAGTAATATCGCCCGACGAGGTATGCCAGCAGGAGGGCCAGTTGGGCCAGGGCGTTGGAGGCCAGGAGGGTTCGGCGGCACAGGGCGGCGCCCAGGCGGGCCAGCAGGGTGGGGGTGAGGACGGCCGTGGCCAGTGGGGCGGCGGCGGGGATGAAGACCCACCAGCCCATCCATTGGAAGTAGAGCATGGTCGCGCCCAGCGGCACGACCAGCAGGGCCGACGTCAGCACGGGGCCTCCCGAGTCGGCCAGGGCGCGCGTGGCGGCGTCGAGTCGGCCGTCGGGGCGGCAGAGTTTCGGGGCCGCCAGCATCGCCCAGACGCCCCAGAGCGGCGCGAGAATCAGCGCCCGAAAATGCTGCAAATGCTCATGCGGGAACGCCCACGCGATGCCCCACCAGAGCCAATCCTCCTTCGGCGGATAGACCGGCGCGCCCACCTCCAGGACCAGCACGATCGCGCCCGCCGCCAGCACGGCCAGCGTGAGCGAACGCGAGGCCGATTCCCGCGTGCCCAGACTTGCCAACGACGTCAACGCCCGCCGCATCGGCCAAAGCAGCATCGCCGCCGCCGTCAACAGCCCCGGCGCGGCGTTTTTGGATCCAAACAACACATTCCCCACCGACCACACGCCCGCGGCGAACAATCCCCACGCCAGCGAGGCCACCATGACGCCCCACCACGTCACGCCCGCCGCCCCGCGCGCAGCCAACGCCCGCTCCGTCCCAGTGAGATACACATAGCCACCCAGCAGCGGAGACCGATAGCAGGCCCGGCAGAAGTCGTTCCACATAGAACCCACAGCGTACGCGCGACGCGGCGGTTTGGCAAGGATTTTGAAAAACCGTCACCGTTCATACAGCGGCCGGAGTGTTTCCCATTCGTCGTCGGTTGGGGCGAGGAGGTAGGTGAACAGGAATTCGTTGGCGATGCTGCGATAGAACGTCAGGCGTGGGATTCGCATGTCGTGGTTGTGTTGAGTGATCAGGCTGGCGGCCAGGCGGGACGGGCGGGTTTTTGTGAAGAGGTCGCCGAGGCATCGCCCGGCCTGGGCCTGGTGTTCCGGGGCGAGGTCGTCGTTGGTGAGGGCGGCGAGGAGTTTGGCGGCTGCCTCGTCGTGGGCGTGGCAGAAGGTGGCGGCGAAGGCGGTTTCCCTGGCGACGTGGTAGGCAAGCCCCCATGCGTCGGCGAGGGATTCGGCGGCCTCTTGCGAGCCGATCAGCCCCACGCCCAGCACGGCCGCCCGGCGACCGAGGATGCCCTCGCGGTCCGTGCGATTGTTTTGGGCCGACAGAAACGCCCGCGCCGGCGCGAGGATCGTTTCGTCCTCCAGCATGCCGCGGGCCAGGAGCACGTAGCCGATCAGCAGGTCGTCGGCCTTGTCGATCGTCTTTTCGACGGCCTGGAGGGCCGCGAGATTCTCCGCCCGCCCGCTCAGTCCCAGCGCCAGGGCGCAGGCGGCGCGGAACTCCTGCGGCTCGTCGCGATCCGCCATCCGCCGGGCCAGCGCCTGGCAGGCCTTGTCGAAATCCTTGCGGTCTTTGACGCCATCGTCCGTCTCGACGGACCGGGCGTACAGCCCCAGCGCCAGCGCGGCGAACCCGCGCAGCGGATCGTGAATCTGCTCCTTCGTCAACGCGTGCCCGCGCGGGGTTTGCGGGTTGATCCACTCCGCCAGCGCGGGCAGGGCATCGACGTCGCCCAGTTGCCCCAGCGACATGATCGCCGCCGATTTGTAGATCGCCCTGTAATCGAAATCGTCGAAATCCTTCAGGTATTTCTTGTCTTTCTTCCTTTCCTTCTGGGCCTTCTCGACCTTGGGGTCAATCGTTTCCGCCAGCACGCGGCGAAGGGCGGCCCGCGAGGCGGGCGTGTCGATCTGCCCCAGCGCGATCGCCGCCGACGCGCGGAGATTGGCCATCTGAATCGGCTCGACGCCGAGATTGACGCGGGCCACCACGCCGGTGAGCGAACTGACATTCCCCGCCGGAATCACGCCAAGCCAACTGAAATCGTACACGAACGGACTCTGGCCGTGGTTCGGAATCACGCGGACGGGATCGCAATTCTCCCCGCCGAAATGCAGTTGGAGATACCCGCCCGATCGGCCGGATCCCCAGTACGCCGCTCGCACCGCCTGGCCGTACGCGGCAGGGCCCAGGCCTGTCCATTCGAGATGGTACGTGTCCTTGCACACGGCATCGGAGCGGCGGACCTGCCACAGCGCCGTGAGCCGCTTGTTTTGCTCGTCGAGCATTTTGTACGCGGGCAGGGCTTTGCCTTTGGGCGTGGCCAGCAGAATTTCCGCGAGTCCGCCGACGGCCTCGGGGCCGCCGCGCCGTCCCATCGCGAGCAGGGCCTGGCTGGCGAGCCACGGCGAGTTGGTTTTTCCCAGCACGTCGCGGCACAATTTCGCGACGGCGGGGTCGTCCTGGTGTGACAGCGTTTCGAGCGTAATCGCCGCCGTCGCCAGCAGCGAACCCGCCGCGAGAGACCCCTTTTGATTACCGTTCCAGTCGGAATATCGCGGCGCCGCCTTGTCGGCGGGATCCAATGGCCGCGTCAGCGACCAGGCCGACAGCGGCGTCATGGTCAGCGGCTTGTTGTGGAACAATTTCTGTAGTTTTCCGACGGTTTCGGCGCTGGGGCGGTCCATCAGCCCAAGGGCCAGCAGCGCCGCCTGGCGGTCGGAGGGCTGGTCGGCAAAACCGTTACTGGCCTGCGGGACGGGCTTGAAGGCGATTGCGGTGAGCACCTTCTCGCCTCGGGGCGTGTCGAGCAATCCGATGGCCAGGATCGCCGCCTGCCGGACGCGGACCTCCTCGTCGCCGGTGAGTCTGGCCAGGGCGGGCAGGGCGGCTTCGTCGCCGATCTGCCCCAGTGCCAACGCGGCCGACCCGCGCACGGCGAGCGATTCGGACTTCAGCGCGGCCAACAGGGCGGCCACCGCCTGCTTGCGGGATTGGTCGGAGGCCTTGGCATCGCCGTGCAGCCCGTGTCGCTTGCGAAGGGTTTGCAGGTAGGGGTCTCGATTGGCCTCCCACCACACCAGCCAGGAGGGCTCCGTCGGCGTCAGCCGGCGGTAGGTGTCGTTGGGGGGCGGGTAGACGGCGGATCGGCCTGGCGCGAAATCATACGGCATCCATCGCGGTGTGGGGTGATCAGGCTTGGACGGTACCGTCGGCTGAACCGGCGGCCTTGGCGTGGGCCTCGTCGGCCGTTCGTCGGGCCTGGGGCGATCCGTCGCCGGTCTGGACGCGGGATCGCGGTCCCGCGGAGGCCGACCCTGCCCCAGGGCCTGCCCAATCGGCCAAGCCAGCGCGACGCTCCCCATCACCACCGTGGTTAAGGCGACCTTTTTTATCATGCCCATCATGAAACGTCTCCTTCCCATGGACGCACCATCCACCTGCACGTGTAGACAATCGTATCGACGAAAGGTTAGGCGGACAATGATTTCTCCGTCGTTCTTGACGATTTGGCATGATGTGGTAAACTCGTGTTTGTCTTGTACATCCGTTCAGGAAAGGAAGGATTATGCGTACGATCATTTCGATGGTTCTTGCGGTGATGGTGTCGGCTGCGCTGTGCGGCAGCGCCGCGGCGGCCATGTATGATCATCGAGAGAATGTGAACATTCTCAATACTCTCAACCCGGATATGAAGATCACGGACCACAACGGGACCCAACTGGGGTCCAGTTTCCGCATGTTCAGCGACGGGTATTCGTACGGGTATGAGGGCGGAGTCGCGCCGATTGACGGCAGCCATTTCCTGGTGTTTGATTTCGGCGAAGTCCAGAACGTCAAGACCATCCGCATGGTGCATGGTCACCAGTTGCTCGCTGGCGACTACGACGTGTACACCAGCGTCGACGGCCAGACATACACGCTTGTCGGCAGTTCCACCCAGTATTTCAACAACGGCAGCGTGAATAGCGCCATCACGTTGGATCTGGCGGTCGACACGCAGTACCTGAAACTTGTCCCGACGAGCTACATGACGGTCGCGGCTGGCGAGTTCGTCGTCAACACGTCCAACCGTTTGTATGTCCAGAGCATTCGCGTGTTCGGCGACGTCGGCACGCTGGATAAACGCAACATCGACCTGATTGCCAGCACAGGCCTGGCCGGCGGCAGCGCCGACGCGCCCGTGGTGGTGATGACCACGTCGCCGGGCATCAGCACGGGCGACGGCATCTCCATCGGCGGCGAGCCTGGAGCGGCCATGATGATGAACCATGCCGCCAATCCCCCGCGCCGCATGGTGATCTACGGGATGGGGCAGGGCAGTTGGCTCCAGGTGGAGTTTACCAACGGAGTGGAGTATGAATTCACCACGTTGGGTCTTTCCGGCAGCGGGAATTCCGGCGCCAGCCCGGACGCGACGTATCTGCTGGAGATATTGACCGGCGAAGGCCAATGGGAAACCGTGTTTGACGACTTCATGCCCTTTGCCGCGTCGCCGTTTGGCGGTTATTTTGCCCTTCCCGAGGGCACAAGCGGCACGGCGATTAAGCTGACCATGCTCGATACCGGAGGCGGCAGCAACTTCATCTGCGACATCCAACTGTTCGGCGCGCCGGTTCCCGAACCGATGACGATGAGCCTGCTGGCTCTGGGCGGCCTGGCCCTGCTGCGGCGTCGCAGGCGGTAATTTGTTTGTCAAAGTCGATGAAATAAAAAGTAGCATGGGCACTGCCGCCCATGCTGCTTTTGTTGACAGGAAAGGCTCGCATCATATGGACAACGCGACGCGGGAGATTCTTCAGGACCACCTGGCCACGGTTGGCGACCATCTGCATGGCGGTATCATTCCGTTCTGGCTTGCGCGGGCGGAAGACAAGGATTTCGGCGGGTTTTTGACGAATTTCGACGAGCGCGGGGCGGCCTTGCCCACGCCGGAAAAATACGTCAACACGCAGTGTCGGCTGATCTGGTGGTTCTCCACGCTCTGGCGACATTTCCCGCACCTCGAACCCGCCCGGCGGCTGGCGACGCGGGGCGTCGATTTTTTGTTGGAGCATTTCTGGGACCCACAGCACGGCGGATTTTTCTGGAAGGTCCATCGCGACGGCTCGCGGCTGGACGACGCGAAAATCGTCTACGGCGAAAGTTTCTGCATCTACGCGTTGAGCGAATACTTCCTGGCGACCCGCGACGAACGCGGCCTGGAGTTCGCCTCGCGGACGTTCGACCTGCTCCAGGCATTCTGCGCCGACATGCGTCACGGCGGCTATTACGAAAACGTGTGCGCGGATTGGTCGCCCGAGTCGGACGGGTTCGCCGGCGGCGACCGCAAGGGCCTCGACACGCACATGCACTTGATGGAGGCGTTCACGACGCTGTACGCCGCCAGCGGGCAGGAGGTTCACCGCCGCAAGCTGATGGACGTGGTGGAACTGATCCGCGCGAAGATGATCGACGCGGTCAGCGGGTGCGGGCTGAACCAGTTCGATTTGGCGTGGAATCCGATTCCCGCCATCGCGATCGGGCGGACGTGGAACGGCGAGCGGATGGGCCAGTCGCCCGCGCAGCCAACCGACACGACCAGTTACGGCCATAACATCGAGCTGGCGTGGCTGATGCAGTTGGCGGTGGAGACGGCGGGCGCGGATCTGGCCGCGTACAAACCGACGCTGCGCCGACTGCTGGATCACGGCGTCGAGCACGGCGTGGACTGGGAGTTCGGCGGGATTTACCGCGACGGCCTGCGCGCGACCGGGCGGGCGATCGTGCTGGAAAAAGAATTCTGGCAGCACAGCGAGAGTCTGGTCGGTTTCCTGGGCGGCTGGTCGCTGCTGGGCGACCGCCGTTATCTCGACGCGTTCGGCACGATCTGGCGGTTCGTGCAAGACCACATGATCATCCACGGCGTCGGCGAATGGCGCACACTCCTGACCCGCGAGGGCGCCCCCATCGACGCCAACATCGGCAACCCATGGAAAGTAAGCTATCACACCGGCCGAGCGATGCTGGAATGCTACAACCGGCTGCGGGCGATGGTGGGGTGAAACGCAATCTACGAATGACATGTCGTGGAATTTTTTCCGCGAATTCCGCGAATAATCTCGAAAAATTCGCGTAATTCGCGGCAAAAGTTCGAAAACGCTTCCCCCTCGCCGATTCGCTTGTATACTGAATAGACGGGACGGTGTGGCATGGCCTCACACGCTGACAACGAGTTGTTCATCGAGTACGCCCTGCGGAGGACTAAAGGGCGGATGAAGCTGGTTGGGTTTGCCCACGCGGCGTTGCTGATTGTGGGCGTCGTGGTGTTGTACGTGTTGGGGATGGTGGTGGCCGATCATGTCTCGGGCGGCCTGGCGGCGACGACGCGGGCGGTGGCGCGGTGGGTGTTGGCGGCGGGCGTGGCCGTGCTGGCGGCGGGGATGATTTTCGTGCCGCTGCTGCGGCGGGTGAACGACATCTACGTTGCCCGGCTGATCGAGCGGACGCATCCGCATTTTCGCAACGATCTCACGACGGCGCTGGAATTGCGCCGGTCGGGCGACGCGCAGCCTGGCGTGATGGCGGCCATCTGGCGACGCGCCAGCAAGGAGGTCGCCGACAGTGATTTCGAGCAGGCGGCCTCGGCGAAGCTGCTGCGGGCCAGCGGGCTGTTTTTCGGCGTGGCGTTGGCGGTGTTCATTGGGTACGCGGCGTTGTCGCCCAAGGCGGTGCTGCCGTCGTTGCAGCGGGTGCTCGGCAACGAGTTCATTGCCGCCCCCACGCGGACGCTGATTACGGACATTTCGCCGGCTGACGGCGAGACGGTGATGACGGGTCAGGACGTGGCGTTTTCGGCCCGGATGGCCAACGCGGAGTCGGGGCGGCTTGAGATTCGCGCGGGCGATGGCCCGGCGGAGTCGCTGACGCTGGCGGAGGTGCTGGAAGAGCAGTCCGCCGTCGCGGGGCGGCGGTTCGAGGCCGTATGGCGGGCGCAGAGTTCGACGGCGGGCGTGCAGTTTCGCCTCCTCGCCGGCGACGCGGCCACCGAATGGCTGCACCTGAACGTGCTGCCGAGGCCCGTGATTCGTCGGCAGCAGGCGGTGGTGCATTGGCCCGCGTACACGGGCATGGGGCCTCGGACGAGCGAAGGGCCTGTCGAGGCGCTGGAGGGCTCGGCGGTGGACATCGAGGCCGAGATCAACCTGCCGCTGGATCACGCGGCGGTGCGATTCGCGACGGGCGAGGTGTTGCGGCTGACGGTGGAGGGCCAGACGCTGGCCGGCCGATTCACCGTCAAGGGCGACGACAAGTACCGCGTGGAGTTTGTCGGCACGCATCCGCTGGTGCGTGGCGAGTCGATTGATTTTCCGATCCAGTCGCTCGTGGACGCCCCGCCGGCCGTCACCGTCGCCGAGCCGGCTGAAGAACGCGTCGAACTCTGCATCGACGACGCGTTGCGGCTCTCGTGTGACGCGAGCGACGACTACGGATTGGCCGAGGCGGTCCTGGTCGCCAAAGGCATCGTCGAGCGGCGGATCGAACTGGGCAAATTCGCCGCGCCAGGCCCGACCATGCGACGAATCGACGTGCCGATCCCCGCCAGCCAACTCGGACGAGAGGGACAGACGATCACCTGCCACGTTGAGGTCCGCGACCATAAACCGCCCTCGGGGCAAACGACGACAAGCCGAAAATTCGACGTTGTGCTGACCGCCGCCAACGCCGACCGCCTCGCCCAGGCCCAGGCAGCCGAAGACGCACGACAACGCCGCGCCGAACAAACCCGCGACGCGACAGGCCGCTCCGAAACCCCCGCCGGCACGTCGGCAGGCCAAAGCAACGGCGAAAACCATTCCAACAAAAACGCGAGCAACCAAAACTCGCAAAACAACACCGCCTCGGGCCAACCCAACAACAAACCGCCCGCGGAAAACGATGACGAAAACGGCAAGGAAAAAGAGAAGGACAACGGCAAGGAAAAGGACGACAAAACCTCCGCGAAGAACAACCCCGCCAGTACGGGAAAAAGTCGCGATACGGAAAAGGGACAACACTCCGAACAAGCTCGCGATACGGCAGGCCGCGATTCCAACGGGGAACAAACCCCCGCCAACGCGGACGAAACCCGCGACGCACAAAAAGGCCGAAACACGGAGCCATCTCGCGACGCAGCCGGACGAAACGCTGACGACCAGAAAAACCCCGACGCGGCGAAAAACGCCGACGGTGCCAAAGGTCCCGCCAACGAACTGCTCGACATGATTCAGGCAGACCAGCCCGCCCTGGACGCCATCCAAAAAGCCGCCGACGACAAAACAGGCCAACCCGGCGACGGCCAACCGCAAAACCAAAACCAAAACCAGGATCAAAACGCCAAACAAGGCCCGGATCAAAACGCCAAACCAAATCAAAACCAAAACAACGCGGGACAGAATCAAGGCAACGATCAAGGGAAAGATCAAAACAAGGATCAAAGTAAAGATCTGGGAAAGGATCAAAACAAAGACAAAAACAAAGACAGCGACAAAAAACCGGATCCGCCGCGGGATCAAGAAAAGAAACAAGATCAGGAAAAGAAACAAGACCCAGGCCAGCAGAAAAATACCGAACAGAACAATCAGGCCAAAGGCGAAAATCAAAGCCAAAACAACCAATCGCAAGGACAAGACGCCGAACAAAACAACCAGGCCGAGAGCAAGAACGCCAGCCAAAACAATCAGGCGCAAGGCAAAGACGCGGGTCAGGACAATCAGGCCGAAGGCGAAAATACCGGAAAAAATAACCAGGCCCAGGGCGAAAACGCCGGACAAAACAACCAGTCCGAAGGAGAAAACCCCAGCCAGAACAGCCAGGTGCAAGGACAGGCCGCCGGAGAGGATCAACAAGCCCAAGGCTCCACGGGGCAATCCCCGCAGCCTCCGAAATCACTGCAACAACAGGAATCCCAGCAAACTCAGGAAGAGCAGCAAACCGAGGAATCCTTCGAGGACGAGGAGGAAGACCCCCAGCCGTGGCAAACTCCCGATCCGCAAAAAACCAAAGAACCGCCCCCGGAACTGCCTCCCGAACAAACCGAGCGACAACAGCAGTCTCAGCAATCCTCCCAACCCAATGAAAGCGAAAGCGAAGGATGCGAAGGGGAAGGCGGAGGCGGCCAAAGCCAAGGTCAGCAGGGGTCAACGCCTGGGGACAGCCAGGGAAAAATCGGTGTCGGTACCGGCCTGGAGGGCGTGGGCACCGGACCGGGATCGGGGCAGGATTCCCCGTCGCAACAAAATCAGGCCTCCGGACAGAGTCAGCCGCAACCGCAAGGGCAAAACGCGCAGCCAAATCAAAACACGGGCCAACCCGCGGGGCAGGCCTCGGCGCAGAATGCGGGAAGCAATCAGGCGGAGTCGAGTCAGAACTCGAATCAAAACACTCCGCAGGATCAAAACGGTCAGCCGCAAAACGCGGAACAAAACCAAACCGCTCCGCAGGACCCAAACGCCCAGCCAAATCCGGGGCAGACTTCGGGCGGTGAGAATCGCACAGGCCGGGTCGGCGGCGATCCGAACGCCGGGACGGCGGACCGTCGCGGCGAGGTGCAGGCCGACACCGAATGGGCGTCGCTCGCGCCGGCACAGCGGGAGAAGCTCGAATCGCTGGGCCGGGCCATCGACCACATGGCCCGGGACATCCGCGCCGACCGCGTCGACGAAACGCTGCTCGAACAGCTCGACATGACGCCCGAACAGTTCAAATATTTCGTCGAAACGTACCAGGAAAAATTCGAACAGCTCCGCGCCCGCCAGCGCGGTGGAGGCCAAACGACCGTCGGCGACGGCGAATCGGGCGAGGAGACCGCCTCCGTCGATCGAGGCCGAGGCAGCGACAACATCGCCGCCGGCGGCAGCGACGCGAGGCCCGGCGACGACCTCCGCAAACTCAACGAACGCCGCGCCGAAAACGTCTCCCCCGACTTCCGCCGCGAAGTCGAAGCGTACTTCCGCGCCATTGCCGAAGACAGTGACGAGTGAGGAAGCCACTAGCGGTCCGTCAATCGTGAACGGATGGATTGGCCACGGGCTTGGCCTCTTTGCGCTGTTGGGATTCCAACAGCGCAAAGAGGCCAAGCCCGTGGAAACGGTTCCACGAACCCATCAAAACACGGCG
>Ga0123353_10006816_pt1 | contig 15322 bp, 13 predicted proteins | sample TergutLab28metaG_3_FD_92763 | JGI IMG/M metagenome (GOLD analysis project Ga0123353, IMG submission 92763) | Labiotermes labralis P3 segment gut microbial communities from Petit-Saut dam, French Guiana - Lab288 P3 | ecosystem: Host-associated > Arthropoda: Insects > Digestive system > Gut ... | reverse complement strand
CATCGGCCAACGTTTATTATAAGTGGAGAATTTGATAATTACAACTATTATTGCTGCTTGCAGCCTTGTTTCCTCTCCGATTTGTCGGTGCTCGGCTAAAGATTATGTCAAATAAGTGTTTGTGTTTCTAAGAGGCTCGCAATACAAATCTGCGAGGAATCGTCGACTGCTCGCAAATCAAACCGAAGGGGATTCACGGTTGCTTGCAAAATAAATCTGCGAGGAATCGTCGACCGATATAAAAAACGAGCAAGTTGTTGTATATTTATAAGTTATCGTGTATAAATAAGGACGGACGAATGAAAATGCCAAAGAGAAACGACTTGAAAAAGGTACTGATGATCGGCTCCGGCCCGATAATAATAGGGCAGGCAGCCGAGTTTGACTATGCCGGAACGCAGGCGTGCAAGGCTGTAAGGGAGGAAGGCATCGAGTGCGTGCTCGTGAATTCCAATCCGGCGACGATCATGACGGACGAGGGTATAGCCGACAAGGTCTATATGGAGCCTCTGACCGAAGAGGCGCTCGAGGCCATTATCGATATCGAAAGACCGCAGGGCCTTTTAGCCGGGTTCGGAGGACAGACCGGACTGAACCTCGCGATGGCTCTCGACAAAAGCGGCGTGCTGGAAAAGTACGACGTGGCTCTCTTGGGTATCAACATGGTGGGCATAAGGCGCGCCGAGGACAGGGAGGAATTCCGCGCTCTCATGATGGAGATCGGCGAGCCTGTACCGAAGAGCATCATCGCGCAAGGGATCGGGGAATGCCGCGATTTTGTGCGGGATGCCGGCTACCCTGTCATCATACGGCCGGCCTATACGCTCGGCGGGACCGGCGGAGGTTTCGCGTACAAAGATGAGGAACTTGAGGAACTTGTGACTATCGGGCTGGAAAACAGCGCGATAGGACAGATACTGCTCGAGGAATCCGTCGCGGGCTGGAAGGAGATTGAGTTTGAGGTGATGCGCGACGCGGAAGACAATTGCATCGTGATATGCGGCATGGAAAACTTCGATCCGGCAGGCGTGCATACGGGAGACAGTATCGTGGTCGCGCCTATACAGACGCTGAGCGTGCAGGAATACGATATGCTGCGCGGGGCTGCCCTGAAGATCATACGCAGCCTTGGGATCGAAGGCGGATGCAATATCCAGTTCGCGCTCGACCCTCTTACGGGAAATTACATCGTCATTGAAGTCAATCCCCGGGTCAGCCGCAGTTCGGCGCTGGCTTCAAAGGCGGTCGGCTACCCGATCGCGCAGATAGCCGCAAAGATCGCGCTTGGATATTCATTGACTGAGTTAAAAAGCCCCCGGGCGGGCGAATCAAGCGCCTGTTTTGAGCCTCAGGTAGATTATTGCGTAGTAAAATTCCCCAAGTGGCCCTTTGACAAGTTCAAAACAGCGTCGCGCAAACTCGGGACACAGATGAAGGCTACAGGCGAGGTCATGAGTATATCGCTCACATTTGAGAGCGCTCTCTTGAAAGCGATCACATCGCTTGAAATCAAGAGGGACGGACTGCGCATGCCGCATATCGCGATGAAAAGCGACATCGAGCTGACTGAGAAAATAGAGACACTTGACGACGAGAGGGTCTTCGCGATAGCCGAAGCTCTGAGGCGCGGCAGGTCGATAGACTGGCTCTACGACCTCACCAGGATAGACAAATGGTTCCTGGAAAAGATCGATCGTATCATAAAGATGGAAGAGAAGCTCTCCGGTATGGGCGGCAAGCTGAACGCGGCTGTCGTACGGGAAGCTGAAGAGATCGGTTTTACGGACAATGAGATCTTGGAGCTTTCGGGCGCTAAACGCGAAGTTCTGACAGATATCCGTGTCTACAACGATATCTTTCCTGTTTATAAGATGATCGACACATGCGGCGGCAAGGACGGTGTGCTGACCCCGTATTATTATTCGTGTTACGGTGCGGACGACGAAAGCATCATCACAGACGGGGACAAGATCCTCATCGTGGGCTCGGGGCCGATACGTATAGGGCAGGGCATAGAGTTCGACTATTGCTGCGTGCGCGGAGTCTGGGCAGCTGAGGAGCTCGGTTACGAAGCCATTATCATCAACAACAACCCGGAGACGGTCAGTACCGACTTCGATACGGCCGACAAACTGTATTTCGAGGCGTTGCACATAGACGACGTGATGAACGTGATAAAGAACGAGCGGCCGCTCGGCGTGATTTTGCAATTCGGCGGGCAGACGTCGCTTAATCTGGCCGAGGACCTCGACAGACGCGGCATCAATATACTGGGTACCTCGTTCGACAGTATAGATCTGGCTGAAGACCGGCAGAAAACGGGGACGTTTCTCGCGGAGCTCGGGATCAAGACGCCTTCGGGTTTCAGCGTCACAACGAAGGAGGCGGCGGCGGAGGCCGTAAATGAGCTTGGATACCCGCTGGTCGTACGCCCGTCCTATGTGATCGGTGGCAGAGCGATGCAGGTGGTCTATACGGACCAGGAGCTGTTTGAGTATTTGAGCGAAGCCGTCGGTCTGTCTGACGAGCATCCGGTGCTCATCGATAAGTATATCCAGGGGACGGAGCTGGAGGTAGACGCGATCTCGGACGGCGAAGATATCTTGATACCCGGCGTCATGGAGCACGTGGAGCGCACAGGCGTGCATTCGGGCGACAGTATCAGCGTGTATCCGCCGCACAAGGCCCCGAGACACGTCATAGCTACGCTGATCGACTATACGAACCGTATCACGCGGGCGCTGAAGGTCTGCGGGCTCGTCAATATCCAGTACGCGTGGGACGGAAAAGATATTTACGTAATAGAGATCAACCCGCGCGCGTCGCGCACGGTGCCGATACTAAGCAAGGTGACGGGAGTCCCGATGGTGCGTCTCGCCGTAGCGGCTATGCTGGGGCAGAAGCTGCGTGACAGCGGGTACGGTACAGGGCTGATGCCGGACATAGAAAAAACGGCCGTAAAGATCCCTGTCTTTTCAGGCGCAAAACTCACCGACGTCGATTTCGCTTTGGGGCCGGAGATGAAATCCACGGGCGAGGTGCTTGGCATAGACGAGAATTTTGAAAAAGCGATATACAAGGGGTTTCTCGCGTCCCGGGTACAGATACCGGAGGGCGGGGGGTTATACGTAAGGCTGCGCGACGCCGACAAGAACGAGCACGCGGCCGGGATCGTACGCGAATACATTGACGAAGGGTTCGAAGTCTATTCATACAGCGGCACTTTAAAGTATCTGGAATCACTTGGGATACCGGCAAGAGAAGCGGACGCGGAAAGCGCTCTTAGCCTCATCGGAAGCGGTGTGATAAAAGCAGCGATAGCCATACCTAATGTCATCAACCGCCCTGAAGCCGATTCGTTTGAGGTGCGCAGATACGCTATTGAGCGCAATCTGCCCGTTTTGACCTGCGTCGACACCGCAGAAGTCTTTCTTATCGCTATGCGTATGAGCAAGGCGGGAGTTACGCCTGTTTACAGAACATTAGAATAATTGAAATATATTTAATGATGTACCCGGTAAAGCGCTTTAGTTGAGAGCGAAGGCGACCTGTACGGAAGAACTGCTACGAGATGCAATGAGGGAGTATTGAGAGGGAGAAAGAAACTAGAGCGCCTTACCGGGGGAGAAATTCTTGATTACCGTACCTTACATGATCGCTTTCAACAATATTCAGTTTTTACAGTATTGTTTTACCCGGAAACGCAGACTTGAAACATAAATATTAGAAAATATTAAAATTTTCTAAACTTTATAACGAACGCTCGATCAAAACCGTCATTTGGCCGCCGCAAACCATACCGTCTTCTTCGGCGGAATCGGTCATGTCAATAGTTGTGGTGCGCCATCCGCCTTCGCGGATAAGGGTGCGCGCGTCATGCATGACCCCGGATTCGGCGCAGCCGCCGCCTATGGTGCCTATGATAGATCCCTCGTATGTCATACTCATCTTCGCGCCCGTTTCGCGCGGCACGGATCCCTGGGTTTTTAATACGGTCAGAAGCGCGTCTGCGGTATCGCCGTGTTCCGCGAGGGCAGCGGCGGTTTCGAGATCGCAGGAATAACTTTCGGTATCGGTCAGATCGACGCGCTTGACGCGTATGATCTCAGATAGTATGGATACTGAGATCTCCTGTGGCGTGACGGCGCCGATACGAAGGCCGATAGGGGAATAAACGGCGTCCAGGCGCTCCTTAGGACAGCCTGCGTCCGCCAGCTGTTTCATGACGATGGCTACGCGGCGCCGCGAGCCTATCATACCCGTATATGCCGGGGTCTCGCCCTTCAGGACGCCTTCAAGGCATTCCTGATCGTGCTTATGGCCGCGCGTCACGATGACCACATAGTCCGACGTGCGTATCCCGACGCGTTCAAAGAGACGCGAGAAATCGTCGCATATCACTTCGTCGGCGGCGGGGAAGCGTTCCTCGTTCGCAAACATCGGCCTGTCGTCAAAGACCAGAGTATAAAACTCGCAGACCTTAGCCATTTGTGTCAAGGCAAGAGCTATATGGCCCCCGCCGAGGATGACGAGGCGGGGTCTCGGTAAGTAGGTCTCGGCTACGAGCAGGGAGCCGTCAGGCTGATAGCTATGTGTGACGGGGCCGTCCGTGACGGCGTCAGGGCCGGACAGGAGCGAGTCCAGTTCCGCGTCTTTGCCCTTGACTGCCACGCGCTTCAAGATAGTCCCGTCCTTCGCGTACGAGGAGAGGACCGCGGCTGTTTTACCGGTTTCAAGCGTGTTCAAAAGCTCCGTATATAGCCTCTTCGTTGATGCAGACATCCTGTGCTCCCTTTATCTATATGCCAAGTATACCAAAAATGTACTATACTGATTATATGGTCAGGAAGAGATTCGCGAGGATAACCATATTGTTGCTTTTGTGCATGCTTCTGTTGCCGGCGCAGGTCGCATGGGCCGCGCCTGCTGACGAGGGTTACTATATTCAGGATTATCATGTAGAAGTCGTTGTGAATACCGACCGCAGTTATGAAGTCACCGAGACTATCGACGTCTGGTTTACCGAACCTTCGCACGGTATCTATCGTGAGATACCGACTTACAGTACGGTCGAAAGCTACAGGATAGTCGATCTTAGGGCCGTAGGCGACCCGTTTGTCACCGAAAGGACAGGCAAGATACGCATAGGGGACGCGGATGTTGAAATCAAAGGACAAAAGACATACACGATAAAATACACCCTCGCGCACTACGCCGACGCCGTTCCGGACGCGGATTATTTTTACATGGATATCATCGGCACGAATTGGGATACGGTGATCAATGAGTTTTCGGCTCGTATCACATTGCCTGGATCCGCCATAGTAGAAAAATACAAGCTGACCGGGGGGCCTGAGGGGAGCACGGGCGGTGACCATCTCGCGGACGTGAGCGTAGAAGGCAATATCATCCTTATAGAAGGAAGGGTCCCGCTTGAAGCCAGGAACGGTATCACGCTGAACGTCAGGATGCCCGAAGGGACGTTTTCTGACGCGGTGATATGGACGCCTCCGCTCGAGATCGAGAGCCTTGATATCCGGGTGTCGATCGACAGATACGGCGTAGTGACTGTCAAAGAGGATTATACGGCAAAGGTAAACAAATCTATGACATTCTATCGCGGGCTCTCTGGCTATGACGGCGCCCGGTCGACGCCTTCTTATAAGGTAACAAACAAGAGCGTTACTAACCCGTACGGATGGGTCTACCGTGATCAAAGCGACGTAGACCTCTATCGTTACATTGGCCAAACTGTGGATTTCTCGATAAACTATACACTGGTAAACAGGCTTCGCGAAAGCCGGGCAAACACTGAGTTCTTTCTGAATTTCATGAACGGATACGGAGAAAAGCGTATCGACCGGATGACCGTTGTGATCGACGCGCCGTTTGATATCACGGGATTTGTCTATGACGGGTGGTCCGGCGAGGGGATCCTCAGCGGGCCTGAGATAGACGGCACGCGGCTTATAGCGCATAATAACGAACCGTTTTTCAACCAGGGAATCGACTATATCGTCGAGTTCGAAGGCTCGGCCTTCGTTCGCAGGCTTACGGTTTTGGACTTCGCGCTGCCGATAGCTCTTGGCGTCGGGGCTCTTTGTATGCTGTACTTCGCCTTCCGGTACAGGAGGGAAAAAATGATGGTCGAGACCGTCGAGTTCTATCCGCCTGAGGTCATGAACCCGGCGGAGGTAGGGTATATCATAGACGATCATGTATCAGGGCGTGACGTCACGTCGCTTGTCTATTTCTGGGCTTCGCACGGTCATCTTCATATTGAGATGACCGGGGTCAATAGCTTCACGCTTCACCGGCTGGCCGAACTTGACGAGTCTCACCCGGGCTATGAACGCGCGATGTTCGAGGAAATGTGGGCGCTCGGAACGGGCGGCACTGTAAGGGATGAAGACCTCAAAGAAACATTCTACAGCTCGGTGAGCAAAGCCGGCTCCGGGGTAAGGGCACAATTTACCGGCGTACGGGCGCTTTATGAAAAGGGCCGCATGCACACGGCGACGAGATTCGGCGTCATGATATTGCTGCCGGTATTTATTGCGATGCTGATTCTCACGGATCTATATTGGTCCTTTGTCGAAGACCTTGCTCCTATGATCGGCATAGTGTTTGTACTATGCCTGCTGGTATTGATATTCGCGGCCTCGTACCGGGACGACAGGTATAAATCGAGTAAGAAGGGGACTCCCAAGCTGATCGCTTGTATCGCTATGTCAGCCATAGGAATTATATTGTTCGCAGGCACTGTGGGCGACGGCACCGCAATGCTTACGGCCTCGGCGATCATATCGGGCGCGGCGATATTTATCATCACGTACGCGGCGCCGTTCCTGATGCGCAGGTCGGATTTCGGCGTTGCCATACTGGGCAGGTGCATTGGATTCAGGACCTTCCTTACGACAGCGGAAAAAGACCGGCTGGAAATGCTGCTCGAGTACAACCCGAATTATTATTACGATATCCTACCCTACGCGCAGGTGCTGAAGGTCACGAAAATCTGGCAGAGCAAATTTGACGGCATGCTCACCGGCCCGCCGAGCTGGTGTTACGGAGCGGGCGTGGATATGAGTCGCGCGGCGTTCGACATAGGCAGCATGAGTCGAATAATGGATACGATGGGAAGCAACATGACTTCCAGCCCCGCGTCTTCGGACAGCGGCGGCGGGGGGAGCTTTTCGTCCGGCGGCTCATCCGGCGGCGGCTCGGGCGGCGGCGGCGGCGGAAGATGGTAGCCAGGCACCAAAGGAGGTAAGATGAATATCACATTTTGCGGCGCTGCCGAATCTGTTACAGGATCGTGCCATCTCATTGAAGCAGGCTCCGAAGGCGAAAAGGCCAGCTTCCTTTTAGACTGCGGACAGTTCCAGGGCTCAGCGAGGCAGGACGAGCAAAACCATGAACCCTTTCCGTTCGACCCCGGGGCGATCGATTTCTTGATCCTCTCCCACGCGCACATCGACCACTGCGGCAGGATACCGCTTCTTGTCAAACGCGGATTTCAGGGTCAGGTTTACTGCACGAAGGCGACTGCGGATCTATTGCCAATCATGCTTCGAGACAGCGCGCATATACACGAGAAGGACGCAGAGTGGAAAAACCGGAAGAGGCAGCGCAGCGGCAAAGAGCTCGTCGAGCCTCTGTATACGACGGCAGACGCCGAGGCCTCGCTCTCTCTCATAACGCCCGTACTATACGATCAGGAAATAACGCCGGCGGAAAGCGTGAGGTTCACCTTTGTCGACGCCGGGCATTTGCTCGGGTCGGCCATCACCGAGGTACGTATACGCGAGGGCGGGTGTGAGACGAAGATAGTCTATACGGGAGACCTCGGCGCGGATTCGAAGCCGCTGCTGCGCGAGCCAACGAGGATAAGACGGGCCGATATAGTGATAATGGAAACGACATACGGGGCGAGACTGCACGAGAAAAGCGGGTCTTCGGTCGAAAAGCTCGCCGGTATAATAGAGAAAACCACAAAACGCGGCGGTACTGTACTCATGCCTTCTTTCGCGGTGGGCAGGACCCAGGAGCTCATTTATGAACTGAATAAATTCTACGACAGGAAGGACGGCAGCCACGCGGCGTTTCAGGAGATAAAAGTCTATATCGACAGTCCTATGGCCATAGCGGCCACCGAGGTGTTCCGACAGAATATCCAGGATTTAGACGAGGGATATAAGGCCCTGGTCATGGCGGGGGACGATCCTCTTGATTTTACGAACCTGGTTTTCACGCGCAGCACCGACGAATCGAAGGCGCTGAACCAGGACCTGGGCCCGAAGATCATAATTTCAGCGAGCGGCATGTGCGACGCCGGGCGCATAAGGCATCATCTGAAGCACAGACTATGGGACAAAAAGTCCACGGTGGCTTTCGTCGGATACCAGGCTGAGGGAACGCTCGGCCGCAGGCTCGTCGACGGTGCGGACACCGTATCTCTTTTCGGAGAGGAGATAGAGGTAAACGCGGAGATCGTCAGCTTTGAAGGGTTTTCCTCACACGCGGACAGGGAAGGGTTGCTCGACTGGGTAAGAGGCTTTGACAGAAAGCCCGAGGCCCTCTTCCTCGTGCATGGGGAAGAGGGGGCGAAAGCGGCATTTGCCGAAACGCTCCTCCGCGAGACCGGAATAGAGGCGATCGTGATCGAAGAGGTCTCGGACTACGACTACATGCCAGGCGGCACGCTTTGCGAGAGACCATTGGAAGGAGAGGCGAGGGCTCCGGGCGGCAGGAGCGGCGTTGAACCTGAAGATATGGAACGCCTGCTTGCAAAACTTCGTGATATAAACGACAATGTAGAGGGTTTGCTTTACAAGACAAAACTTGCCGCCGTAGACGCGGCGGACGCCGGCGATGAGAAAAGTTATACGGCGCTGAAAAATATTATCGCCTCAATTGACAGTGATACGTCAAAACTGGCAGGCGCGCTAGCCAGGAGGAAAGACTAAGGAATATGTGGGGGAATCTAGGAACAGAATTAAGCCCGGCCGTGACTATCATCAGTGCAGTACTGGTTGTGGTAGTGCTTGTCATAGCCTTGTCTCTCCGGAATAAAATACAGAGGACGGAACGTGGGAATGAGTTTCTGTTTTGGGGAAAGCAGCTTGAAGAGGAGCAGATAAAAGAAGATCCGGCGGAAGATGCACAGGACGATTTGGAGGAAGAAGGCAGTGAAGAAGATAGTACCGAATAAGTTGATAATAGCGTTCGCGCTCTTTTTCGCGATCGGGACGCTTTTTATTGGCTGTGGATCCGGCGGCGGCGCGGCGGAACCTGCAGAGATCGATAATGAAGTCGCCGATGTTGTTGTTGAGGCTGAGGATGAGGATGAGACGGAAGCCGTAGACGAAGCTGTGGAGGAAGGTATGAATACTATTGTTGTTATCACGATGCAGAATGGCGGAGAAATCGAGGTTGAACTGGACAGCGAAGCGGCCCCGATCACGGTAGCTAATTTTCTAAACCTGGTGGACGAAGGTTTTTATGACGGACTTACATTCCACAGGATCATCCTTGGATTTATGATACAGGGCGGCGACCCCGACGGCACGGGCAGTGGCGGGCTCAATGACAAGATTACAGGCGAATTCGCTAAGAACGGCTGGGACAACCCCATCAGTCACAAACGCGGCGTCATCAGCATGGCGCGGACTAACGATCCTAACTCGGCCAGTTGCCAGTTTTTCATTACGAACGTTGACGCTATATTTCTTGACGGGCAGTACGCGGCCTTCGGTCATGTGATATCGGGTATGGAAGTCGTGGATGAGATATCGGCAGTTTCGACCGACGAAAATGACAGGCCGGATACGCCGGTCGTCATCGAAACGATCAGAAGAAAATAACCCTATGGTGCGGCTATACGATCTAAGCCTCGCCGAGCTTACGGAGTATTGCGCCGGGCTCGGTGAGAGGCCGTTTCGCGCGCGGCAGCTCTATGCTTGGCTCTACGGCAAGGGCGTAAGCGATTTCGAACTAATGACGGATATAAGCGAGTTTGTACGTGAAAAGCTAAGGGAAAGCGCTGACGCGGGCGGGCTGGTCCTTTCTGAAACGCTGTCGTCCAAGGATGGGCAAACGACAAAGCATCTCTTCGGGCTCGAGGACGAGGGGTATATAGAGACGGTCTTTATGAAATACAAGGACCGTAATTCGATATGCATTTCGACGCAGGCCGGATGCCGGATGGGATGCGTGTTTTGCGCTTCGGGTGTGGGCGGGCTGAAACGAAACCTGGGCCCGGCCGAGATGGCGTTGCAGGTGATACTGTCCGAACGAGCCGCGAGTGCCCGCACGAAGAATATAGTCCTCATGGGCGTCGGAGAACCGCTCGACAATTACGAAAACGTCAAGAAGTTCATCGAAAACATCACGGACGACCACGGCCGCGACCTGTCGAGACGGGCCATCACCCTGTCGACATGCGGTCTCGTCCCCGGCATAGAGCGGCTCGCGAAAGATCTGCCGCAGGTCAACCTCGCCGTCTCGCTCCACGCTCCGAATGACAGGCTAAGATCGAAGATAATGCCGATCACGAAGAAGTACGGCGTACGTGAAGTAGTAGAGGCCACGCAAAAACACTATGAAAAGACGCACAGACGCGCTACGTTCGAATACGCGCTCATCACCGGGCTAAACGACAGCGCAGAACACGCAGCAGAGCTGGCGGCCCTCCTGAAGGGCATGAACTGCCTCGTGAACCTCATCCCCTTAAACAAGTTCAGTGAAGCTCGCGCCGAGGCTTCCCGCGACTTTGTCGGTGGGGAAAAAGACAAATCTGCGGAAAGCACTCGGCCGCTCGCTTTGGGACGCGGGGACGGACTTGTCACCGCCGAACGGTTCCGCGAGGAACTCGGCAGACGGCACGTGGCGGCGACGGTCAGAAAGTCGCTCGGCGAGGACATCGACGCAGCGTGCGGGCAGCTGAGGATGAGAAAGGCCCGAGCCTAAACCTCAGGGATTCCTGTGCGGACCGAAAAAGTACTATACTACAGGTATGAAGGTGCTGACCGGGAAGAAAGTGGCCGAGGTCGTTGAGCGGCTCGGTAAGGTATACGGGGATGAGGGAACGGCGCTGTTACACGAGAATACGTTCGAGCTGCTCGTTTGTGTCGTGCTGTCGGCCCAGACGACGGACGTTTCGGTCAATAAGGTGACGCCCGGGCTCTTCAGTCGCTGGCCGGACGCGGCGGCGCTTGCTAAGGCTGACTCTTTAGAAGTAGAGAAGGTAATAAAGACGATCGGGCTTTACCATACGAAGGCTTCGAATATCGTGAAGCTGGCGGGTATGCTTTGTGATCGGTTCGGCGGAGAGGTCCCAGGCGATTTCGACGCGCTCATTTCATTGCCGGGAGTCGGGCGCAAGACAGCGAACGTAGTACTAGCCTTCGGGTTCGGGGAGGAACGCATGCCTGTCGATACGCATGTCTTTCGTGTCGCGAACCGCATCGGGCTTTGCAGTGAAGCTACTCCGGAAAAAACAGAAGCCGCCCTTATCGCGTGTATCCCGAAGGGCCGGCTTTCCGCCTCGCATCACTATTTGATTTTTCACGGACGGCGCGTCTGCCACGCCAGGAAGCCTGAGTGCGGCGTTTGCGTTATCAGTGATCTGTGTTTGTATAAGGATAAGACGAAGGGTTTTTAATCCTGATCTGAAAGATCGCCCTCTATGGTTTCTTCCCGGGGCGGCGGGGGTTTTGGCGCGATGACTATGGTGCCGCTGAGCTCGGCGCGGCCTTGGTTTTCGGCGTCAGAGAGCCCAATGAGCCTTGCGCCGGCCATGACGTCGCCTACGGGGAAGGTCACACGCCAGTTGATGTGAGCTTCGTCCGTTCTTTCAAGTTCGACATGTACCTCTGAGGGGTCCTGCCGGAATATGTGCGCGAGTTTGGCTTTCAGCGCTTCCGTCTCGGCCGGGCCGCCGCCGTCATAATACGAAGCTTCCATACAAAAAGCGCGCACGGCGTCTTCGGCTGCACTCATGCGCAGGGAACGCGTTCCCTCTATCGAGGACTGCGCAATGAAGAGCAGAAGGATCGGAAGGATAGCCCCTAAAACTATAAATTGCTTCATTTGTACGGGCTCGCTTCCAACTCATGCCTCCAAATCATTTTAAGTGAAGAGAGTATGGAGTCTTCCGGGCCGGCGATAGCTGCGTAGAGGAAGAGGCCGAGGGCTATCATCGCCATCAGGACAATAAACTGTTTCATGGCTTTCCTCTACGGGTTCTGGGCTGTCTCGAAGCCGAGAGCGTTTTCCATCTTTGCCTTGGCTGAGTCCGTCAGGCCCTGCGTCGTATCCTTGAAGCTAAGGACCATCGCGGCTATGGCGATACCGAGGATGATCGTACTAAGTAAAATGATCATTTGTTTCATTTTTTCCTCCTAAAAAAACAGCTCCGCGAGCAGCGCTCGCTGTTCCGCGAAATACGCGACGTAGATAAAGTTGACGAAGATGACCAGTACGCAGGCGACCACGGGCAGGTATACAAGATCGCTGAGCGCTTCGTTTTTACGTACCAAAGTCGTGGTACGCGTTTCTTTCAGGGCGTTCTGGAAGGCCACCACGGTTTTTTTAAGCTTGTACGGTGGTACGGCGTCCCAATCGAGCACAAGCATGATAAAATCACGCGCCAGCTCGACGCCCGCCGCCGCGGTGAAGGACTCGATCGCCTCTGCGCGGCGGCCCGTCCTCAGGTGGCGCAGGGCGCCGGCATAGGGTTTTGCCAAAACCCCTTCCGACAGAGCGAACTGTTCGAGTATGTAGTCGGTCGTCACTGCCGAGTTTCCCGCCGTATCCGCGCTGGCATGATTTCTAAGGACTGAAAGGGCGGTATAGATCTCCTTGTTAGCCTGTTCCTCTTTCTTCGCGTTCTTAAGGTACTGGGCGCCTCTGCGAGCGGTTTTTGTCGCTTCGTTCAGCGTCTTGCGCAGGGTGTCTATTCCGAAGCGGCGTTCCTGCGCAAACCTGAATATCTTCGGAGAGGCCTCGAGCGTCAGGCCGAGGACCCCTGCTGAAAACACGACTACGATGCAAAACATTATAAAAAAATTCATCATGCCTTCCTCAAAAATCCAGCTTGCGGTTCGTAAGCGTCTCAAGCAAGACCCGGTTCAGTAAAAACAGGAAAAGGGCTGTAGTGAGCAGCGCGAATCCCTGCGCCGTGAAAAACTGGTTGTACAGAAAGCGGCCCGGCGGCATGCCCATCACGAAGACAGCTACGAAGACGGAACCGATATAGAGGCCCGGCGCCAGATAGGTCGTCATACGAAACGACTCGCCGTTTATAAGCCGCCCCTCTTCGGCGAGGGCGCGAGCCTCGCGAAGCTGCGACAGGATATCCTCGATCGCGGGCGTCATATCCGTGCCCTTGAGAGCGCCCGTGCGGATCGCGTACGCAAGCATAGAGGCCCAGCTTGTGTCTATCCCGAACGCGAAAGCGTCGGTCGCGGCCCGTACGCGTTCAGGATCCGCCGTGGTCCTGAGCGACAGGAGCAGCGCTTCGAGCAGGGACGTCGTTACCTTCAGGTGCGGGCATGAGGCGAGCGTGCGTTCGATCGTCTCGTAAATATTTCCGCCGGATACGAGGTAGGCGGTAAGGAATGCCGAGACGAGCTTCTCTCCCTCAAAACTGCCGGCGCGCCTGAGCCGTTCGAGCCGCATCCTCAGGTACAGCCACGGCAGTCCGGCGAACGCCGCGCCGGTCAGTATGGCCGCGGTCGGCGCTATGGTTTTTGCGGAAGCGATAAAGACGGTGAAGAACAAGACTATGGTAATGACGCAGAAAGCGGTCGGGGATAAAGGTCTTCTCATGGTCGTTTTCAGCAGACGGTCGAGGCCTTCAAAGACAGGCGCGTTCGGGCCGCGTTCCGGCCTCAGTCTGTATCGTGAACGGAACAGGTCTATCATCGCTTCTATTTTATTTCTTAACAGAACCAGTACCCCCAAGACGAGCAATAAGTAAATGATCGCGGAAATCGTCGTCAGCAGCATTTCGCGGTCGATCATTTTTGCCTCCCGTCCGCCGCGATCAGTTCCAGCTCACGCGCGAAATCCTGGAAAGCAAGAGAGTCACTTTCCAGGCCTCGCGCCCGTTTTCCGTCAGAGATATAGTTCGTAAAGACCCAGTCGTCCCGTATATAGTCGTAACGGCAGATCTCGCGCACGTACCACCCGCGGGCGCTCTCGCCTTTTCCGACCTCATAAACGCCGCAAAGTTTTTTCGCGTTATCCTTTCGTATCGAAACGAAGTGGAACAGATAGTCGAAGCTTCCGGCTACGCGCATAGCGGTCTCACGGACGTCACCGCCGTTGCTCCGCACTATTTCGACAGCCGCGTCTTCGGGAAAGGACATAGGATCGCGCGTATGGAAGGTCATCTTCAGGCGCCCCTGGCCTTTGCGGGCTATACGGACGGCTGTATCGAGCGCTATACCGTCCCTGGCCTCGGCGATGACGAAATAGTCCGCGTCACTTCGCAGGAGGTTTTTCGAGACGGCTTTAAGGCGCTCGCCGTCGCAAATGAGCTGTATGACCGGCGCGCCGGGCATGAGCCTGTGCAGCGGGATCTCGGGGTCCGTTTCGACCATGACTCCCTCGAGCGACATGTCTTCCAAACGCTGCCACGTCGAAAGGAAGGTGGTCTTCGCCGACCGGACGCTGCCGCAGAATACGACGTTATATCCCGTACGCGCCATGGCCTCGAACAACTGTATCGACGAGGCAGGTATCGTGCCGCGCGCGGCTTGTTCGGCAAGCGTGTATTCGGGCACGACGTAACGGCGAAAGATGATGGCGTCGCGGTCCCGTTTCGCCATGCCGCCCTTGAACACGGTAACGCGGCAGCCGTCAAGCAAGTATATTTCGTGAAAGTCCTTGTCGAGCCGTTCTTCGGGCGACAGCAGCAAAAACGCGCGGACGAGCTGTTCGCGCCGGTGCTTCCCGATCCTCTGGGGCATCTTCCGCATTTTCCCTTCGGCGAGGAAGAATACCTCGTCGCCGATGACCTTGGCGCTCGGGCTGTTCGTCCAGGATCCCTGCCACCACTCGGCCATACCGGCCAGCCCCCATACTTCATGGAATACAGCCAGCTCTTCGCTTTCGTACCACGGCGGTATTTCAAAGCTGCCGCGCAGGCCGCGGTCGTCAAGTACGTCCCCTATCAGGCGCGTATAGGCGCCGACTTCTTCCGGATAACCTATGATCGCGCGTTTTTGCATCGTGAGATCCGGCTCCTGCTCATCATCCGAGAGCTGCGACTCTACGATGCGGCAAACCTCTTCGAAATTCATCGCGCAGCCTCCTT
>Ga0123353_10006815_pt1 | contig 15323 bp, 17 predicted proteins | sample TergutLab28metaG_3_FD_92763 | JGI IMG/M metagenome (GOLD analysis project Ga0123353, IMG submission 92763) | Labiotermes labralis P3 segment gut microbial communities from Petit-Saut dam, French Guiana - Lab288 P3 | ecosystem: Host-associated > Arthropoda: Insects > Digestive system > Gut ... | reverse complement strand
CAGCAGATGCAGGAGGAGATGGCCCGTCTGCAGGGGGAAGTGGAGGAGTCCACGTTCTCCGCCAGCGTAGGCGGCGGCGCCGTCACGGCCGAGTGCAGCGGCAGGCAGGAGCTGCTGTCCGTCTCCATCTCCCCCGAGGTCGTGGACCCCGAGGACGTGGAGATGCTGGAGGACCTGGTCCTCGCCGCGGTGAACGAATCGCTCTCCAAGGCCAAGGACGCCATGGAGCAGGCGATGGCGCAGGCCCAGGGCGGCATGCCCAATATACCGGGGTTGATGTAATATGTCCCAACCCATCGCGCCCCTGGCACAATTGGCCGAGCAGTTCGGCCGCCTGCCGGGCATTGGCCGCAAAAGCGCCCAGCGCCTGGCCTACCACGTGCTCAACCTGCCTGAAGAAGAAGCGCGTTCTTTTGCGAACGCAATTTTACAGGCCCGCCAAACCGTGCGCCGCTGCGCGCTGTGCTGCGATCTCACCGATGGGGATCTGTGCGCCGTGTGCCGCGCCGCCAACCGCGACGCCTCGCTGTTGTGCGTGGTGGAGGACCCCCGCGACGTGATGGCCGTGGAGCGCACCCACGAATACCGCGGGCTCTACCACGTGCTCCACGGGGTGATCTCGCCCCTCAACGGCGTGGGCCCCGAGCACCTGACCGTGAAAGAGCTCCTGCGCCGTTTTGAGGACGGCCTGGTCAAGGAAGTGATCATGGCCACCAACCCAACGGTCGAGGGCGAGGCCACGGCGATGTATCTTTCAAGGCTTTTAAAACCCTTGGGCGTGCGGGTCACCCGTCTGGCCTACGGCGTGCCCGTCGGCGCGGATTTGGAGTATGCCGACGAGGTCACGCTTTCCCGGGCATTGGAAGGGCGCAGGGAAATATAGGAACCTTCCAGTCATTTCCTGCCGTTTTTCACTTCCATCTTTTCCACAGCCAGGAATTTCCTCCGGCTTTTCCACCATGGTTTTCCTTTTCCACACCCGCCTTTTCCCCAAAATCCCAATTCACAGACTTTCCCTGTGGATCATGCGGGCGGCTTCCACAGCCCTGCTTCCCCCGGAAAAGCTTTGCCATATGGCCTCCCGCCCACTTATCCCCCGACTTAACAGCATATACTACGAGTACGATCAATCATTAAGATAGAACGATATCCATTGCACGGAAAGAGGTAATCAAATGAAATTCACATGCTCCGCCGCGGCCCTCTCCGAGGCCTGCCAAAACGTCCAGAGAGCCATCTCGTCAAAAACCACCATCCCCGCCCTGGAGGGCATCTATGTGCGCGCCGCGGGCGGGTACCTGGAACTGACAGGCTACGACCTGGAGGTCGGCATCCAGACCCGCATCGACGCCTCGGTGAAGGAGGAGGGCTCCATCGTCCTGAACGCCAAGGTGTTCTGCGAGATCCTGCGCCGCCTGCCGGCCGACACCCTGGAGATGGAGTGCGACAGCCGCTACCTCGCCAGCATAATAGCTGGCGAGAGCCGGTATCGAATTAACGGCATGGGGGCCGAGGAGTATCCGGAATTGCCCTCCATCACCGGCGGGGTGCCCCTACCGCTACCCCTCGGCACGCTGAAGGAGATGGTGCGGCAGACGATCTTTGCCGTGGCGGTGAACCCGGACACCAAGCCGATCCATACGGGCGTCAAGTTTGAATTGAAGCCGGGCGAGCTCACCCTGGCCGCCATCGACGGCTTCCGCCTGGCCACCCGCAGCGAGGCCATCGAGTACGACGGCGAGGAGCTGAATTTCGTCGTGCCCCCGAAGGCCCTGGGCGAGCTGCGCAGCATGGGCAACGACGACGAGACCGTGGCCGTGGCCGTGGGCCGCAGGCACATCGTGTTCGACATCGGGCGGTACCACATGGTCTCCCGTCTGCTGGACGGCGAGTTCATGAATTATCGCGCGGCGATACCGGCTGCGTTTAAGACCGAGGCTGCCGCCGACACCCGCGGCCTCATCTCCTCCATCGAGCGCATCTCCCTGATCATCACCGAGAAGATCAAGAGCCCCATCCGCTGCGACGTGCTGCCCGAGGAGGGCCGCCTGGAGTTCACCTGCGCCACGGGCGTTGGCACCGCGCGCGACAGCGTGGGCGCGGACATCGCGGGCGAGGCCTTCGAGGTGGGGTTCAACAACCGCTTTTTGCTGGACGCCCTGCGCGCCTGCGACACCGACCAGGTGCGCATGCGCTTCAACGGCGCGGTGCAGCCAGTGGTGATACTGCCGCCGGAGGGGGAGAGCTTCTTGTTTATGGTGCTGCCGGTAAGGCTGAAAAGCGAGTGAGGATAGGGGCGATACGAATGACGGACGACGTATTTTTCTTGGGATACGCCGAATGATATTCGGCGCCTATAAAAATGAACCACGGGGCCGGAATGATATTCCGGCGTGTGTAAATTGAATTCCAGCTTTTTCGAATGAGAGGGTACCACTAAATTAGCAATACCCGGTGGACGAATATCATTCGTCCCCAGCGGTACACTTCTTATAGGCGGCGAGTAGTACTCGCCGCATTCGTTGTCGCCATGAAAATTAAGAAAACGATCAAAGGAGGCCGCCCCATGAAACCGTCAACCCGCCTGCTCGCCCTGCTGCTTAGCCTTGTGCTTGCCTTCAGCCTGGCCCTGCCTGCCTTTGCGGAAGACGATCTGCCTGAAGAGCCCAACCCGGCCATGCCTGTGATTACCGTGCAGCCGCAGGGGGATATTCGTGTAAGAGCAGGTCAGAAATTCACGCTAAAAGTGGAAGCGTATATTCCAAACGGCGACGATATCGGATACGCATGGAGGCGGATTCGAACGAGCGGTCAAAGCGATTATTGCGAAAGTGCGGCGGAAATTACACATACCTGGGGCGGCAGTTCCGGCATTCTTTATTATACCGTTGAAGTTTTCAACCTCGCAAACCCGGAATGCCGCGTGGTAAGCGAGACCGCACAAGTGGAAGTTTATCTCACTTTAGCAGATAGGATTGAACTTGTTTATGGAATAATTCTTGGCGCAATTTTTTCGCTCTGGGGTCCCATTTTGGCTCTGTTATTATTCGTTACTGCCCCGATTAGTGTCCCATTGAAATTGATACAAACCCTATTTGAACGGATTGTCAGTTAAATTTGAGGCAATGATAAACAACAAAAAAATCACCGCAATAATTAAAACCACCCCCCCGACCGAAATCCCCGTCCAGACGGACTTCATCCGCCTGGACGCTTTCCTAAAGCTTGCCAACGCCGTGGAGAGCGGCGGGCAGGCCAAGGCTGCGATACAGGAAGGCCGCGTGCGCGTGAACGGCGAGGCCTGCCCGATGCGGGGGAAGAAGCTGCGGCCGGGGGATGTGGTGCGGTTTGCGGGGGAGGGTTATCTGGTGACGGAAAGTGATCAGCCGTTCCGCGGAACCCTTCCTCAGTCGCCCGAGGCGACAGCTCCTCCCCCGGGGAGGAGCCTGGGGGATTAAGTGCAATGGCATATCTCGTCTAAGCTTAAAAACGATACGGAGGAGAAGTTTGTTGAGGAAGTACACAAAGCGCCTGCTTGCCGCGCTGCTCACCTTTGCGCTGGCCTTCAGCGTGGCATTGCCCGCCTTTGCGGAAGACGACCCGTCCGAAGAACCCAACCCCGCCATGCCTGTCATCACCGCGCAGCCGCAGAGCCATCGGTTCCGGTTTGACGACAGGCCCCGCGAGCTGAACTTAAGCGTGGAAGCGCATATCCCGGGCGGCGACGAAATCGGATACCAGTGGTATCGGGGGGACGTGCTCATTTCCGGGGAGAAGACCATTTATGTCAATCTGCCGGAGGGCGAGGGAAGCGACTACTATCACGTGGTGGTGTACAATGTAAATCACCCGGAATACCGCGTCACAAGCGAAACCGCGCGTGTGGAGGTATACATATCGCTTTTTAACTATATCATGCTCGTCCTCACGACGCCCACCGTGTTTGCCGGGGCGCTTATCCTTTTGGGCGGCCCGATCGGCTCGCTTTTGCTCATCGTGTTCAGTCCGCTTTTTGCGCCGCTTATCGCTTTGACCCTGCCGGTTTCATTGCTGGGGTTATTGTTCGACCGTATCAATACAAGGTGAGGATTTTCCGGCGGCGTTTACGACTAAGCCTAAAATGATTCGGAGGAGGAATTGCCCCATGAAGCTATCCAAACGCCTGCTTGCCATGCTTCTCACCCTTGTGCTGGCCCTCACCCTGGCCCTGCCCGCCTTTGCTGAGGACGACCCGCCCGAGGAGCCCAATCCCGCCATGCCCGTGATCACCGTGCAGCCGGTGGGCGGCAGTATGGCAATCGGTGAATTAATTACATTGCGCGTAGAAGCATACATCCCCAACGGCGATGAAGTAGGATATCGGTGGTACAGGGATATGCCTCACACCGACGAGCACTATTCGGCAGAGCTTACAATCCAGGCCGGTTACGTAGGCGTTGCCAATTATTACGTGGAGGTCTTCAATCTCGCCCAGCCGGAGCTCAAAGTGACAAGCGAAGCCGCGCGCGTGGAGGTCTATAAGGTTGATAATAGAACATTGAGGGATAGGCTATACGGTGTTTTCGTAAATGCGCTTGCATTATCTCTATATTCCATGTATGGCGGCCCGCTGGTTTTTATCATGGCTCCCTTTGCGATGCTTATTTATTTGCCCGTAATGACAATTGTAGAACTGTTTCGCTGGATATTTAAATAACAACAAGGACCACCCATGCACATCCTTACCTTCCAACTGCAAAGCTTCCGCAACATCGCCCGCGCTGAGGTAAAGCCCTCTGCGGGCGTCAATGTCATTTTCGGCGAAAACGGCCACGGCAAAACCAGCCTGCTGGAGGGCATCTGGCTCTTCACCGGATGCAGGAGCTTTCGATGCGCCGACGCCGCCGAGATGGTCAAACAGGGCGAGGCCCAGGCCAACCTGCAAACAAGCTTTATCTCGAATGAGAGGGAACAGCAGGCAAGCCTGGAGATCCTCAAGCGCCGCACGCTGACCCTGGGCGGCTTCCCCCAGGAGACCCCGCGCCGCATGCTGGGGGTGTTCCCCGCTGTGGCGTTCACGCCCGACACGCTGTCCCTGGTCAAGGGCGGCCCGGGCGAGCGGCGGCGCTTCCTGGACGTGGCGCTGAGCATGCTCACCCCGGCCTACGCCGTGCGGCTGTCGAAGTACCTCAAGGCCTTGGCGCAGCGGGGCGCCCTGCTGCGCCAGCCCAGCCCGCCCGGGGACCTCCTCGACACATGGGACATCTCACTGGCCAGGGAGGCCGCGGGCATCCTCTCCGCCCGGCTGCGCTATCTGGAGGAACTCATTCCCCGCGCGCTGGACTTCTACCGGAAAATCTCCGGCGGCCGCGAGATGCTGGAAATCGCCCCGCACATCACCGGTGTGGAGGCCCCCACCCAGGAGGCCTATCTCGCCGCCCTCACCCGCACGCGCCAGAATGACCTGCGCCGCCAGATGACCACTGTCGGCCCTCACCGCGACGACCTGCTCCTATCCTTGAATGGCCGCCCCCTGCGGGACTTCGGCTCCCAGGGGCAGCAGCGTTCGGCGGCCCTGGCGCTCAAGCTGGCCGAGGCCGATGCATTAGGTAGCATTGCGCGTGAAACCCCCGTGGCCCTGCTGGACGACGTGCTCAGCGAGCTGGATGCCCGCCGCCAGGCGGATTTGCTGCGCTACCTGGAGGGCTGGCAGGTCTTCCTCACATGCTGCGAGCCCTCCCACGCGCTGCACGGGAGGGCCGGGAAGGTATTTCATGTGAGGGATGGGGAGATTGAGGGGCAGCGCTAGTCTCCGTAGTGGAAGCGGCAGGAAAGTATCTGGATTTCATCGCCCTCAATGCGATAGACCAGGCGATGCTCATCATCAATGCGGCGGCTCCACCAGCCCTGAAGCTCATGCTTCAGCGCTTCCGGCTTGCCGATGCCACCATGCCCGTTGCGGTCAATGTCGTGCAGCAGCTGGTTTATGCGTTTTAGGGTCTTGCGATCCTGGGTTTGCCAGTAGACATAATCGTCAAAGCCTCTGTTTTTGAAGGCAAGAGTCTTATTCATTGGCCATTGCCTCCAGTTCCTCCATGGTTTTCACGATTTTTGGGATGGCGGGATTATTCCACTCGGCGATGCCCTGCACAAGATGCCGGTAGTTTGCCCCGCTGTAAAATGGGTCGGCTGCGGCGATTTTGAACGGGATTTGCCGTTCGCGCACGACGGCCTTGGCAAAGATGGTAAACGCTGTGGTCACGTTCATGCCGAATTCGCCGCACAACGCGTCGAATTGCCGCTTCAGGCCCTCGTCCATGCGGATGCTAAACGTAGTCTGGGACATAGAATCACCTCCTTGTTCCTTATGATACCCATTATAGCACATAGTATGTACTGTGTCAACCCAATGTGTTCATCTTTTGAGGTAGAGAAGCCAAGCCCTCCCACGCGCTGCATGGGAGGGCCGGAAAGGTATTTTGTGTGAAGGATGGAGAGGCTGCTTAAAAATACTTCTGATAGTTCCCCGTTGCGTTCGGCGGGGTCTTTTTACGCGTCCTCGCCAGGGCGATGATGCTCAGCAGCACGGCGAGCCCGCTCATGCCGAGCGCCGCGAGGGTCATGTTGCGCTGCGAGAACAGGTCATCCCGCGGCGCAGCCTCCGGCAGCAGATCGCCGCTGATCGGCACGATGCCGATGGTCGTCTGCGGCTCGGTGGCCTGGTACGGCATGATCGCGATGAAGGTCGCCTCCTGCGCCGCGTCCTCGCCATCCTCGTCTCCGGGCATGCGCGGCTCGATCGAAAACCCGGGCGCTGCGGTCAGGCCGCTGTCCTGGGTCTCGGCGAAGGGGTCGGTGGCCGTCTCGATCTCGTCGGGCTCCGCGAAGGCGGGCACGGCCATGGCCGCCAGCAGCAACAGCGCGGTCAGCAGGCTTGCGAACTGTTTCAATTTCAAAGGTATGCCTCCCCTATTCTTTTTTCTTGCTTACCATGATACATGATAACACGTAAAACGAAAAAAGGCAAGGGGAAAATCAGCGGCTTTTCAAAAACCGATCCAGCGCGGGCTTGATGGGCAGATAGATCAGCGCCATCAGCGCGGCGCACAGCAGCCCCTTGACGAAGGTGAAGGGCACGTTGAAGATCACCAGCGCCTTCCACAGGGAATCCACCGAGGGCAGCACGGCCTGGTACCAGCCCAGGATCACGGGGATGGGCAGCCCGAGGACCTTCGTATACAGCGGATAGATCAGGAAATAGTTCGATGGCAGGCTGACAATCCCCATCGCGAGGGCTCCCAGCACGGAGGCAAGCACGGCCCCGCTCTTGCTTTTGGATTTCCGGAAGATGTAGCCCGCCGCCAGCGTGAGCGCCGCGCTGATGATAAAGTTAGACAGCTCGCCCACGCCCATGGTGCCGGAATGCAGCAGGCCAATGACGTTTTTCAGCAGGCTCACCAGCACGCCCCACCACGGCCCCAAAGCCAGGGAGGCCACCAGCGCAGGCAGGTCGGAGACGTCCATCTTGAGGAAGGACGGCACCAGCGGCACGGTGAACTGGATGAGGAACAGCGCGCTGGCCACGGCGGTCAGCAGAGCGGAAAGGACGACGGCGCGCAGCGGGAATTGCTTTTTCATAGGGTTCTCCTCCTTAAAATAAAACACCCCCAAGAGAAAATCCCTTGGGGGTTTATGGACGCAAAAAAGCACCATTTCTTCTTTCATCCGGACTGTAACCGTCGGCTCTGGATTCGCACCAGTATCTGTCCTGATTGGACTGGCGGGCTTGTCGATTACTCGCATCACCGCCGGTGTGGAATTGCGCCACCCCCTGAAGAACGATATTCGATTGAGTACATTATACAGGATGTTTTCACAAAATGCAAGCGTTATTTTATTTCCCCACACAAAACTCCCTGAAAACCTCCTCCACGATGGCCTCGCTCGCCCGCTCCCCTGTCAGGGCGAACAGCGCCTGCACGGCGTCCTCCAGGCAAACCGAGACGGCGTCCGGGGCGAACCCCGCGTCCAGCGCGGCAAGCGCCTCCTGGACGGCCTCCAGGGCCTCAATGGCGCACTGCGCCTGCCGCTGCGTGGCGAGCATCGCCTCCCCGGGCTCAAACCCCGCCGTCTGGCAGATCGCCTGTGCCGCTTTGGCCAGGTCGTCCAGGCCCTCCCCGGTGACAGCCGATGTATGCACGACATGCTTGTAGGGGACGGTCTCCGGACGCCCCAAATCGATTTTATTCCAAACAACAATTGTCCGTTCCAAATCGCACTGCTCCAGCAAAGCCCTGTCTTCCTCCGTCAGCCCCTCGACAGCATCAACAACAACCAGCACCAGATCCGCACCGCGCATCGCCGCCAGGGACCGCTCCACCCCGGCCTGTTCCACAGGGTGCTCGGTATGCCGCAGGCCCGCGGTGTCTGTCAGGCGCAGCGTGAGGTTGCCCAATTGCACGGTCTCCGTCACGGTGTCCCGCGTGGTGCCGGGCAGCGCGGTCACGATGGCGCGCTCATAGCCCGCCAAGCGGTTGAGCAGCGAGGACTTCCCCACGTTCGGGCGGCCAACCAGCGCCGCGCTCACGCCATCCAGCACGGTGCGCGCCCCCCTGGAGCGCTCTATTAGCGCGGACAAAGCCCTCTCGGCACTTTTAAGCACATCCTCCGCCTCACAATCGCGAAGCGGGGAAATATCCTCCTCGGGGTAATCCATCCACGCCCCGATGTGCGCCGCCAGGGCGATCAGGCCGTTTCGTATTTGCTCTATTTGTTCCGTGAGCGCGCCGCCCAGCCCCGCGTGCGCCGCCCGCAGCGCCTGCTGCGACTGCGCGGTGATCAGCCGCGTCACGGCCTCCGCCTGGTTGAGCCCTATCCGCCCGTTCAGCCAGGCCCGCCGGGTGAACTCCCCCGGCCCGGCCATTTTCGCGCCCGTATCAAGTACTGCCTGCAGCACCTGGCGCAGCAGCAGCGGCCCCCCGTGGCACTGGAGCTCCACGACATCCTCGCCGGTGTAGCTCCCCGGCCCGCGGAAGAACAGGCATATGGCCTCGTCGATGCCCCCTTCGCTCGCGGGGGGGGTGCCTCCGCAGGAGGCGGGGGGTGCTACAAGCTCGCCATAGGCCATGGTATAGCCCTTGATATTGTCCCAGCCCAGCGCATGCTTCGGCACAAAAAGCTGTTCCGCGATCGAGAACGCCGCGGGCCCGCTCACGCGCACGATGCCGATGCCGCCGGGCGCGCCCGCCGTGGCGATGGCGGCGATGGTGTCGGGCATGGCTACTTCCCGTCTTTCTTCTGCTGCTGATTCTTCCCCTTCTGCTCGCCCTTATTCTTCTGCCACGGCTGCCGGTGATAGCCCGTCCCGCCGGGGCTCTGCTGCTGCGGCGCGTTGGCCCTGCGTACCTCGCCATAGCGCGGCACGGACTTTATGTCGCTTCGCGTCTGCTGGTCCGGGTTTTGCGGTACTGATTGCTGCTGTTGTTGCTGTGGTTTCTGCTGCTGAGGCCTCTGTTGCTTTTGCTGCTGCTGTGGGCGCTGCTGGGATTGCTGCTGCTGCGGCTGGCGGTAGGCGGGCTCCTGCTTGCGTGGCGCGTGGCGCTCCCGCCAGTTTTTGTTCCCACCCCGCCGGTCAGCGGCGGATTCGCCCCGCTGGTCGTCTGCGCTGCGCCTGTCGTCCTTCTCGGCCTGCGCGGGCCGTTCCTCGGGAGCGGGCCGTTCGGGCTTCATCCGGGGCTTCGGGGCTTCGGTGCCTTCCGGCGCGGGCGTCTCCTCCTGCCGCGCCCTCACCCGCACGTCGGCCAGCGGCCCGTCGTCGTCGCGCAGCGCGGACTTCCGCTTGAGCCCCTCGGCGGCGTCGTACTGGAACGTCTGCGGCGCGGCGTCGGGCCTGCGGTCAAGCTTGACCTTGACGGCCTTGGAGATCGCGTTGACCTCCGTCACCATGCCGCGGCCGTCCGGGGTATCGATGAACGAGCCGGGCCGGGGCAGCTCCTTCAGCGCGTCCTCGTAGGCCGCCTCCTCGTACTTCAGGCAGCACATGAGCCGGCCGCAGGTGCCGCTGATCTTCGTGGGGTTCAGGCTCAGGCCCTGCTCCTTGGCCATTTTGATGCTCACGGGGTGGAAGTCCCCCATGAACAGGCTGCAGCAGAACGGCCGCCCACACACGCCCAGGCCGCCCAGCAGCTTGGCCTCGTCCCGCACGCCGATCTGCCGCAGCTCGATCCGTGTGCGGAAGTGCCCGGCTAAGTCCCTGACGAGCGCGCGAAAGTCCACGCGCTGGTCGGCGGTGAAATGGAAGATGATCTTGCTGTTGTCGAAGGTGTACTCCACGTTCACCAGCTTCATGTCCAGGCCGTGCTTGAGGATCTTCTCCTCGCACACCGTGAAGGCCTCGGCCTCCCGCTGCTCCTTGCTCTCCAGGTTGCGCAGGTCCTCCCTGGTGGCCACGCGGATCATCTGCTTGAGCGGCCGCTTGATCTGCTCCTCGGGCACATCGGTATTCTCCTGCACCACCTCGCCGCACTCCAGGCCCCGCGCGGTCTCTACGATGACGCGCGCGCCCTTTGCCACCTGTATCTTCCCCGGATCGAAATAGTACACGCGCCCGACTTCGCGGAAACGCACGCCGATAATTGTTGCCATAGAATTATCCTTTCGGTTGTGTGAATGGTTAAAGTGACGCCACCTGTGTCACCAGCAAATTCAAATTCGCGTTCCGTTCGAGGGCCCCCTCGAGCTCTCTCACTCCCTCAATCAGCCCCAGCAGCCGCTCCGCCTTCGAAGAATCCCGCACCAGCATCGCGTGCAATTGCTTTCGCGTCGCCGGCAGGACCTCGCGCACCAGGTCCTTGTCGCCCTCCAGGGGGGCCGTGGCCTCCAGCCGGGTATAGGCCTTATCACCAGCCAAGGACAGCGCCAGCTTTTTCGCGATCCCCAGTATTTTTTCCTCAAGCTCCTGGTCAAGGGCCTCTTCCATGGCCTCGCCCAAAGAGAGCGTGAACACGCGCGAAATCACCGTGGACAGCAGCTTCTTTCCGGTGGGCGCGGTCAGAATGATGCACACGTAGTCCGGCGGCTCCTCGAGTAGCTTGAGCAGGGCGTTTTGCGCCTCCACGGTCATCGCCTGCGCGTTATGCAGAACATAGACCTTGCAGTTGGCCTCGTTGGGCAGAATCCCCGCGTCCTGCCGCAGGGAGCGTATGGCGTCGATGTGGAAGCTCCTCGCCCCCGCGCCGCCCTCGACGATGCGCAGATCCGGGTGGATGTTTTCTTTGCTCTTGTGGCAATGGGCGCAATTCTCACACGGCAGCACCTGCGGTGCGGCAGCCGCCTCCGGCGCGTCCTCCGCGAATTCTCCAAACAGCGACATGCCCCCGAACATCGCCTCGTCCTCAGACTGTTTGGATTCTCCTGCGCACAGCAATGCCCGCGCCAACGCTGTCGCGGCCTCCCGCCTGGCCGCCTCGGTGGAGCCCTCGAGCAGCAGCGCGTGGGGCAGCGTATCCGCGTCCAGCATGGCGCGGAGCATGGGGGCCACCGGCGCGAGGGCCGGGGCGGGCAAATCAACCAATCAAACTCTCCCCCGTCATCTCCACAGGCTTCTCAATCCCCATAATCTCCAGCATCGTCGGCGCGATATCGCACAGCTTCCCGTCTTCGCGCAGCGCACATGGGCGCCCCGCGATCAAAAACGGCACCGGGTTGGTCGTGTGCGCCGTGAAGGGCTCGCCATTGGCCTCGAACATGCAGTCGGCGTTGCCGTGGTCGGCGGTGAGCAGCATCACGCCGCCCTTGGCCCGCACGGCGTCCCAGACCCGGCCCACGCAGGCGTCCACGGCCTCCACGGCGGCGACGGCGGCCCCGAACACGCCCGTATGCCCCACCATGTCGCAGTTGGCGAAGTTCACGATCACCACGTCATACTTATCCTGCCCAACCAGCGCCTCGATCTTCTCCGTCACCAGATACGCGCTCATCTCGGGCTGCAAATCGTAGGTGGGCACGTTGGGCGAGTCGATCAATATCCTGTCCTCGCCGGGGTAGACCGTCTCCCGCCCGCCGTTGAGGAAGAACGTGACGTGCGCGTATTTCGTGAACTCCGCGATGCGCAGCTGCTTCAGGCCCCGCTCGCTGAGGATCTGCCCCAGCACGCGGTCGATGGACTGCGGCGGGTAGGCGACGCATACGCCCGGCATCGTGGCGTCGTACTGTGTCATGCATACAAAGGCGATATCCAGCTTACGCGCCCGGGGGAAGCCGTCGAAATCCGGGTCCACGAACGCCCGGGTGATCTCGCGGGCGCGGTCAGGCCGGAAATTGAAGCAGATCACGCTGTCGCCGTCTTGCACAGCGCGGGCTTGTTCGGAAACCCCCGGCAACATGAATTCATCGGTGACGCCCGCGTCGTAACCGGCCTGGATGTAGTCGCGCCCGCAGGAGAAACCCTCTCCCCTGCCGCACACCATGGCCTCGTAGAATTTCTGCACCCGGTCATATTTCTGCTCGCGGTCCATGCCGTAGTAGCGCCCGGCAATGGTCGCGATGGTCCCCACGCCCAGCGCCCGCGTCTTTTGAAAGAGCTCCGCCACGTAGCCGATGCCGGAGGTCGGCGGCGCGTCGCGGCCGTCCAGCAGGCAATGGATATAGACGTCGGCCATACCCCGCTGTTTGGCCAGTTCCAGCAAGGCAAAGAGGTGCCCGGTGTCGCTGTGCACCCCTTTGTCGGACACCAGGCCGAACAGGTGCAGCGCCGTGCCATTTTTTTTAGCGCTGTCGATGGCCTGCAACAGAATCGTATTTTCGAAGAAATCGCCGTCGGCGATGGACTTGCTGATGCGGGTCAGTTCCTGGTAGACCACGCGCCCCGCGCCGATGTTCGTATGGCCCACCTCGCTGTTGCCCATCACCCCGGCGGGCAGGCCCACGTCCATGCCGGAGGCCCCGAGGCTCGTGTGCGGCCAGGCTGCGAACAGCTCGTCCAATCTCGGCGTTTTCGCCGCGGCGATGGCGTTGGCCTTGTCGGGCGATGTCAGCCCGAAGCCATCCATGATGCAAAGGCAGGTTGGTTTCATTGAAGTACCTCGTGTGTCAGTTTTAAGATTTTTTCCGATTGCGGAACTGCTGCCAAAGGAACATGAGAAACACGGAGCTGACCGTGGACAGCAGGATGATCAGAACGGTGTTCTGGTTTTGCTTTTTGTTCATCTGCGCGTTGAGCGATTGCATCTGCTCACCCAGCGATTGAATGCTCTGTTGTTTTTCCTCCACCTGGGCCTGCAGGCGCTCCATCTCCAGCCGGAGCTGTTCCTGGGGATCCACCACCGGGCCCGTGGGCCGTTCCAGGGGGAGGCTGTAGCCCTCTATGGCCAGGTTCACGATGGCGTTCGGGCTGAACACCCCGGAATAAAAGACCTCCACGCGCACCGTGTTCCCGGCGGCCGGCAGGGCGGCGATCAGGCTGCTGACGCCGGTCTCCACGGGGATTGCGCTGTGGGGGGTGTCCGGCGCCAACGCCCCCTTGCCGCCTGCGGAATCGTATACGGCGAAGCGGTTGATCTTTTTTTTGGTGAACGCCTCGTAGGTATAATCGATCTGGACAAGCTGGTTGTACGTCACATCTTTATAGACGGGCTTGCCCTGGTCGTCCTTCCCGTCCTGCTCCCTCACGGTGAACGCCTCGTCCGACAACACATGGACGGCGGCAAAGGTGAGCACGCCCAGCGGCTTGCGGTCGTTGCGCTCGTCGTAGAACCGGATGACATCCCCCAGCTGGTATACATGGTTGCGGGCGTAGTCCGTGATGGTGTTCCCGGCAAAGCAGGAGGACAGGAGCAGCAGGAGCACAAGGGCGGCGCCGCACAGGCAGGTTGATTTTTTCATTTGTTTGTTCACCTCGTACCTCAAACAACAATGCGGTGAGGCTGGCTGCCCCACCGCCTCAGTCTGCCTGCGGGCACTTGCCCGCTGTCTAAAGAGCCAGAATTTTATCCAAGACCAGAAAGGTAAAACCGGCCCCCGCTGCGGCCCCGGCCCCCGACCCTAACAATTAAATAAGCCCGCATACAGTATACAGCATGAAAACGGATTTGTCAAACAGAAAAAAGGCCCGCAGGTTCCCCTTGCCGGGGAGCCCACGGGCCTGTCGTTAACGGCACTGTGACGGCCCAATGGTCGGCAATCCAGCAAGCAAGGAGGCCGATTCACGCCTGAAGGGGCGTCTCCGGGGTATTTGGCCGTCCGGCGCGGTTGCCATAGCAAAAGGGATCGAGAGCGCAATCCCTTGTGTATAGCCGTTTCTCGCTGATAGATACCAAAAGGGCCACCCAAAATGGGCGGCCCTCTTGGTATTAAATTTTGGCTTTTTAGATGGTTGCGGGGGAACGCGGTGCACATTATTTACGATTGTGCTTGCGTTGCCGCTCACCCGGTAAACCGCTTGGGCTGCTAAGTCTATTATAGGGCGTTTTGGAAAAAAGTCAAGCGGGAAAGCTTCGTTTCTTCCCGCTTGGTTCATTTATAGTAAGTCTTTCTCCATTTGACGCGCGAACTCCAACACAGAAACCCCGTATAAAGCGCGTATGTATCGCGCGGCCATTGCCTGCGCCTGCTCGGGTGCCTTTATTATTTTCACTTTCAAATGGCTTACTTGTTTATTGTCCTTACCGTTTGACATTACCCTGCAATTATCCTCCCTCCCCGAAAATTTGTCAAACGTGCTGTAAGCGTCCTAAACACAGGACGCAAAAAATTATTTGTGTTTGCAGTGGGAAGCCCATCTTTTCAAAAGACAGGCTTCCCATTATCCGAAAGAATTACACCCCTCCGTTGGCCGTCCCAGCGGCAGCTTCAGCCTGCGCCATCCACGCCTCGACAGCCGCCATACGGGTTTCCAAATCCGAAATGGCCGCGCTGTCATCAAGGGGTGTCAATACATCATTTCCCTCAAGAAAGTATAGCCCGGCAGAAATGCCGGGAATAGATACGGGCGGGGTGGAGGAGAAGAACCCCGTATCAATCAGTTCAATTGGAGGAGGCGCACCGTAAATGGCAAATAAATCTGTTGTTTGTATATCCGGCGCACCTTGAAGCGGCATTGCGGTTGTTCCCGATATGGAATACCATCCACCGGAGGGAACCGTAACTGGGTTGATTGTAATACCACCCTGGCTGCCACCAAACGTGCCTCCATCTGCACACCAAAGATAGCCGCTTGTCAAATAATTTATGACGAAAAACCCAGCAGAAACGCTCCCATAATACTTGTTGCCCGGCATACTGGATGAAAAAGAAAAAGACGACCAAAACGCAACAGTGTCTGGCCCCGTAAACGCCATGAACCCGTT
>Ga0123353_10006812_pt1 | contig 15326 bp, 15 predicted proteins | sample TergutLab28metaG_3_FD_92763 | JGI IMG/M metagenome (GOLD analysis project Ga0123353, IMG submission 92763) | Labiotermes labralis P3 segment gut microbial communities from Petit-Saut dam, French Guiana - Lab288 P3 | ecosystem: Host-associated > Arthropoda: Insects > Digestive system > Gut ... | reverse complement strand
TGCCGGTGGCGGGAAAACTCAAAATGCAGACCAAAGGACTGATGGTCGCCAAGGAAATCATGCTGGAAGGCGTGATCTCCATCCTTGAGGGAGAAAACCCGCGGCTTATTGAGGACAAGCTGAAAAGCTACCTGAGCTACAAGGAACAGCAGGAATATGATGAAACCAGCGGTTCGCGCAGCGCGGGGTAAGTTCAGAGTAAGGCGATAAGTTATTCAGGAAAAGTGAGGTTATGGCAAGAAAGAAAAAACCTGAAGAACATGAAAATCACGAAAGATGGATGGTTTCCTACGCCGATTTCGTAACGCTGCTTTTTGCTTTCTTTACCTGTCTTTACGCTATTTCTGTTGTGGACACCGCGAAAATGGGCCAGATGGTGGCTTCCATGAAAGCGTCGTTCGGCGGCCAGATCTTTGACGGCGGAAGCGCTACGATGACTTTGGAAGACTACGGCGGCGGCGGTACCGCCGTTTCCAGTGCGATTCTCAAAGATCCGGAATTCGGCAACGACGAAAATGCCGACGGTCTTGAAGCAAAAAGAAATGCTGAAACTCAATCCACCAAGGTGATTTTAAGTGGAAATGCCGCCATGGGGCGCTTCAGGCGTACTCTTGAGACGCTGCTGAGCGAGGAAGTCAAAAGCGGCAGGGTGCGTGTATACCAGGAGCGGCGCGGCGTCGTTATCAGCCTCGGGGAAACGGGAATGTTTGATTCAGGGTCGGTCGAAATAAGACCCGAAGGAATAATCCTGCTCGATGCCATCGCCACCAGCCTGACATCCGTAGGCAATCATATCCGTATTGAGGGACATACGGATAATATACCCATTAACACCTGGCGTTTTCCTTCAAACTGGGAACTCTCCACCGGACGCTCGGGGACGGTGCTGCGCCGATTGGAAACCGTATACGGCATGTCTCCGGATCTCCTTTCAGCATCCGGTTATGGCGAACAGCGGCCCGTGGCGTCCAATGACACCACGGAAGGGCGCGCGCGCAACCGGCGCGTCGATATTATCGTCATGAATCCGTCGTTTGCCCGCGCCGAACCGTTATAATTTCTTAGTGAGGGCTAATAAAAAAACACGTCAAAAACAGGCGTGTTTTTTTATTAGCCCTCACTTGTTTAAGATATAAATCGGGCGTTATGAAACCGAACGAATACAAGCTGGAATTGCGCGTTTACCTTGAGGATACCGATGCCCAGGGCATTGTGTATCACGGCAATTATCTTCGTTTTTTCGAGCGCGGACGAAGCGAGGTTCTCGAAGCGCTGGGCGTTTCGGTGGCGGAGTCCGCGCGGCCTGACTGCCGGCTGGTTGTCTATGAAATGCGCATCCGGTTCCGGCGTCCCGCGTTTCTGGGCGAAAAAATAGAGGTGACGACCTCCATGGAGCGGTCGTCGCAATACCGTATGATTTTCCGGCAGCAGATCAGGCGCAAAGGCGAAACAGAAATTCTGGTGAGCGGTGAAACCGACATCGTGGCGATAGACGAGGCCGGCACGCTGAAAGAACTTCCCGCAATTTTCAATATTACGCCCTGATGGCGTAGTCACGGGACAATTATTTACATTACTTCTGATAATATCTCTTATGTCAACTTTTCAGCCCGAAAGCCGCCCGCGCCAAGTGCGAAACTTGATTTTACTGCTGAATCTCGTAAAATAGTAGAGTTTTTTAGTGAGAAATTGAGTGTCGGGGCCGGCTTTCGTCGGAATGGTCGTATCGCAGGTTCAAGAATTAGTGGTCACGGTACAGTCTGCCCGTGTTCGTACCGTATATACGGAGACAATATCTCTTGATTAGAAAAATTCACTTTGGCGCGCTGGGCATTGTTGTCGGGCTTGCCTTTTTATTTTCGCTGCTTAATTCTGGCGCGTCGGGCAGACTTAACGAAAACCTGGATTACGGCAGATTTTGGGCCGACCTTGAAAGGATTTCAAGCGAAACGCATTATATCCGTTCGCCAGGACACAGGAGATTGCAGGATTGGCTGGAAGGCAGAGCCCGCGAAATCGGAGAAGGTTCGCCGCGTTTTGAATTGCAGGTGGACGAATTTGACTTCAATTACAATGTTTCCGACGCACAGGCTAAAATCTATAATAACATATTTGGCGTTAGCTTTGTACCTCCTTTGAAAAATTTTATCATCACTGTACGTGGAACAAATCAATCCGGAAAGGCTTTAATGATCGTGTCGCACTACGACGGCATAGGAGGACCAGGACAGCGATTTATTGGGTATCCCGGCGCGATATATCCAGGTACGACGGACGCCGGAATTCACGTAGCCGCCATACTTGAAGTCATGCGGTACGCCGTAATCAATCCCGTTGAAAACGACGTCATATTTTTAATCACCGATGGAGAAGAAGACGGGCTTTTAGGTGCCCGGCGTTATATGGAAAGCCTGGCGAACCCCACGGAAAAAATCGGGCTTGTCGCCAATTTTGAATCAGCGGGCACAAGCGGAACTTTGGTCATGTTTGAAACGGGGGCTCATGCCGCCGGTACGATACGCTCATTTACAAAAGTTGCAGGTACGGCGTACAGCAACAGTCTTGCGACGCGTTTATATGAAATTATGCCCAATTCAACCGATATGACTGTATTTAAAAAACACGGGCTCGCAGGACTAAATTTTGCGTGCGCAGGACACGGACAGCATTATCACACGCCCGACGACAACATGGAAAATTTAAACAAGGCGCTGGCACAACAAACACTGAACACGGTGCTTTCGATGTATGTCTATTACGGCAATTACGATTTTAACAAAATTACAGGCGACGAAGCCCTGGTTTACTTTACCTTCTATCATTGGGGACTGATTATACTTCCCGTTTGGGCGGTATACATATTGGCCGGGTTTATGACAGCCTGTTTTGCCGTTGTTATGGTCCTGAAACGCAAGGATTTTTCCAGGGAATTTTTCAAAAAAAATACTATACGGTATTTAAAAACCGCCAACGCAACGTTTCATTCCATGATGGCAGCTATAACGGTTACCTATTTGATTTCACTGATTTTAAACGCTGCTACCGGCGTTTGGCTTGCCCCAAAATTCAGCACGTTCGGCATTGTGTTCAGCACTATGCTTATCGCCATGATTATTTTCACTGCTGCTCAATACATTTTCTGTCGTCATTTTAAGGTGACGAAAAAAGACGCTTTTGTTTTCGCAGCGTTATTACAGTTTTCATTGACGGCCGTTCTTGCGTTCGTTTTGCCTGAAGCAAGCTATTTATTCCTGATACCGGCTTTAATAAACGTAACTGCATTAACGCTTGAAAACGCAGTTAAAAATAAAACGGCTGTCGCTATTATAAAGAATTTGCATCTGCCGGTACTTTCAGCGGCGTTTGCCTTTACCACCGTCGTCACATTCAGTATACTTGCGGTATACGCCTTTGGCACGCGGATCGCGCCGTTTACAGCCGTTCTGCCGCTTTTCGCCCTGTGCGCGTTCCCGACGCTTCTAATCGGCGACCGGGTGCGCGATTCAAAAACGATTGACGCGGGTATTTCTATGCAGGAATATAGACAAATCCGCAGATAGAAACACTTGAGTGTTCACATAGTCTAATCTCCTTTCATACATTTAACTTGTTTTACCCTAATTTCCCCGGCAATTTTATAAAGCTCCAAAAATGCGGCGTTGCAGAATTTCACCAAAACGTTCTGATTCCGGCAGTTCCGTGTTCTGAACAGCGACAAGTAAAGGAAAATCAGGCGGGGCTGAAATTTTGACGGCGTCTTTTTCCGTAATAATAATGGCTTCCGCTTTTGCATTCCGGGCCGCGGCGACGCAGATTTCCCAGTCTTTTCTGCCGATCGCGGCGTGATCTTTAAAAAACGCGCAGCCCGGCGTTTCAATTCCAAGGCTCTGTATGTCTTGCATGAAGCGGCCGGGATTGCCGATCGCGGCCGCCAAAAATGCGGTTTTGGGCGCTATGGATAAATGATGCGGCGGCTGAGAACCAAGCCAGGCGGAAAATGGAAGTATCCTCTTAATTCGCTGGATACAATGGAAAAAATCCGCTTCCGGAGCGTATTTACGCAGATTCTCCGTAATCGTGTCAACGCGGGCGTTTCGGGTTTCTTCAGTATCCGGTGAGCCGGTTACGTTAAGTATAACGACGCGAGCCCGCCTGAGTTCAGTTACAGGTTCCCGCAACCCGCCCAGAGGAAACAGGTGTTCGGCGTCCGGCGGCCGGGCTGGATCAATCATGACAATGTCAAGATCACGGCGAATATCACGACATTGAAACCCGTCGTCCAGAATGAAAGCCAACCGCGCCGTCCGTGCAGATTCCTCATGCCGTGTAATGGCGTTTGCAGCAAAAAACCTGTTCGCTGATATTCCCAGCCAGACTTCGGGCAGGCTGCGCCGTATAAGCGCCGGTTCATCTCCTGTCAGGAACGCGGCAAGATCCGCGTTTTTTTGAGGCGGTAAAACAAGGGTTTTCCCGGACTTCCGGCGTCCATAACCGCGCGTTAAAATAGCGGTTTCATAGCCCATTTTCGTGATAAGTCCAGCCAGGTAGATGACAAACGGGGTTTTTCCCGTCCCTCCCAGCGTCAGATTACCGACGCTGACGGTCGGATACGGCAGATTGCGCACAGACAAAAAACCGGCGTCAAAAGCGCGATTACGCAGATAAACGCCCGCCCGATAAATCATTCCGGGAATATATAAGACTGGCGCAAGCGCCGGGATTGGTCTGTACAATGCTCAGTGTTTCAATAACAAAAAGGGGTGGAATTTTTCCACCCCTTTTCTGATGTAAATTTATCGGATGAAAAACTATTCGCTTTTTCTCGTCGCCACCTTTGGTCTTCTGGCCGCTTCTTCCTGGGCCTTTCTTCTCATCTTAAAGGATTCCAGCGACACCATATCAGCCTGACGGATGAGGTCGGCCTTGGCTGTTTCATCAGTTTCCAGTTTGGCTTTTTCCCTCCAGAGAAGGTTTTGATATTCCATCGCCTCGTGATAATCCGAACGGGTTTTTAGAGCTTTGGCGACGTAATCCAATCCTTCTTCGATCTTTCCCCTAAGCTCGTTTATTTCTTCATCGGACATATCTTTCACTTTTTCGCCCTGAAGACCCGTCTTGTCAACTATCTGGTCATACTCCATGACCGCGACACGATAGTAGGCCTCCGCATTGTTCGCGTCGACCTTTAACACCCTGTCGCACCAGTTTTTGGATTCATCATACTTCTTCATCTGGAAGTACAGGCTAACGATACTGAGCATCGCGTTTATGTTAGGCTGACCAGCCGCCTCAGAATTAGTCACTACCTCGCTAAAGGTTTTGATCGCCTGGTTCGCCATTTGCTCGTTCCTGTCATCAGTCGAACTTGGACTAAACTGGGACATGTACGCCGTAGCCAGGTACATACGAGCGATTTCAAAACTCGGATCCAGGTCCAGGGATTTCTGGAAGAACTGCGCGGCTGCGTCGTACTTCTGATTGGTGAACTGGGTTACACCTTTATTAAGATAGTCCCGCGCTCTCAGTTTCTTTACAACCGGCAGATTGCAGGCGGAAAGTGACATCAACCCTACAAGAAGCAACACGACCAGCCACTTGTTATTGACCCTCATTGTGGCCTCCAAACAAATAAAAGTAAGTTAAACAACGCGCAAGTATGTGTTGATTAACGGATCTCTTCCGTAATCAGACCTATATCCCCCACGCCAGCGCCCTTGGCAATGTCAATAACGCGAACGACATCGCCATACGTCAACTTCGGACTCGCACTGATGAACATGCTTTTGTTCGACCGCGCGCTATAGATTCTTTGCAACTCCGCTCCCAACTGCCCCAAGGTCTGTTCCAATCCGTTTACGGCGATTCGCGCCGCATCATCGATCGAAACAACAATCACGTTCGGATCCGGTGCAGCCGGTCCGGTATCGGTCGAGGTTTGTGGCACCTTAACCTCTAAATCCAACTGAACGATTGGCGTGATGACCATGAAGATGATGAGGAGCACCAGAAGGATGTCGATGTACGGCGTAATGTTGATATTCGACATCGCTCCACCCTTGCCGCCAACACTCATTCCCATAGTAAAAACCTTTCTTTCTTAACCCGTTTCAAGCGGTTCCGGCTGTCGACAATAATACTTAACCGCCGGAATCCCGACCTGATTTTCCTAAAGACAACAAACATCGTATCTTGTCTTTGAAGCCTGCATACGCCTCCGCTGAAAAGCTGGAAGCGTATGCGGCTAATTTCTATCCAATTCGGTCATCAACCCGATACGATCGACGCCTGCTTCGCGGCTTCCATTGACGATCTCCACCACGCGGCCAAACGGAAGCGCTGTATCCGCTCTCAGAAAAATCGCGCGGTCTTGAATATCGGTACCGGCAAACCTTTGCCTGAGAAAATCAAACAACTGGTCTTCCGACATCTGTGTCTTGGCCCTGTAAATCTGTCCTGTCCGATTCAAAGAAATCACCACGGCTTCCTTACTGTCCGCTTCAGGAGCCTCAAGAGGATTCTTCGCTTTGGGCAGGTTTAAGGTCACGCCGGTCTGCAGTAGAGGCGTTGTAATCATGAAAATGATCAGCAACACAAGCATAACATCAGCCATCGGAGTGACGTTGATCTCTGCTACCACATTTCCGCTGGCGATTTTTCTAGCCACGGCCTTCGCTCCGTTTCTTGAGGAAATAATCGATCAGTTCGGAAGATGAGTTGTCCATTTCGACGGTGAACCTTTCGATATTGTTTGTAAAAATATTGTAGAACCATACGGCCGGAACGGCGACGGCAAGACCAAGCGCGGTGGTGATCAGCGCTTCTGAAATACCGGCGGCGACGGCGCCGATACCGGCGTTTTCTTCCTTGGCCATCCCCTGGAACGCGTTAATTATACCGAACGTTGTTCCGAACAGACCGACGAAAGGAGCGGTGGAGCCGATAGTCGCCAGGCCGCTGAGACCTTTTTTAAAGTTTTCAATACTGATTGATATGGCTCTCTCAATCGCGCGCCGGGAACCTTCGATAGCCTCGCCCGGAATTTCCTTGCTCTTGCTGTGCGCCTGCATTTCAAGCAGGCCGGATGTCAGCACCTTGGCAAGATGGCTTTTGTTGTACTGTTCGCCTAACGAAAGCGCTTCCTCAAGATTGCCTCTCTTAAGGCAGTCGGCTACCTCCGACACGTATTTCCGGGACTGCTTGCGCGCCTGGTTATAGGTGAGGAATCGCTCGATCGCTATCATGATAATGTAAATCGACATTATCAATAGAATACCGACAACACTCCAAGCGATAATACCCATTGACCCTAAAATTTCACTAAAATCCATTTTTACCTCCAAATTGGGAATTGAAAACTTTCTGCCTCATCAAACTGACTAACTACTTATTGCACTCTAATAATGCTCACACTGAAACTACTTTTGAGTCAAATTGAAAGTGACTCTTACCGTAGAAGTAACGGAAACCGGTTCGCCGTTCAACAGGGTCGGCGAGTATTTCCATTGCTTCACGGCGTCCAACGCAGCCTGACGCAGCAAGGCCGGGCCTTCCGTCGCCCTGGCGACAACTACGTTGCCGTCCTCGTCGACCTCGACTTCGATGACTACCACTCCCTGTACTTTCGCCGTTCTTGCCATCGGTGGGTAAACAGGCGTCGGGTTTCTAAGAATCTTGCCGGTCATAACGTCCCCGCCTATAGGCACCGGTTTGGGCTTCGGCGGCGGCGGCGGCGGCGGCGGCGCTACGGCGGTAGCAACCGCGGGCATAAGCGAAACAACCGTATCCGCTCCACGAAGCGCCGTTGCGATTCCGGTAGACGCAGTCGTAGTAACGAACAACACCGGTTCGTCCATTTGCGGCGGCGGAATTTCCGTGGGGATTGACGTAGGCGCAACAAACTGGCCGGTATCGACAACCTGGGTCTGCTGAACCTTTGGCGTACTTGACGGCGGCGGCGGTGGCGGCGGCGGCGGCGGCGGCGGCGGCGGCGCTATAAGAAACGTCAGCAGCTCACTATCCGGCAGAACGCTGAAGAAAATCAGCGGCGTAACCACGATCGCAAGGATTATGGCGGCTTCCACGAGCAGCGCAAGCCCGAACGAGGCTGCTCTTTTGCCGCCATCCACTTTCCCGAGTTCATTTAAATCTTCAAACATTGTAACCCCCCTTTATAACTGCCTGCGGGCTTCTACGAAACATGTTGCTTTTACAACTTTGAAAGGCCGATCTTAATATCGATCTCTTAAAACTGTCAAGAAAATTCTCGCTTTTCTTTCATTATTTTTATAATTTTTTTGCCGCGCCGAATCCAAATTCCCTTCAGATTTCGTCTTTACCTCTTTTTACCGGCGGATTTAGCCGTAACGGACGTAGACCGGCGATGCCACCATTCCACTAACGGAGTTGCCAGCGTCGTTGAGGAATACGCCCCAATGATTATACCCACCGTCAGCACAAATGAAAACCCGTTCAGCACATCGCCGCCGAAAATAAGGAGCGAACCGGCGGCCATGAGAGTCAACGCCGACGTAATTACCGTCCGGGAGAGCGTCTGATTGACGCTCAGATTCAGTATATCAAAAAAAGGTTCCTTGCGCATGAGCTTCAGATTTTCACGCACGCGGTCGAAAATTACAATCATGGCGTTGAGCGAATACCCGATCAGCGTCAGAAATGCCGCGACCACAGTCAGCGAAATTTCCTTCTTAAAGAGCAGGCAGATGCCCAACGTAATCATAACGTCATGAAACAGAGCTACAACCGCGGCGACGCCGTAAATCGGCTTGAAACGAAACGCTATATAAACCAGCATCGCGGCCAGCGAAAGCGCGATCGCAAGCACGGTCCGCTCGCGCAGGTCGGAGCCGACCAGCGCGCCGATGCTCTCAAGTCCCCTGATGGCGAACGGCCCTGTGAAGAAATCCTGCTTCAGCCGGGCGACAACCGCGTCTGAAGCGCCGGCTTCTTTCAAGGCGTCCAGCGAAAGGAGGAGTCCGTCGGCGTTTTTATTCCGGTAATCCATCAGTCTCGTCGCAAGTCCGTCGTAGTAGGCTTCGGTTTCCTGAATCGTTTTGTCCTGCGCGCTGTAACCGTCCGGGTCGTTTTTCAGCAGGTAATCCTTCAGCGCGAACGCGCCCGTATCGTTAAAATCCTGCAACCTGCCGTCAATATTCCCGGGGTCGAATTTTTCGCGCAGGGAGACCATGAGGCGAGTCTTATCCCTTTCGTAATCCGCGCCCGTTCCAAGAGGCTTTTGCAGGCGCACCTGAACCGAATTTGAGGCTGCCTGGCCGTAGCTCTGAATGATTGGAGCCGCGTTTACGTCCGTTTCCAGCGCGCTGCGGATCATGCTCCAGTCCGGCGCGTCCTGGAATTTAATTAAAATTATGGTTCCGCCCGTGAAGTCGATACCATAATTCAGGCCCCACATAAAATACGAGCCGATGCCGAGCGCGAATAAAAGAAGGGACAGGCTGACAAACCACCACTTCTTGCCAAGCCAGTTGATTTTCGGTTGCTTAAAGAGTTCCACAAACAATCCCTCGTATTATCAGACCAGGGGCATCCAGAAACAGGGGCGCGCCGGCCTTGCAAATTCTTTCATAAATTAAATCGACAGACTTTCCACACGCCGACCGCGCAGAATCAGCTCAAACAACCAGCGCGACACGACGACGGCGGTAAATATGTTTGCTATAAGGCCGACGATCAACGTTATGGCGAAACCTCTGACCGGCCCCGTTCCGAACTGGAACAGAAAAAGCGCCACGATAAGCGACGTAACGTTCGAATCGAAAATGGTCCAGAATACCCTGCCGAAACCTGCGTCGATGGCCGAACGCACGGCCTTGCCGGCGCGGAGTTCCTCACGGATTCTTTCAAAGATCAGAACATTGGCGTCCACGGCTATGCCGACCGTAAGAATAATTCCCGCTATACCGGGCAGAGTCAGCGTGGCGCCGACCGCGCCCATGAAACCCATCAGGATCAGTGTATTCGCCGCAAGGCAAACGATGGCGTTGATTCCCGCCCTTTTATAATAAACCAGCATCCCGATAACGATCAGGATAAACCCGATTATAGACGCGAAGATGCCGGATCTGATGGAATCGTTACCCAGAGACGCTCCGACCTGCCGCTGCCCCAAAACCTGGAGTGAAGCCGGCAGCGCGCCCGAACGCAAAAGGAGGGCAAGATCCGACGCTTCCTGGTTGGTAAAACTCCCCGTAATGATTCCTTCGGATTCAATGCGGGCCTGAATATTGGGGGCGCTGCGCACAACGTTGTCAAGCACGATCGCAAGGCTTTCGCCTATATGATCACCGGTTGCGCGCGCGAACCGCGTCGCGCCGTCCGGCGTCAGAAAGAAATTAACCGCCGGACGCCCGTTGCTGTCTCTGCCCGTGCGCGCCGTTTTCAGTTCCTTGCCTGTAATGACGGGAACGCGGTTGACCACCAGGTACTGGAGAAAACCTTCGCCGCTTTTATCGCGGTACGGAAGAACCATGTAATCGTCGGGAATTCTCCCGTTGTTGGCGGAAATCGCGGCTTCGATGGACGAAAACGGGCCGCCCTGGTCTTTTTTCACGAGCCGCAGTTCCAGTTGCGCCGTGTTTGAAAGGAGCCCGGTAATGCGATCGGGATCGTCAACTCCGGGAAGTTCGACGATGATCTGGTCGTCAACTTCCTGCCCGCGGTTGCCGTATATCTGAAGCGTTGGCTCGGCGACTCCAAGAGCGTCAACGCGCCTCCTGACGGTCTCCAGCGCCTGGCGTACCGTCGATTGGCGCAGGGTGCGAACCTCGCCCGATTTCATGGTAAGGCTAAAGCTGGTATTTCCGTCGATGATTGAACTGCGCAGTTCGAAACGCTGGTCGTAGCTCTGCAGATATTGACGCGCGTCGTTGGCCTTGTCCGCCCCGATGCCGCGGACCGCGATCGAATAATCGCCCTCGGTCTGGGACTTCCTGGAGGACTCAAAAGAAATGTTTCTGGTTTTGAGTTCCTGCGCGATCCGCTCCGCCGCCTGGTTCAGTTCCATATTTACCGCGTCGTCGGTCATTACCTGCAATACGAGGTTGGTGCCGCCCTTTAAATCGAGGCCCAGGTTAAGCCGCGAAAAAGCGCCGGCGCCTTTTTCCCTCGGGCCGGCAAAAAACCACGCGCATATCAGGAGGAAAACGCCCAACGCGATAAATTTCCACATCAAATTCTTCTGCATATTTCTTAACCTTAGAATTATTACTGCGCCACCGGGCCGGATCCCTGTTCTTCCGGTCCCTGAACGCCGGCGATTGCGTTTTTGGCTATTTCGATCTTCACCTGATCCGAGACTTTAAGAATGAACGTCTTTTCCTTGACGCCGGCCACGACGCCGTAGATACCGGAATTGGTAATGACGCGATCGCCCGGTCTGAGAGCCGTGCGCATCTGTTCTTCTTTTTTTTGCCGCTTACGCATCGGCATGATAATCAGGAAATAAAAAATCAAGCCGATAATCAGAATCGGCCCGAACTGAATCAGCGTACTCGGCGGAGTAGCGGCTTGCAGTATGATGAATTGTTCCATGCAGTGTTTCTCCTAGAGCCAGTCTCCGAAATTTCCAAGTTGAATAGATTCTCTTATTTTTCGCATCATGTCAAGGTAAAAGGTCAGGTTGTGAATCGTGGCGTAGACCGCGTAAAGATGATCGCCGGACAGAAACAGGTGCCGCAGGTACGCGCGGCTGTACCGGCGGCAGACCGCGCAGCGGCAGCCGGGATCGGGCGGCCCGGAATCATCCGCGCAGGCGGCGTTTTTAATCAGCACGCGCCCCGATGAAGTGAATAAATACCCGTTCCGGGCGTTGCGCGTCGGCATAACGCAGTCGAACATGTCAATTCCCGCGGCGACGCCGCGAATAATGTCTTCGGGCGTTCCTACCCCCATCAGGTAGCGCGGCCGGTTTTCGGGGAGCTGCGGCGCGGTTGATTCCATGATTTCGTACATAAGGTCTTTGGGCTCGCCGACGCTGAGCCCGCCGATCGCCATGCCGTCAAAACCAATCGGCAAAAGAGCCTCAACGGATCGCCGCCTCAGATCGGGATAGACGCTTCCCTGCACGATTCCGAAAAGCGCCCTGCCGTCGTCTTCATATTCACTCCAGCGGTCGAAGCAGCGTTTCGCCCAGCGCATCGACCGTTCCATGGATGCTCCGGCTTCGGCAAAACCGGCTGGATACGGCGTACATTCATCAAAAACCATGACAATATCGGAACCAAGCGCGCGCTGAATATCGACGACGGATTCCGGTGTGAAAAAACTGCGGCTGCCGTCGATATGCGAGGCGAAACGGACGCCCTCCTCGGAAATATCGCGCAGATCGCGGTGGCTGAAAACCTGGTAGCCGCCGCTGTCGGTCAGAATCGCCCGTTTCCATGAATTAAATTCATGAAGGCCGCCCAGCGCCGCGATACGTTCATGTCCCGGCCGCAGATAGAGATGATAGGTATTGCCGAGAATTATCTCCGCGTCAAGCGCCTCAAGGGCGTCCATCGGCATCGCCTTGACGGCTCCCGCCGTTCCGACCGGCATAAAAACCGGCGTCTCTACCGTGCCGTGCGGCGTATGAAGCCGCCCGCGCCGCGCCCTTGTCGCCGTATCTTTGCCGAGTAATTCAAACATATATATCCAAAGCTGCCGGTGATCACTGACCGCTAATTAACGGTGGAACCGGGAAGCGGCACGGAATACAGGGCGTCGCCCGTCGCCAGGTACGCCGTCCGGTCGGCGATCGCAAGTCCGACAAGAATGGGCGCCGCGATGTAAAACCGAAAACTCCCGTCAGCGGCGCAATAGCGAAAAATTCCCTTATTACCTTTATAACCGGCGGCGATCAGCAGATCGCCTTCCGGCAGAAACGCCATTCCCTGCGGCCGAGCCAACCCGCGCAGAAGAATTTCAACATTCCCGTCTCCGGAAATCCGGTACAGGCAGTCCCGCGCCGCGAATGTGGGACCGGTCACGTATATACGGTCTTGCGCGTCAATAGCCAGATGATATGCGGAAATACTGGGTTCGAGGGAAACGAATTCCTCTTTGCGGCCGGCTTTGTCAATCTTCCAGATTCGTCCCGTCCGGTCGCCCACGTACAGATTCCCTTTCGAATCGAAAACCAGGCCGCAGGGAATGCCCAAGTCTTCCGCCACGACGTCAAGATGCTCAAAGTCGGTATATTTCAGAACCGTTCCTTCATGACGGCTGGAAATGTAAAGCCGGCCGTCGGGCGAAAATACCAGACCCGTGGGATTCATGATTTCGCAGGAATAGGGAATTTTATCACCCTGCCGCGTGACGCGCACAAGAGGCAAGTCTACCTCCTGCCCCCGCCCGCCGCTGATTGTTGAAATTATCGACCCGTCAGGCGCGATGACCGGATTCATCACCGGATGCAGCTCCGACGCCAGCCGGACGGCAAGGTTGAACGGAAACAGCGGCGAGGTTTCTCCGCCGGCGCGAAGGGTCAGTCCTAGACTGTACGGGCTATCCGGCAGCCCGATCATAATACAGTCTTCCGAAGCCGAAATGATGGAAGCCTCAACATTCCCAAGAAAAATTTTTGATTCCAGTCCCGGCACAAAGTTTTGACAACGAACAAGCAATCGTCCGCCCGGAACGCCGGAAAGCGGGGAAACACCGGTAATCCTTAAATCGCGCGCCTTTTTCATTGCGCCGCAAATGTTACACGTCCTTCACACCGGCGGCAACCATTTCAGGGCTTATCTCCACTGGAGTTTTTCGCTCAAAATATCAAAGAATCTTTTCCGGAAAGGGAGCAGGAGTTTCAGCGGCGCTTCCGCCCTGTTCAGCCGGATGCAGTCATTCGGCCTGAGAGACATACCCACCTGTCCGTCAACGGTCAGCATCACATCCCGTCCCCGCAAAAGACGCACCTGCAACTCCTGCCGGTCAGGCATAACCAGGGGACGGTTGGTAAGTGAATGCGGGCATATTGAGGCGACGACGATTGCTTCCAGCGTAGGGTACATGATCGGCCCGCCCGCGGCGAGCGAATACGCGGTCGAGCCCGTCGGCGTCGAAATAATCAGGCCGTCGGAGCGTGTAAAAATCGCCGGCTGCTCGCCTGTGCGGATTTCCAGTTCAATAAGGCGGGACAGGGCGCCCTTATTTATCACCGCGTCGTTAAGCGCCAGGTACCTGGAAAGCACCGATCCGTCACGCGACACTTCAACCTGGAGCATTCCCCTTTCCTCGATCCCGTAACGCCCGTCAATCATCGCCTCCAGCGCGGCGTACCTCTCGTCAAGACGCACTTCCGTCAGAAACCCGAGCGAACCGAGATTGATGCCGATGATCGGCACGCCGCGTTCCCCGACAAGGCGGGCGGCGCGCAGCAGCGTCCCATCGCCGCCGAGTGCGATTACCGCGTCCATGTCAGCCGATATGAAACCGGCGGACGCGTCTTCCGTTTCCTGTTCTACTGAAACCTCAACATTTTTGTCGCGAAGCCACTGGACTGTTTCATTCATCACGCGGCGAACGCGCTGATCCTGTTTTTTGGCGACAATGCAGACGTTTCGTATGTTCTTCATTATTATTGTTCCCGGTTTCCGGTTTTCAGCTCCAAATTCAACATTTTACAACCTTTTATTTATTTTTCTTACTACTCTCGTAATATTTTATCCCTACGGGACGATTCCTTCCGCCAGCCGCAGGCGCAGCAAAAATTCCAGGTTCCCTTCCGCGCCGGGCAGCGGCGACGGGATGCTGCCGAAAACCTCGTAGCCGTTCGCTTCCGAAAAACCTGCCACGGCTTCCAGCGTCTTCTGTCGCACTTGCGGGTCGCGTACAATGCCGCCCTTGCCGACATCTTCCCTTCCCGCTTCAAATTGCGGCTTAACCAGCGCCACAATATCGACAGCCCTGTCGGCGCTTCCCGTAAAACGCGCCTCAATCGCCGTTTTCAGCGGAACCAGTATTTTGGTTATGGAAATGAACGACAGGTCCATACAGACAAACGCGAGATCTTCCGGCAGATCGGCGGCGGCCAGGTTACGAACATTGAATTCATCCCTGACTGTTACCCGCGCGTCGCTTTGAAGTTTCCACGTCAGTTGTCCTTTTCCCACGTCAAAGGCATGAACGGCGCGCGCGCCGCGCTGTAAAAGGCAGTCGGTAAAACCGCCCGTAGAAGCTCCAAGATCGGCGCATACCAACCCGGCGACGGAAACGTTGAAATGATCGAGCGCCGCTTCCAGTTTGACTCCGGCGCGGCTGACATAACGCGGCTGACCGAGAACGCGAACGGCGGCGTTTACGGCGACCAT
>Ga0123353_10006809_pt1 | contig 15330 bp, 8 predicted proteins | sample TergutLab28metaG_3_FD_92763 | JGI IMG/M metagenome (GOLD analysis project Ga0123353, IMG submission 92763) | Labiotermes labralis P3 segment gut microbial communities from Petit-Saut dam, French Guiana - Lab288 P3 | ecosystem: Host-associated > Arthropoda: Insects > Digestive system > Gut ... | reverse complement strand
TTACACACGTGAAATATGGCACAGCATTCCGTTCTGTTACCTCATTGCACACGTGAAATATGGCACAGCATTCCGTTCTGTTACCTCATTGCACACGTGAAATATTGCACAGCATTTCGTTCTGTTACCTCTTTGCACACGTGAAATATGGCACAGCATTTAGTTCTGTTACCTCATTGCACACGTGAAATATGGCACAATATTTCGTTCTGCTACCTCAATGCACACGTGAAATACGGTAACAGAACGAAGCAGCTTGAAATTCTAATAAAAAGGTGACATTAAATACAATATGGGGCAATAAGATTCTGCACAATTTACCTTCTGTGCTCTCATCTCAGTACGTGCCAGGTTTCGTGTGAGCAGACAGTTCTGTTGTAACTGAAATACGACAAATGTTTTAGATCGACAGACCAGACACTTCAAACTTATGGCCTATGTTTCTTTTCAGTTCTGCTAAGTGAAATGTAAACACACCACTCTCCCTGCACTTTATTAACAAACATGTTGTGAGGATGTAGGAACATGTAGGTACAGCTCCACGCATTCTTAACCTCGGTACTAGATGGAGATGGGCGGTCAAATTGTCATCATGACGCTGTACATCGGGATAAAGTGCCCACGGCCAAATATTTTTCTCTTCTCCACAGTGTCCGGACAGCTTTTGAGGCACAACACACGTGTCGTTAATGGGTACTGGGGGCGCTTTCCTCAGGCACACAGAGGCAATGCATGAAGGTGACCGGTCACATGCATCTAGTATTGAGTTCCAATCTTCACCAGTACTTAATTCAGGAGTGGGAATTCCGTATCCCCATTTAGTTTTAATATACGGTTCGTTTTCGCAGCAGTGGGGCGATAATGGGCCCATTGTTTGGAATCCCAAATGCGCCAACTGTTCCAGCCCGTGATTGCAAATAATAACAGAGCACTGGTAGAACAAATGTCGGGAGAAAATATAAGTGACCGGAGACAAGCGTACCACAATGCCATTTCTTTCACCAAAAATCCCACGATTACCCTGGCAATGATACAGTGTTTCCGCCATAAGAACCCGGCGTTTAACCTCCTACACCACGACACGACCTTAATTATGCATGCTGTTAATTTTGTCTTTGTTGTATGTGTATTTTGTTTAACGAAGACGTCAGCAGGTCAGCCTGAACGCCGTCTAATGTTCTGATGAATGCGGAAGGAATCTGTGGGGATCGCATTGAAGATATCGCCCTCGAATTAACTGGAAGGGACTGAGAAAAATCACGTAAAATGTTTGCCACGAAGTTGAAGTATCCACAAGCGCCCTTATGTTGCCGAAAGCACCAGCCGCGGGAACGCGGCTTTAGACGGTTACTGTCGGTGAAACCCATTTCCAGTCAAATTACAGCAAAGAATGAAATTAAGTATAGTTCCTTAGGTAAACTTTTCTTGAAACTGATATAATGAAAACCACGTGTAGTGGATTTAATGGTCGGAATACTCAACATTTGCTCCTACTCGGAACTCGTCGGAGTTAGAAAGTGCGTGTGTTGGACCCCTTTCACTATACCGGTCTCTAACTTCTTGACCTTTAACGTGCCAGCCCGAGGACAAGTGACCTGACCCCAGCTCTGTTGCGTTTTGGCGCTCAGGGAAGAAGAGCTGATTTCGCTGTAGGTCTGGTCACGTAACAAACATAGAGCCCTGACGGGGCTTCTTCCTCATTCCTGCTTCGTAATCGGGAGGTTCCGCACTAAAATATCAGCTCTGAGACCCGGATATTGGTAACGAAGCTCATCGTCGCTCTCCTCAGTACCTCCAGGCAAATGGTGGGAAGCTGTCGCAGACTGGATTGTAGCCGCCTCCGTGGGCCTTATGTCCAGTTCATTTTTCACTCATCTCCCAAAATCTCGACGCTCTAGTCTGCACTAGGGATGGCGCCGAGAACTAACCCTACACAGGTCCACACGCGTTGTGCTCCATCAGCCGGTCCACACACTTGCTGATATTCTACATTGGACAATGTCACTAACTGTAATTCGTTATACCAAAATATTAATGTAAAGGAATCGAAGTCGTTAAATCTGTCCGCCATGTTCTTCAGCACTGTTGTTGCTGTTGATGCAGCAGCGGCTGACACGAAAAACCAACGTCCACTCTTTTCAGTTCCTTAAACATTCTAAGAATGCTTATACTGCGATTTGCAGCAGCTGACAGTTACCCAGTTACGTTTAAACACCCAGTCCGTACCGCTCAGTTAACACATTCAGTCTCTGTTATAAAAACAAGTCAGTTAATGCTGTATAGGGAAATAGTCGCTGTTTGTTCTCAAATCCACAAAAAAACACATAAATACAGTGAGTGGGCAGAACGTAGAGTTGTTGAATGTTAAAGTGGTGGGATATAAAGCAACCACTCAGCTTGAAAAGGTTAAGGTGTTCTTTGCTTCTTCACAAGAAATTAATCCATGACGGTGCTTCCGGTCAGGAAATATAAAACACGTCGATCTGAATGTCACTTGGCTGAAGCCAGGAACAGCTTTAAACCTTTTGAACTACCGACGTCACAGGATGTGGAAATACTCGCCGTGTCAGAACAGAGTGTTAAGAAATGTGCCTCTTTACCATGACACGATTAGACCAAATCATTACCCATGTCGTTACAGAATTATTTAACATGCCTGACACACGTAACACACACAGTTACACAACCACACAGAAGTAACACACACAGTTACACAATCACACAGAAGTAACACACACAGTTACACAACCACACAGAAGTAACACTCACACTTTCACAACCGCACAGAAATAACACACACAGTTACACAACCGCACAGAAGTAACACACACAGTTACACAACCACACAGAAGTAACACACACAGTTACACAACCACACAGAAGTAACACACACAGTTACACAACCACACAGAAGTAACACACAGTTACACAACCACACAGAAGTAACACACAGTTACACAACCACACAGAAGTAACACACACAGTTACACAACCACACAGAAATAACACACACAGTTACACAACCATACAGAAGTAACACACACAGTTACACAACCACACAGAAGTAACACACAGATTTACACAACCACATAGAAGTAACACACAGTTACACAACCAAACAGAAGTAACACACACAGTTACACAACAACACAGAAGTAACACACACAGTTACACAACCAAACACACGTCGAATGGACCGAAAATTATCTTGAAATTTTTCGGTTTATAAGTGTTCTATGCACGCAGCCGGTTAATTTGGTTTAAAAGGCAAATCTGTTTGTACGTTGCCCTGTTTGTGATGCACCATACCGCACTGTTTGTACGTTGCCCTGTTTGTGATGCACCATACCGCACTGTTTGTACGTTGCCCTGTTTGTGATGCACCGTACCGCACTGTTTGTATGTTGCTCTGTTTGTGATGCACCGTAATGCACTGCTTGTATGTTGCTCTGTTTGTGATGCACCGTACCGCAATGTTTGTATGTTGCTCTGTTTGTGATGCACCGTACCGCACTGTTTGTATGTTGCTCTGTTTGTGATGCACCGTAATGCACTGCTTGTATGTTGCTCTGTTTGTGATGTACCGTAACACACTCTTCGATACAAAACATAATTCGCTGTTAAAATCCGGTTACGTGAAAACTTCGACACAAGATACAGTGAAGAAACTTGTTTTGGGCTGTTAAAATTTCTTGAAATGTGAAAGTGAATTTGCATTAAAACGGGTGCTGAAACAACTTTGTTTGGTGTGCGTGTTGTTCTTTAAGACGAGGGTGTGAACATTTAAGAATGTTCAGAATAAATAAAATAACATACCAGCTTGATACATCAAGCAAATTATAAAAAATATAATTGATAATAATATGCATTTGTGACCAATCCTGCAATAAAGATATACTACCGTTTATCAGGAAGAGGCCTTTTGGAATATCCTTGCGTGGATGCAACAAAATGTAACTTTGTAATTAAGTATTAAAAGCCGAGAATTGAATAAGCTGGGTATTTTACAACATATTTATTGTACAAATTTATTGTGCAAATTTAACATTGTACAGACATCTAGCTTAATTACCCTGGAAACGTTCAAATAACACTGTAGAGGCCAGTCCGGTCCGTCGGTCGGTTCGTCGGTCAGTCGGTCAGCGAAGTGACTAGAGCTAATGGTGGTATGCGCAAAGGGTTGTGGTTCGTTTTCTGGAAGCGGTAGATGCAGAATGTGGGGCCCCGTTCCGAATGGTGAAGCTGACAGAACTTGGCATTGACTGCTCGCTGACGTGCAGTGACCAGGTGCGGATGTGTCGCCACTTGGTCCAAAAGGCGTTCTTGAAAGCAACGTCGCTGTCGAAAGTTGTTGAAAACGTGCGTACAGTGAATAGGAAGACGGAAGAGCGTAATCAGTAAGGTATCTGGGCTACGTTTTATACAGCCGAGGAATCGTGGTTCGATTGCTGGCAAGGGAAATAAATTTATCTGCATTACAAAGCGTCCAGACAGGTTCTGGGGCACAGCCACCTCGCTAGGTAATGAAAACCGGAGGTTCTCTCCGGTTGGGAAAAGTGACCGAAGCGTGTAGCTGACAGCTGACCCTCATACAGTACTGAAGCTGATAATGATGGAGCTACAAATCCACTCCCAGACCTATCTTTATGGAAGTTGTAGGGTCAGCTTTACCGTAGAGTATGTGACGCCAAATAGCAAGTCATTTGGTGTCTGTAACACTGTGACAATCAACAGCATGTGCACCCAACTGCACAAGCACAGAGCTGATGGCTTGTTACAACGAGATGTATAGGTAAATTAGATGAAATTAACAATGCGAGGACACAGTTTAACATAAGGTCTTCGGGCAAGAATATGAATTAGAGCTATGATTTAGACCAACTGCTTACTATTATCTTTATTTTAATTAATTTTGGTTGAGAAGTATCTTGGGAAATCTCCACAGGCAAGATGAAGAGATCTTCAGGGACTTAGCTTATGATGTTGGGAAGGGGTGTAAGTGGTTGTAAAGTATGGTCAGTGTCCAAAAATAATGAACTGCCTCTGCTTTGCTAGTGCTGCCTGCAACATTAGCAGCACGACACTCGCGGTGTGTCTAAGTGGGTTCCATAAAGGACAGCCCTTTAAACCGATCATTATGTACATCTAGGGTAAATGCAAGTCCAAGGGATTCTGTCGGTAGGAAGGACTTCCAAATATGCAATAAAAGTATACTGTTTAATTCTGAGGTTGGTATCCCTCTTCCTAACTGTATTAAATAACACTTATACCGGCAACAAAACTTGTATTAGTCTTAGTAATAAATGTGGAAAGTTATTTAATAATAATAATAATAATAATAATAATAATAATAATAACGACGTTGAAGGTTTACAATTAGAATCCCATTTAGCCAAGGAAAGGTGCTTCCCCATAACTGCTCATTGTGAAACACACGCTTGGACAACTGTAAACCAAAGGAAGGAGGAAATTTGTTTACTTTTGTTCGGCATGAAAAAGTCGTTTTTTCATCTGTTTGACATCCTAAGGTCAAATGTCAAATTTCCCTCCCTGTATAGGCTCATCACTAAACTCCCTTCAGTCATATTTCCATGTGTGTGTCCATTCAGGTGCTACAAAAAAACCCAGCACCATGTCCAGCGTCCAGTTATCCAGCTTTAAGTTTGAAGTACCAGTTTGTTTTCTAAACACACCGATCGAAACGTCACTAAAACTGCAAAAATATTTTTGTTATTATAATTTTTTTATCTCCTACTCATTGTTTGCAATTCAATATCACTTAAGCCTGCGAAGGCTGCAATGAACCTACATTATATACCACGAATTATTTCGTACCTCACAGAAAACACAGTGTGTTTCCATTATGAATACCAATCAGTTAATTTTGAAGAGGGAAGTAATGGCTTTTGTTGTAAGAATCATCAGAAGTACATAAATAGACTGTGTCACCAAATACACAGTTTTGATGGTTAAATCAACCGGCATATGTAATAACCGGCCTGTTTAATTATTAATTTAAGCACCCTATGATTAAGCACGATATCAACAACACAGACAGACAGATATTTTACAACAGGATCTTGCAAAAATGTTGCTTCTCTTCCACCCTTCTTCCCAACTAAAGTCTCGGAATTTTTGAAACGACAAGAAGTGCTCAGGCACTCGAAATCCTGCTCTGTCATAATTTTGAGAGGGGGGAAGGGGGAGGGGAGGTGGTGAAACATCCACAGAGTCTAAGTCGTAAATCTGTCTAGTTTTTTTTAACAAGGCGATTGCACAAGGCAAAAGACCAAAAGCTAAGGTTTTCTGTTCATGGTAGCGATTATAACGGAATTTAAGACTAACATATGGGTACAGAGTTCCGTACTGCACAGTGCGTTGCTGTGGAGCTGCTGTCACACGTGCTGCATTTAAGTCTTTATTTATTTATTTATTTATTTATTTACGTAAATGTTATTGTCATTTAACAAGTGACAAATAAAGGTTAATAATTTGAAATTATGTATGTTTCGTGCAGAAAGACACGTCACAATATATATAGCATCATCATCATCATCATCACATATCTGTCGTGGAGTTGGGCCACTTGATGACCCGTTCCGGTCTCACGTATCCAGAAGTCTCTCCAAAGGTCTACCATGATTCTTTCTGCCAGTTGGTCAGTAGCGTTTCATTACCCTGGGTAATCTATTTCGAGGCATTCTATTTACATGTTGTATTCAGTTTCTCTTGAATTCCAGTAATTTGTCCAAAATTGGCGTTATTTTTATCTCCTTTGCAATTTGTGCATTTGTTTTATAATCTGTCCAAATGTGTCCTGCTGTTCTTCTCGTGTATTTCATCTCTGCTGCTGTTACTCTAGTACATGTACTGTAATTATAGTGAAGTTGTTGCTGTATTTGCTGCAAAAGGTTTAACAGACCTGCAAGGAAATTCGCGAATATATAAACAGAATTATTCTAAGCTCTTACCTTCGATCATATTTGAACTCACATTCTAGACATAAAATTTTCTCAAAATCCTTTCTCGAAAATCTAGCATTATGTCATGAACATAACAAACCCTAATTATATTATGTTAGACAGTAGTAACTGTAGAATAAGAACCAACTAGATGCTTCTTATTCTTTTAATATATTTCTTATAGGCTCAGCATGTTTCGAGCAGCATTATTCCCATCATCAAGAGCTCACAACTATAATGTTGATTACCACATTGGTCATCTCGTTCTTGGGTTGCTGTAGGTTGGAAGTTAGGTGCGGTTAGGCTGGAACAGTGTCCGGGCTGCAGGCTATATCTATAGGCTATTCTAGCCTACCCGCACATAACTTACAACCTACAGCAACCCAAGAACGAGACGACCAATGTGGTAATCAACATTATACTCGTGAGCTCCTGATGATGGGAATAGTAGTGCCCGAAACATGTTGAGCATATAAAAAGTACAATAAAAGAATAAGTGACATCTAGTTGGTTCTTATTCTTCAGTTAGCACAGTGATACACCGTCCAACACACATAAAAATCGTCAGACAGCAGTGTTTGTGTGATACTAGGTACCTCAAGAAAAACAGAAAGAACGCGGACTGTATACAGAACACAACAAATATTGTACTTAGTGACTATAGCTGTCATCATTATGTTCCTAATTTATATATCGGGGAAAGTATTGAAATTTGCGTAGGTCTGCTTGCGTAAACAAAATTCACGGTATTAAAATAGATTGCAGGTTAAACTTGTGCATACTTTTATAATGGTAATGATGGTTAAATTTAATCAAAACCCTTTCATCCGCGGTCGAATTATCACAAGTGGATGCACACGTGTTGCGGAATAGGTCAGCCAAATAAAATATGCGACTCTGGAATGATACCAGCTGGCTCTTTCACCCAGAACACAACAAGCAGTGTTGTGACGTAATAATGGCAATATTTTGGGGAAGCACCGTTCTTTGTTTCGTCCGCTCGACGCGGTGAGGCGCAGGACGTGAGCGGGACCTGAAAAGAAGAAAAAGAAAAACCATTACAAGAACAAAACCCGGAATTAGACATACAAGTACAAAAGTTCAATACAGGAGCAACAGATAGAGTCTAGAAGCGAAAAGGTTGTGGCTTCAGGAAACTCACCTGTGCTGTTCGCATTCCTGAGCTTCATAAGGACGTCTTCTTAAGCTAAAAGAAATACAAATGCTGGAATCTTGCTTCAGTACGCCCCACACTTTAACAGTGCTGGTCTTGAATATGTTACACGTAATCCTCTGCCGTTTGTTATTTGTTCTTTACAGAAATATTCTCTTTTTTTAAAAAAAAAGGGGGGGTATATGTACATAACTGTACTGAACATTCTGAACACAATTATAAGCAGTCGGTTATGCCCGGTAAACAAACAGACACGGTAAAACGAAGTGAAAATTTTCGTTTTCATATGCTATTTAGTTCCGTTCAGTCGTCGAAACAGCAGAAGGCCCAAATCGTACAGCTCTGAAACCGAGATGTAACTCTGTAGCCGTAACAGCACGGCAATCAAACAAGAGCGCAACGTCACGGACCGTGCTGTATGTGAACCTGCAGCGACAGACACGGCGTCAGAAATGTTCCCCTCTCTGCCTGCGGCCGGCCTGCGCTACAAAATCATGTCGACAATTCCGCTTTTAATTTGTTGCTGCTTCCAGAACTGTTTTCTTTCGATCAGAACATGTGGGATTTTAGCAATATTGTACAGGCAGAAGAAACGGAATTACTCATTACGTAAATAAATAAATAACATAACAGTTACATTCTTCATGGCAGTTATATAACTCTAACGCCTCGAAACCTGGCGGTCAGTGGCAGAACTATACACTTCTATACGTACAGGTCAGTTCTGAATGTAATCATATGTTTGTTGTTGCCTTCTGAACAGTACAAAGCTCAATAAACTCTTATAATAAAACCAACTAGGTGCACTAATTTCTCAAATTTATTTTTGGAATAAAATTCTACATGTTTCGGACAGTTCCTCTGTCCATTATCAGGAGTTTTTCACTGTACACACAGCAAACTTGTATGTATTGCTGCGTGTACAGTGAAAAACTCCTGATGATGGACAGAGGAACTGTCCGAAACATGTAGAATTTTATTCCAAAAATAAATTTGAGTAATTAGTGCACCTAGTTGGTTTTATTATAAGAATATATCACGATGCACGGTCATCTGAACGTCAAAATACTCAATAAATCTTTTGTGCAAGATGTTTCTGCAGTGTAAATGGCGCTGTTTGTGAACGCTGAATTACATTCTGTTAATTCTCTATGAGTCCACCGCCTTTTGATGAACTGCAGCTAAGTGTCTAGCTATTTGCATCCGTATTGAAGCCTTTCACAGTTTGCCACTGACATGAGAGGCCAATTACATACAAATCATGCAACATGTCTTGTTCACAATGTCCCTGCAGTGCGAGCTATCTGGGAGAAATAACAAAATATCTTCTCACTCTCTCTCTCTCTCACTCTGTCTCTCTCACTCGCTCTAGCATTATTTCATTGGTCGTGGTGCCAGCTGAACCTGTCAAGTTGTCACCGTGTCACATAAATAAGTACAGACACAAACAATTACCCACCCCTCCCAAATTAATGTCCATTGTGCCTGCAAACGCTGAACTGGAGACAAAACACTAAAGTCACAAAATATAATCGCCCACAGACTAGCAAGTTAAAAAATAATAAATCCACAGACTTGCCAACTCGACCTTAACCTACGCCCTAGTCATGGCCGTTGCAGCATCAAATACAATGTTGCCTGACACGGTGGGGTCTTATCACGACCAGACTGGGGCCGGACTGACATCATGATGAGCTGTGTCGGTGCTGTGGCGTACCCGATTTGCTGCGAATACCTCGCCCATCCTCCGGCAGATGGGTCCTAACCGCTAACAGTTACGAAATGCGCGTTGCTCCTACTGCGGCTGTTCCTGGTTCTTGTCTACCTCAGACGTACTAACGAAACTGGTAGTACCCAGCGGTAAGACATGTGCTGCAGGGAATAAAAACAGGCCAAATGAATTCTAAATTATAGTTTTTTATCCAGTGCGAAAAGAACAAACCGTCGACAGCTTCCACTGACGAAAATGCAAACCAAAGATGTCGTGTTCTAAAGACTCTCCATCGAGTTCGTAAATCAGAAGACAAGACAATCTCGCCGTCAGGCCTGTGGCAACACTCCACCAGTGCAATAAGAGACCTGTCTAGTCAACATAGCCTGGTGTCTAGTCACAGAAATGTCCATTTATTCGACCGCAAATTAATGAGTACATCAGTCAAATTTTATTTGTGTCAAACCTCGAACTCTGACGCAAATCTGACCAACTATACCAATGCCTGACCTGTAAATGCTACTGATCGAACATTTCGTTCTCCATATGTAAGAGCCTACGACACCCATCCTCCATTACCGCCAGCCGGTGGTCATGGTTCACTGTCTGTTGCTGGCACTCCATATACCGGACCTACCTTTCGTTGTTGTCCAGCGATGCATTCTCCAAATGCTGAGTCTTCTGGCTATTTGACACAATGCATTCACAACACAGCCACAAAATCAAGCACAAGATATGCTTTATAAATGTCAGTATTCAGTGTCTATAACGTTACAGATACACACATGTGCCTTTCGCCATTGAAGTGAAAGACGGATAAAACAAATGAGTTCTGTTTTCGTTGTTACACCGTGCATGTTGTCGAGTTACTCAATTATTATACCAACTACTGCACATATATAAAATTTATAAAATTTACACCTTAAAACATTACAACATTAAAAATGATCCGACATATTTCGGTCCTAGGACCATCATCAGGGAGCCATATCGTCCTTGCTAAAGTCACACTATAGAATGTCACATTAATTTCGCTGTACCGGTTGGGTATTGTGGCAGCATGCCTCTAATACAAATTATACCAAGTAATATGTTTACCCAAAAGAAAACATATTACATACAGGACACGGTGAAAGCTTAAAATCAAGTACACCAAGTAAGTATCGTCAAAATAAATATTAGAATAATTTTGTACAACAAGCCTAATTTTTTCTTACAAAATTATTCTAATATTTATTTTGACGATGCTTACTTGGTATAATTTGTATTACAGGCATGCTGCCACAATACCCAACTGGTAGAGCGAAATTAATGTGACTTTTTATAGTGTGATTTTAGTAAGGACGATACGGCTCCCTGATGATGGTCCTAGGACTGAAACATGTCGGAGCGTTTTTAATATTTTAATGTGTAAATTTTATAAATTTTATATATGTGCAGTGGTTGGTATAATAATTGATTTCTGTTTTGTTGAATCTTTGTCCTTCCAATGCGAATTATTCACAGGGAGAAACTGTAAAGGATCTTTTGTAACTCTCTCCCTCTCGCACTGACATCGCACGTCGTGCCGACCGAACCCTGCCCATAAAACACCCTGCGGTATACAGAAACACATAAATACTTAAAACTAAACCCTCCCAACACACGGCGCTAATTACGCCACTTAGCCTGTCCACAAATCCTAACTGGGACACCTAACGGGGAGGGCGTGGAGGACAAAACTTACAATCTGTCTAAAAAAAATCACATTCGCAGGGTTGCCAATTCGACCTTAACCTACGCACTAAGTCATGACGGCTACCGCATCAAATACAGAGTTGCCTGACATGCCGTGGTTTTATCATGCGCAGCCTGGGGCCGGACTGACGTCATGATAAAGTTGTGTCGGTGCTGTGGCGTACCTGATTTGATGCTAGTATCCAGCCCATTCTCCTGCGGATGGGTCCTAACCGCTAAAGGTTCAACCCACACTGTTTTGCTTTTAACGTTACGGTTTGCGCGTTGCTCCTCTTGTCGTGGTCCTGGATTCGACGTCCTCCTTCGGATGCACACTGTTGTAACCACTGAACTGTCGCACAGCTCACAAAATCACTGCACTTGTCACAAAATCCAGCACTTACGCCAACACTTAAGAGTTCGTCGCATGCGCGTTCGCATTCGCATCACACGTCATGGGACACAGAGCGAACTCAACAAACACTGATTTCACACGGAACTGCGCAAATAAAGAAATCTAATTACTTTGAAACACGACTCAGTGTCGCAAATAACATGGCGCCGTCGGCAGTTTGAAAGATTCGCGGTATAACAATCTTCGCACACTGCACAAACACTCCCGACGATAAAAAGGGCCCAATTTTGAAGCCGTATGCCACTAACCTATTGACTAGCTGCCATCCGCCCGTACATTTCATCTGTCCAACTGCAGCAAATTCAGAGAAACTTCGCGTTATACGTATGCAAATTTAATATCAAGACCGTTTGAGGCTCAACATGGAGCTCGAAATGTAACACACATGCAGTTGCCAGTTGCTTGTTGTGTCAGCCAATAACTGTCAGAGGTTTTAAGCGTGATACAGCATGGAGTCATTAGAGATGATTTTAATTAATTAATTAAAACCACAAATAACCCGCAGGCTGTACGTAGATATCGGCGTTACTTCGAATAAATAGCTGCGTTTTGTTCACAGTCCAGTACGGACCCAGCGTGAAATTACGTGTGCGATGGAGTGAATTCCGTCTCTAAACACGTGATGTTGGCTATAGTCCGAGGATTGTCGTGTTTGTCTAGATGAGTTTCTCGAATGGGAAACAGAATAAGCTTACAGAATTTTGTGAGGAACGCTACTCACGAGTTGTTGCTATAAATCGTGGTAACGTAACAGTACGACGGAACACGACTGTGACAATATGAAGTTTCCTCAGCTCACTCAAGACGGCCAATGTGTGCAGGGCCGTTGCAAGGGTGCTCTACACCGGCACGATACTGCCATTGCTATCAGTCTACACGATAGTGTATATGACGCTCTGCACCTCCAGCTGTGGCACCGTACGGAAATGAACGAAAAGGTGCATTCATAATAAAGACAACTGACGTGACTGTTGAGATTCCGTTGTGCGTAGATTAATGAAAGCTTTCGATCCGTAAAATAATTAGAAGTCGTTTACCGACAATGTATCAATTGTGCTTCTCTTTCCTCCCTCTTTAATAGTAAGAGTAATAACAATAACAATAATAATAATAGCTCAGTACTTCCATCTGTAACTGTTTCCTTTGGATTAGCCTCTGCTCAACCCCGAGCTGTGACGGTGGTGCCCCGTCCTTTAAGTACAGATATATGTCAGGGTGGTGCCTCCTGTCCTCTGAGTAAGGAAATGTCACGGTGGTGCCCCCTGCCTTCTAAGTGAAGATGTCTGTCACGGTGGTGCCTCCCGTCCTCTAACAACAGATATCTGTCACAGTGGTGCCTCAATCCTCTAAGTACAGATATCTGTCACAGTAGTACCTCCTGTCTTCTAAGTACGTATATCTGACACAGTGGTGCCCGCGTCTTCTAAGTACGGATATCTGTCACGGTGGTGCCCCCTGTCCATTTAGTACCCATATATTTCACGGTGGTGCCCCCTGTCCTCTAAGGACGGATATCTGTTACGGTGGTGGCCCCGTCCTCTAAGTACAGATATCTACCACGGTGGTGACTTCTGTCCTCTGAGTAAGGAAATGCCTGGGTGGTGTCCCCTGTCCTCTAAGTACAGATATCTGTCACAGTAGTAACTCACGTCCTGTAAGTACGGATATCTGTCACGGTGGTGCCCCCGGCCTCTAAGTATGGATATCTGCACAGTGGTGCCACCTGTCCTCTAGGAACGGATATTTGTCAAGGTGGTGCTCCTGTCTTCTAAGTACGGATACCTGTCACGGTGGTGCCCCCATCCTCTAAGTACAGATATCGGTCAAGGTGGTACTCATGTCCTCTAAGTACGGATATCTATCACGGTGGTGCCACCCTCCTCTAAGTACAGATACCTGTCACGGTGGTGCCCCGTCCTTTACGTACGGATATCTGTCACGGTGATGCCCCCTGTCCTCTAAGTACGTATATCTGTAAAGGTGGTGCACCCCGTCCTCTAAGTTTGGATATCTGTCCAGGTAGTGCCCCTGTTCTCTAAGTACGGTTACCTGCAACGGTGGTGACCCCGTCCTCTAAGTACAGATATCTGTCACGGTGGTGTCCCTGTCCTCTAAGTACGGATATCTGTCACGGTGGTGCCCTGTCCTATACATACGGATATCTGTCACGGTGGAGTTCCCCGTCCTCTAAGTACAGATATCTGTCGCGGTTGTGTCCTGTCCTCTAAGTACGGATATCTGTCACGGTGGTGCCCCTGTCCTCTAAATAAGGACATCTGTCAGAGTGGCGACCCCTGTCCACTAAGTGCAGATATTTGTCACGGTGTTGCCTCCTGTCCTTTAAGTACGCATATCTGTCACAGTGGTGTCCCCCTTCTTTAAGTGCAGATATCTATCACGGTGGTGCCCCCTGTTCTCTAAGTACGGATATCTGTCACGGTGGTGCCCCTGTCATCTAAGAACGGATATTTGTCACGGTGGTACCCCCTGTCCCCTAAGAATAGATATCTTTCACGGTGGAGCCCCCCTCCTCTAAGTATGAATATCTGTCACGGTAGTGCCCCTCTCCTCTAGGTACGTATATTTGTCACGATGGTGCCCCCTTCTCCTCTAAGTACGGATATCTGTTACGGTGGTGCCCCCTGTCCTCTACGTACAGTTATCTGTCACGGTGGTGCCCCCTCTCCTCAAGGTACGGATATCTGTCACGGTGGTGCCCCCGTCTTCTAAGTACGGATATCTGTCACAGTGGTGCCCCCTGTTCTCTAAGTACAGATATCTGTCACAGTGGTGCCCCCTGTTCTCTAAGTACGGATATCTGTCACAGTGGTGCCTCCTGTCCATTAAGCACGGATATCTGTTATGGTGATGCTCCCCGTCCTCTAAGTAAATATATCTGTCACGGTGGTGCCTCCTGTCCTCTAAGTACGGATATCTGTCAGGGTGGTGCCCCCGACCTCTAAGTATGGATACCTGTCACGATTGTGCCCCCTGTCCTCTAAGTACGGTTATCTGTAACAGTGGTGCCTTGTCCTCTAAGTACAGATATAAGGCACGGTGGTGCCCCCTATCCTCTGAGTACGGATATCTGTCACAGTGGTGCCCCCTGGTCTCTAAGTACAGTTATCTGTCACGGTGGTGCCCCCTGTCCTCTAAGTACGGATATCTGTCACGGTGGTGCCCCCATCCTCTAAGTACGGATATCTGTCACGGTTGTGCCCCCCGTCCTCTAAGTACCAGTATCTGTCACGGTGGTGCCTTCTGTCCTCTAAGTACGAATTATCTGTCACGGTTGTGCCCCCTGTCCTCTAAGTACGGATATCTGTCACGGTGGTGCCCCCGTCCTCTAAGT
>Ga0123353_10006808_pt1 | contig 15330 bp, 10 predicted proteins | sample TergutLab28metaG_3_FD_92763 | JGI IMG/M metagenome (GOLD analysis project Ga0123353, IMG submission 92763) | Labiotermes labralis P3 segment gut microbial communities from Petit-Saut dam, French Guiana - Lab288 P3 | ecosystem: Host-associated > Arthropoda: Insects > Digestive system > Gut ... | reverse complement strand
TTGACACCCAACATCACGACACCTAACGAGCGGACAGGGGCCTGCCGTGCTGCCCGCTAACATCTCTCCACCGACCGGACTGGCGACCGCCACACATCCTGCGAACTACAGATCTATACTAGATGATCTGTGCTACAGATCATCTAGTATAGTCTGCTACGCATCTCGCTGCCCACTGCACAGCCGACCGGACAGTGCTGCCACACCACGCAACTGCACTGCGCACTTACAACCGAGCCGTCACGCAATGCAGAGCTCACGGAGTAAGGCTCGACTGATGTATCGTACAAGTAACAACTCAACCATACTGTACGAGCCTAAGACAAAATAAATAACATGTGTTTTATTGTGATTGTCATTGCAACAATCCTACAGTATCCCACATAGCATAGCAAGCTTGATTTAGTTTGGCAGTTAATTCTTAATTATGATCCTTCCAAACATGGAGGTATCAATAGTTAAGCCTAGAAATGTTGTACTATGAATGTTAGTAATGAGTTTGTTAGCAAAAGACACTTGCATATCAATTTCTTTGTTTTTTTTTTTGTTAGAAATGGCATGAAATAAGTTTTATCATAGATTAAAAATAATAAATTACTTTGAAACGATCTATTCATTTCAAAAAGAATTTGATTAATATTTTTTTGTGAATTCTGTAGAATTAGTGATGATAATGCTTGTATCACCTGCAAATAATGTAGGATTAGATTTATTAGATATAGTTATTTGGAAATCGTTAATATATAAAAGAAAAAATAGCGGACTGAGTACAGAACCCTGCGGCACTCCACACTGCACTTCTTCCCACTGAGAGGAAAAATTTATTTAAATTATTGTCATTTATTGTTACTCTTTATATCCATTTAGTAAATAAGATCTAATTAATTTATTAGCTGTGCCTGTGATACCATAAAAATTCAATTTCGACATCAGCATTTCATGACTCACACAATTTAATGCCTTTTTAAATTGCAAAATAGGCCACCTGCACATAAATTATTATTAAGAGATGAAAGTATATTATTTATTAGGGTGTGAGTAGCTATTTCAGTAGATGAGTTGGTTTTAAAACCATAGCTTTCCTTTGCTAATATATAATATAATATTATATATATATATGATTTTCTAAAAAATTTTGAGAAGGATGGAAGTAATGAGATGGGTCTACATTTCGACAAGTTAGGCATGTCACCTTTCTTAAATAAGGGCTTTACTTCAGAAAATTTCAACATATCCAGAAATATTCCTGTTGATAGAATCTTATTACCTATGTAAGTTAAAGGAGATAAGATGAATGGGGCACTAGCTTTTAGAATTTTGGTTGATATTTCACCATATCCATGTGTTGGTTTTTAAAAGTTTAATAATTTCATCTATTTCTTTAGTGGTAGTATGTTTCAATTTAATGTGCATACATGGTTGAGTAAACGTGCTGTGTGGGTATTTTAGTGGATCAATAGTTTCTGAAGTAAGATTTTCATTATTCATGATGTTTTCATCAATTATATTATCTATAATGGATAAGAAGTATTTATTAAAATTATTTGCAATAGTTAGGTGATTATACATACTAACCTGTTGTTTCCCAGGATACAATCAAATTAAATCCCCAGTTAATTGCTGTGTTAGGCAAAATTGCAGATAAGAGTTTGACACCTGGCTCAACAGAAGATCCAATGCTAACAGGATATGTTGTGGCCGAGTAAGATAAAAACCAAAGAAGTATGCCAACACTCATTGCTAAGGTTGCTGAAATCATTTAAAATTACATAATTAGTTAACTTCATGTGTAGGTTTTCAGAAATGTGTTACTGACAGTGTATTAGTCTTAAACTACAAAACACAGCACATAAATGCAGTCAATAGGATGATGCCAGTGACAGAACCCTGCACTAAATATAACTGCCAGAATTTAATTGGTGTCTTGTAGCAATTAATAGGAGATATATTTTTTATTTCAGGGAACCAACATTTCCAAATTCAAGCATCAATGTATGCCCAATTAAATGATGGTTTTAAATCCTAGCCTCTATTGGTGCAGAGACAGTGAAATAGCAGCCCACACTTTTAAGCGGTTCATTTCTCCTGCATGCATAATGACCAGTAGCCAACCAATAATCATTAAAGTACAGATTCAGCATATAACAATACATGTTTTTATTCTCCTACATGTTTCAGTTTAGTGCAAACCACCAGCATGGAGAACCGAGATTACATGGAACAAGGTCCATATCATGTTAGCATGACATATTATAATCAAAATGGTTATGTGTATATATACACACACACACACAAAACCACTAAAGTAGTAAAACACATGCACAGCACAAACAGGAAATAAAAACATATATATATACACCTACATACACACACATTCATACATGCATATACATTCCACCGATCCACTGTACTACCATATGGCATTTTGATATGAAATACTTACAATAAAATCAATGCATGATTATATAAAATGATCACTAATCATTTATCAGAAACAAGTAGAGAAAATGTACAACTAAACAGAACACAATGTTTACAATTCCATAGCTATAGAGCAATCATCAATAGTTTCATGTTGATAATATAAATATTCATTAATATATTCATTAATTAAATAAAAGAAATAAACATTAAAAATCTTTTCATAGTCAATACAAAATGCTTCTTGTCCTTGATTAATTCTGCAATGAATGCTGGTAATTTATTAAAATTCTTTAGATGATGCAAAATTTGCTACTGGTCTTTGTAGTTGTACTTTCTTTCTTTGCATCGATACTGTGCACCAAAAACTTACAGGTGAAATATTCTAAATTGTGAAGGAAATAAGTAACTGAAGGTAGTATATATTGAGAAGGTAGATTCAGTTGCACAACTATACAATTGAGAGGGCTACTATCAAATAGTCATCACAATCACTGTACAGAAACACTGTAAGGGATGTGACAAATGACCACATATAACTCCCTGGTTTAAAGCATGAAGGGAACACAATTGTAAGCATAAGTACCATTACTGACACCAAAATCTGTCAAAAGCAATATAAAATTAGGGTCAATTATCATGTGCCAAAAATCATTTTAAAATAACCCCAAGAGGCAAATAAGGATCCCCTGATTATAAAGCAAATGGTTTGAAACATGTCAGGCACAGTGTAATAAAGTAATATTAGACTGTAAAGAGTGCATATTTGTTCAACAACACAATGGCATGCCAGTGAATCTCTATTCACAATGTTACAGGACCTGCCTATAATACACAAATAAAAGTACCTTTTGACATTGTTAGAGACAAAGCACAAAATTTCATGGACCCATTTGGTCTTTCATGTTATTAATGCAATTTAGAATTTGATTTGAAGTAAATTCACCTCTACTGGCTGGTTTAAATACTTATACCTCTCGATTTAGACCTCTAATGACTGATGGGAAGTTATCAAAAGACTTGATTCCTGCAAAACAAACTCCTTTTTGACATTCCCTGAGGTTAGTGCCCTACACACATGTAGGCCATATATACACCTATATATATGACTGTGCTTATGTTGTGTATATCCAAATTTATTTGAAATTTTTTTGTTGTCCACAAGTGACAGTATCAGTAAGAATTCAGGGCAAGTGCAGAAATATTAAACTTTCTAAACAAGGAAAATGCGAATTTCCTACAAAAGACTTTCCTTTTCACACCTGTCACTATTTTAACCCTTTAAATGCCAAGTTAAATCCCATCTGCCAATTACTGGCATCATTAGGAGCTCACCATATTCTCCATGTTAGCAGAATAAGGGTTAATAACTTTCTTTTCAATGTAAAATACCTTCTTGGTGTCTGTTAAATTTCCCCAGTTAATTATTCCCTATCATATGACGGAAAGGAAATAAGGAAAAATAAGCACATTTCATATTTTCTGTTTTCATAAGTGATGTGATTGTGCACATTGCATAACAAACAAAACCTATTTTAGGGGTAATAAATACATTCAATGTGCGTTTATTAACTTAACTTACAGCTAATCTGTAGTCCAAGAAATTTCATCGTAACCACTTTAATTGTTTTATTACCATAACCATTATTCATATCAACACATATGTTGTTGTTGTTGTTGTTGGTATAAAATTTCATGAAATTTGTTTTACTAACATTTAATTTAAATTATTAGCTTTAAACCATTACTTCAAGTTACTGAAGAGAAAATTTATGCAGCTTTTAAAATGGCTAATTTGTGGATATGACATAGTAATATTAATATCATGTGGAGAGTTAAGATTTCAATTGAGAGACTGGTTAATACCTTATACATGTCCACATTTTTCCTGACTGCTTATTAATTTTTAGAAGTGAAATTTACTTCATTTTATGTGTAATAAAAATAAACTGAGTTGTTTACAGCAGAGTGACATTCTCACTACTTGTATTGGATAGAAAGTCCACACATGGACAGTATATCTGATTAGTCCATAGCATATCAGCCACTAAGCTATCCAGTGACAATTGTACGTGTCAATACTTTTGTTATTATCTTCTCTAACTGTACTGATTTTCACAGATTCAAGCCAAATTCAGCCTTAGTTTTATGCAAACTCCAAGCTGTTACCAAAAATTACCTGTGTCCTTATTCACTAATTGTATTTTTATGCAGTTTAATGCTTACAAATAAGATGGTACTCTGTTTTCTTTGTTCAATGTTATGTAAGGCATATGAATTAGAATGTGAATAATAGGCATAGGCTATGTGTCCACTGAAGATAAAACATGCCTTTTGTGAGACAGTTTGTCATCAGCCCTTAGCAAGAACATGAAGGTAAATACTTTAGATAACACATGCTAGATTTCTATGAATATTCATTTTTAAGGCAGCCCGTAGTAGATGGAAAGTGTAAGTTGTGTAATCATTGATACAGTAAAAAGTAAAAAGTGACCCTGTTACAGGCCTGGTGTGGCCCAGAGGGTGGGTAGAGGTATAGCTCTACTCTTCCATGACTGTGGCATTAGAAGGGGTGAGTGGTCAGCAGCATGCCCCGACGGCACTTTACCCCCGGGAAAGACCCAGTACCCATTTTACAGGAGGCTGAGTGGGCCCCAGGGCCAGTCCTTGTCCCCACCGAGATTTGATCCCAGCCCATAGTCAGTTACTATACCGACTAAGCTACCCAGCCCATCATTGATACAGTTTCTCACATAATATTAAAGAGAATTTAACAAGTGTTATCCTTGAGCTATTATGTGTAGTACTCACTTGATTGGAATTTATATTATGTACCTAGTCTACACATCTTACATCAGAACTTTCAAACACCAGTTTGAACATTTTTAATGTTAAAACATGGTTAGACATTATTTCTTTCTTTTAAACAGATTGATGCTGACAGGATACCAGCAAAACTACATACCAACAACCAGCACATTAATATAATATTCAAAATTCAGGAAGCTGACTTTAAAACCGATATGTATAAGTACTGATCTGAAAGTGAAAATTTGTGTAAACTAATTTACTCTTTATCATTCCTTTAACATTTAATTCATTTGAGGCATTATTTATCACAACTACATTTTGACCTTCATTAAAACACTATGATTTTACTTATGCCACCCTATCACAAACTAACAAAAACAACAATAATAACAACATATAATAATAGCAGTATAAGATCAGGCATTATGAACAAAATATCATACAAAGAAAATATATAAAAAAATTGATAGACAATGCAGATTATATAAAAAATATGATGAACACATAACATTACCATGCCCAATTTTGACAAAAAAAAAATACATAAACATACATAACAGAATGTGTGTGCAACTATACTGTAACATATACAAAGAAACAGGCGTGCAATTAGACAAAGAACGCTGGTATGAGCACTGAAAAAAGAATATCTATGTTAATAAATGTTGTAATATTAGGAGACAGAAATGCGATCAAGAAAAAAAGCTGAGATATCCTAAAATATAGAGACCTAACAACAGAAATACAACATATGTGGAATGTAAAAACAAAAGTGATACCAACTGGAACCATCATAATTATAATTATCATCATCATCATCATCTAGAGATGAGACAAGGATCTAGATCAGTTACAAATATGCCCATCCCTTGTTACATAGAAGACTTTGTTAATAGAATAGAAATGGTGGTAACACTTGATAATTCAGACAGAAATAGAGAGTTCAGATTTTCATCTTTCCCATACATGTAGTATCTGAAAAGGACTGGTTGTCGAAAATTATTGACATTACTGATGGTGTGAGTACATATGGAGATGACATATTTCTTGTGTGTGTCTCTCACTAAGCATATTGCACAAGCTTAAGCTGTTAAAATTAAATATTCTTGCTGACAGCAAAGAAGATTATCTGTTCTGAATAAAGGAAGTAAATAACACACAAATTCAGAATTATTTACTGTAAGTTGTTAGTTTGGTTCCCACCTCAGATTCGTTTGTTACTGGATATATTACCTAAATTTTTTTCTTCAAATGCCTGATGATAGAAGCTTTTATGTATTTTGGGCTAGTGACATGAAAAAAATTTTTAAATGGATGTGACCATGGCAAATTTCTACTTGTGAACTACTGACACAGACAACGGTAAAGTACCATCATCCTTCCATATTTCATAGACATCAGGATTAGTTCACCCTGCAAACTTTCTGAAGCATGTGTCACACATTCATAATTCTTTATTTTTCATACTGACTTGTATGTATATACATATATAGTTTCTTTTTCAGTTATTTGTATTTATAATTTAAAATATCCCACAGAGTCAAATTTAAGAATTGAAAAACACTTACGTCTAGAGAAACATGATGCAATAACAAAACAGAAGGTGACACCAGCTACACAGTAGAATAAAAGGATGACCCATACCAGAAAGAAATCTGAATTCTGAAGAACTGCACTAGAACCAAATGGCACTTTCAATAAAACTGTGATAATGGTAACTGTAACTACATTGACAAGTAAAGCATTAACCATCCAACCAAGCCATAGCATCCATGTCTTTAGTCCCATCATCTTCATTAGTTCCTGTGAATAAAAAGACATTTTAAATTAATTATTCCAAAAATGGTATATAAAGTTTTACAAAGGGGAGTATAAGGATTCTACTTGAAATATTTATCAAGAGCTGACCACCTTGATGTACAGCAGGCACTGTTAGTTTCAGCTGAGTTAGGATGGTCATTAATGAAATTTATGACATTCTTACAGGCAGTTAAAATTTATATAAATGGAATAGAATAATAACCTGCAATGTAAATCATTAATTTTGTTTCTCCTGCCAAAAAATATGCATGCACAGTCCATGGGGTTAACATACTGAACACTGCGATCAAGATTCCTAGCCCAGAAATACCAACATTTTACTTTGAATAACTTTGGTGCCTTAAGAGTATTACTTTTAATTGAATGATGTGTGACAGCTCATCATAGTAAGTTAAGCCTAATTTACTGTAGATATTACATCCAGACAAAAGATAAAAACGAATGTGTGTTGGATAAGTAAACTTCAGAGCACACAGGATTTAGAAATGAAGAAATGAAACTGTTTAAAGATTTAAACATAATTTCCATTATCATAGCTATCCATTATCTTAATCCAAACCATATATGGGTAATCTATAACTGGAACTGCATGCAGATTTAACTTCCAGCTGATACTCAGAAGGAAACCAAATGGAGCAGATTTGAAAAGGCATGCTTAAGCTCACATTCCTCTCCAGTCCAACTCAGAAATATAACTGATGACTGCATTATCAGAAGTATTCTTAGAATTTTTTTATACAAATATTTTCGATATATCTCCAGTGTTGAGTGTAATTCCATTACGTTGTACTTTGCCCCTGTCTGAGATAAAGTTTGATTCACAGAGTATCAGATGTTGGTTTGCCATGTGCCTGGTTATCACACTGACAGATATGTGTTATTTACATTTACTTTAGAGATACGTAGTAGCAATCATTATTGAACCCAGCACTCTTTAAATACAAGACTTGTCCAAAAATGCCTGAGCCACAATTGACCCCAGAATGGTAGCAGTTATAACTCTAATTGTATTGCAGTGTATGAGGCCATGTGGGCCTTGCATGTGTTATGGGATAATTTTGGGGGGAAATCAACCATATAGTGATAAGATTTTCAAAATTTAAAAAAAGATGATTAGAATTATCACAAAGACCAGCATCAGTTCCATTCAGTCTATTTAATTTATTTAGTGGTACACTGTAATTAGGTTTGTTTATGTCTCTGATTTGTCCCATTGAATAAGATAATTCTCAAGTGAATTTATAACAACCATTCTGGGGCTACCTACCAGTACAGTGGTTGGTGTACAAGCACTGAATTCAAAGGGTTTTAGGTTTCATCCCAGCTATTACCACTTATCTCTCAAACAATCAGCTGAAGCCAAGACTGGTTGGAGCCCATAATACAGGTGTGGGGAAACACCATGCCCAAACTTTGTGAGGTGATAGGAGGGGCCAACACATAATTACTGTCAAGCAACTAATGTCACACGTGTCCTTGCAATGGCATGGACCATCTCAGTGGGTCTGACTAAGGTTGGAAATCAAGCAAAACCACTTTAGTATTCTGAAGAAAAGTTGTATTTTGGACCAATTTAGAACAGATGTTCAAATGTACGGCCACCCACCTTGATACACAGCCATAGCTGACACCAATGCAGCAGAGACTGAGGTGTGCACTCAAAAATGCCAGGTTGCTACCTGATGGTTGCTGCCTTAATGATACAAGAAATAAGATCCTCTTTGGAATCAACTTGCAATGTGTAAATTAAGGCTTTAATGTGGCTGCATAGGAAGAAGTCCATTAGTGTGAGGTCTGGTGACTTGGGAGGCCAAGCCCCGTACAATCCAGCGTTCATTGTAAGTGGCGGTGAGACCTGACGTGCAAAGTGAGCTGCAGCCCTGTCATGCTGGAACCACGTGTTTCTGGTAACTTTTCCTCCAGTAACGCCCAGTAAATGTGTGCACTGAGCCATCGGGGTAGCAAGCAAGGCCCAATCAAAAAGTCATGCACAATGGCCTCCCACACATTGACAGCAAAACATTGTTGATGCCAGTGAACAGATACAGCAAGAGGGTTTGCTTCTGGCCAAATATGGCTGTTATGTCTATTAAAAATCCTACATACATGAAAATCTTGATATACCCATCGCCAGTTGATTTTGAAGAGAATCGCTGAGGCGGCAGCCTAGCATTTTTGAGTGCACAAGTCAATCTCTGCTGTGTCAGCACCAGCTGCTTATGGAGGTTGGTGCACATACATTTAAAAATGTGGTCCCAATTGATAACAAATTACATGTTTTCAGAATACTTCAGTGGTGTAGCTTGATTTCCAACCATAGTCAGACCACGGCACTGCAGAGACACATGTCTGACATACTGTTGCTTGAAAATAAATCTTTATTTTGGTCCGTCATATCACTTCACAAGTTTGGGCATGGAGTTTTTCTACACCTGCATAATGACTTAACTGACAATAAAAACATAAGAAGACTATGAAAGTTATTTTTGCTGAATGTACTTGTCAAAATTTCATAAAACATATTATTGTAATATGAGATCAGATTATGTCTGCATTCTGCTTGGAAAGTACCTTCTCAAACACCATCTGAGACTGTAAAATACCTAAGATTTTTTTTACTTCTTCTCCTGAATGATGAAAATAGGTCATGATTATCACCACTTATAATTATGTATAATTCAGCAATTAAAATCAGTGCCGGGTATCTTCCAGGCAATCAGGGACAATATGTCCGCAGGACTGCCATTTGCAACGGCCTATCTGGACGACATTGTAGTGGTGAGTCACAGCCTGGACGATCACAGGTGCACTTACGTGCTGTATTCGATATAATCAACGAATATGGGTTTCGCGTGTGCTTCGGGAAGTGCCCCTTCTTCCAACCATCAATAAAGTACCTCGGGTTCATCTCGACAAAGACGGACGCAGCCCGGACCCTCAAAAGATCACTGCTGTAGCCGACATACCGGCACCCACCATCACTACACTCCTCTCCAGTGGCGTACCGTGGGGGATGGGGGTTTGGGGTGTTCAACCCCCCCCGAAATTCCGAAGGCCCTCCAAAATCGTGCCAAACTCACCCTGATTGTGAAAACTGTTAAAAATAGCTGAATTTAGGACGCCAACAACCCAAGATGTTTGGAAAATGGCAGTAAAATTCTAAAACTACCTAGGTTCGCAACTGTTTTGCATTAGCAATGACAAATAAATTGGTTGTCATCGTAAATAGTCTTAAAGTACCAAAAATTAAGAAAATGTTACTATATGAAATGAAATTTCATGTACCAAATTACAGCTGCCTCCAGAACCCCTGACTAGGGGTCTACCGCTCCCAGATCCCTGTTCTCTCTCCTCAACTGAATTTGTTGACCTCCCCCCCCCCCCAGAACAAAATTCCAGGGTACGCCACTGCTCCGCTCCTTCCTTGGGCTGGTAAATTACTACCAGTCTTTCGTCCCTAACATGCGCTTTATCCGCCAGCCCCTCGATGAGCTCCTCAAGAAGGATAACGAATGGATATGGTCAGATCGCTGCTAACAAGCGTTTGAGAGCATTAAAGCCATTCATAATTCCGACCTCCCCTTCACTCACTATGGCACATCGCTTGAAGTGGTCGTCGCTGCGGACGCGTCAGAACACGGACTGGGCGCCATCATACAACACCGGTGGCCAGATGGCTCAGTCACGGCCATTACTTATGCTTCGTGTTCACTGAAACTGGCAGAACAGATCTACAGCCAGATTGAGAAGGAGGGACCGGCACTAATTTTCGCCGGAAAGAAATTCCACAAGTATATTTATGGACAGCATTTCACACTTCTTCCGGATCATCGACCTCTTTTGTCGACATTTGGAAACCGCAAGGATATCCCAGTTTATTCAGCCAATCGCCTACAACGCTGGGCAGCAACCCTTCTTGGCTATGACTTAAGGATCGAGTATAGGAAGTCAACGGATTTTGGTCAGGCTGACGCATTCTCTCGTCTTATTTCGTCGCACTCGACACCGGACGAAGAAGTCGTCGTCGCTGGTCTCCAAGCCGAGTTCGACACGGACGTGCTGACCAGTTACCCTCCGGTGACCTTCGACAAACTCCACTCGATTACCGAGAAGGATGTACTGCTACAATCAGTGAAGAAATTCATCAAGTCTCGCTGGCCGGACCTCAGACTTCTCCGCCAGCACGTCGACCGGTCACAGCTCGAAGGGTTCTACCGACGCCGAGAGTCCCTCACGGTCGAGCAAGGATGTATTCTGTTCAGGGAACGTGTGGTTATTCCAACCGCGCTGCGGACCAAAGTTCTCAAACTCCTTCACCACGGACATCAGGGGATCCAACGAATGAAGTCACTCGCGCGCAAATACACGTACTGGCCGGGCATGTGCCACGACATTGAAGAAACGGTTCGCCTATGCGGGCCTTGCGCAGCAGCAGCAAAGCGGCCTCTCAAGGCAACACTGCACTCGTGGCCTCCATCAACAAAACCTTGGGAGCTCATTCACATAGACTTTGCTGGTCCACATCTGGGAAGGCACTTCCTCTTCGTCGTGGACGCCTACCCATAATACCCCAATTTTATTTCAGTGTCCAGCATGACGTCCCGGCAGACAGTGACAATACTTCGTAAACTGTGCGCCCAACATAATCACAATCATAATTTATTTAGTATTCCAGAGATCCACCAAAGTGTATATAGAACTTATCAATAGATAACAACAGACACAGTACAGAATGAGTCACTACAATAAAATACATATTATAATAATAATAATTTGTGATTATAACACAGAAATAAGTCAAATAAAGTTTATACAAAGAAATGTGATCAGCTCGGAATATACAATCAATGAGTATGTACATAATGTACTTAGGCAGAAATTTAAAAACAATCCATGAGTAGTAACATAACGCCCATAGACAGAATCTTAAATCAATGCACCACTATAATAGGGAATCTTGTAATATAGTACATAATTCACGAATGACTAAGGTACTCTTCCAATGTATGGAAAGAATAAGTGTATAAAAATTTTTTCAGAGCAACTTCAAACTTTTTTTTTGGTTACCAGCAACAATTTTAATCTCCAAGGGTAGATTATTAAAATTTTTTATCCCTGAATAATAAGCTCTTTTTTGATAAATGGTTAAGTTTGCTTGAGGAAGGTATAAATTATTCCTTTGTCTAGTGTCTATATTGCGATTTTCATTGTTTGTTAAAAAAAATTTTGTTTTGAACTACGAACATTAATAAATATAACATATATTGTGATGTCAAAGGCAAAATTTGTAATTTCTTAAATAAATTTCTACACGAAACTCTATTCCCACATACTTCCATGATTCTAATTGCCCCCCCCCCCTTTTTTTATTTTATTTTATTCTAAAAACTATAGAACTGTGCGACGAGTTTCCCAAGATATAATTCCATAGTTCATAGCTGAGTAAAAAAGCATAACAAATCATTTTTAATGATGAGGCAGACACATATGTTTTGGCATTTCTAATTATATAGCAAGCTGTACTTAATTTTTTCACAAGTAAATCAATACGATTATTCCAAGAGAGTATTATCCATTGTCACCCCCAGGAATTTTATGTGGGAGATATTGGTGATAAAATTATTGTTAAAGCCTGTATTTAAGTTAACTGTCATATTTCTCTTAGTTGGGAAGTGTACATAGTTTGTTTTATTGAAGTTTAGAGATAATTGGTTAGCTCTCAGCAATTTATTTGAAGTTGTAAAAAGTATGTGAATGTTTTTGTTAAAATCTATTAGATTAGAGTGAGCACATAAAATACTAGTATCATCAGCAAAAATTATAGGTGCTGAAGTTTTATTTATAATCTTGGGTAAGTCATTTATATATAAAAGAAAGAGTAGAAGCCCCAAAACAGAACCTTGTGGCACTCCATATCTTACTTTAGCCCAATTTGAAATTTATTGCTGTTCTCGCTGTCATTATATATTGCCGTTCTACTATATCTCTTATCCAGATAAGATTGATATAGTGTAAGATCCTTTTCACTAATTCCATAAAATTTCATTTTAGATAACAGGATATCATGATTAACACAGTCAAATGCTTTCTCTAAATCACAGAAAATCCCTCCTACTAGTAGTTTATTGTTCGTAGCATTTAAAGTCTCAGTTGTTAGTTTATAGGTTGCATTATCAGTCCTCAACCCTAATCTGAAACTACACTGTTCAGTGCTTAATAGATTATATTTGGTGAGGTGTTTTAAAATCCTTCTCTGCATTAGTGTTTCAAATATTTTTGAGAATGATGTTAAGAGTGAACCTAATCTATATTTAGATACATCACATCTATCATCATTTTTATGTAGTGGTTTTATTATTGTGTATTTTATTCTATCAGGGAATACACCCCAAAACAGCATTTTATTACATATGTAATTTATTGCCGCTTAGTTTTAGGATCTTTGTGGATATCTTGTCGTACCCATATGAGTTTTTTGTTTTGAGGGTTTTTATAATTAATTCAATTTCTTTTGTTGATGTGCATTTACGTTTCATGTTTGGGTAAGGTTTATTAAAAGCTTGTTTCATGAAATGAGTATGATTATTCACACTATTGTTATCATTATTAATAAAATTATTTTTTTTTGTCTTTTAACGTTTTCTGCAATAGCAACAAAATACTCATTAAAAGTGTTGGCAATAGTTTGTTGATCAGTGATTTCTTTTTACCTTCAACGTTTACAGCTTGCATTTCACTTCTTTTTTGATTTCTTTCAGATTACTTATTTATAATACCCCATGTGGTTTTAACTTTATTATGGGAATTTAGGATTAATTTGTCATGTTCAATTATTTTCGCCTTTCTTATAACTATAGACAGTATTTTAGTGTAATTTCCATAATAAGATGCTAGAGTAGCATTATTATTAATTTGTAATTCCTTATATAATTCTCTTTTATATTTGCAGGAAGTTATTATTCCCGGTGTAACCCATGAATTTTGGTTCATTTTACTCTTTACCTGAATTAAGGGAAAACTAGAATAGTAAATTCTTAAAAAAATATTTAGAAAAGGGTTAAAAATCTTATTAATGTCATTCCCATCAAAAACAGTTTCCCATGTTTCATGACTTAATTTCAATTGGAAATCTGCTATGGTATATTTATAGATTTTTCTTTTAGTGTAAGTATGACATTCCTTTTCCATTTTCTGTCCTGTATTTAATATTAATAACTGGGTGTCATGATCTGAAAGTCCATAAGAGAGGGTATAAATCGTATTTTCCAGTGGTGGATGTGTCGATGAAAACATTGCCAATGACAGTTAGGGCACTCAGGCCAAATCTAGTAGGAAATACAACTATACCCGCAAGATTATAAGAGTGTAATATAGCATTAAGTTGGCTCCTTCGATTATCATCTATTAGATAATTTACATTTACATCACCACATATGACAATATTATATTTGTCATTATAGAGTTTCTGCAATATCAAGCCTAATCAATTAGGAAATTTGTAAAATCACCCCTTGCAGACCTATGAACAGTCAAAATGCATAATTTGACAAATATTGGGTCCAAGTGAATTGCACAAGCTTCAATGCCCTTATCTATATTGTACTCATCAATATTTATGGTGCTATATTTTAAGTTTCTGTAAACAAATATACTGACACCTCCTTTAAGAAAAGTTTTCTACAGTAGTTGACCCCTAATGAGTAATTTGTTAAGTGAACTGTAGTTTGGATTCACTCAGGTGGTGTTCCGATAAACATGTGTGGCAGATCATGATGTAAATGACAGTATAGTTCATTAAACTTATTACCTAAACCTCTTACATACTGATGAAAAATTTTTAAAGTTTTATTTCGTGGAACCTAACTGGAATCTTTGACTAATGTTTGTTCCACATTTATTGTGTAATTACTCACTGGAGGCTCAGGTTACATATCATTGATATATGATGTAGCATACCGATATTTATTTGAGAATGGTACTTTTTTGTACTGTTATTCCATGTTGTGTGGTTATTTGAAAATATTTCTTTATCTAGAAGTTTACTACCCGTGTTGTGACTGATTGATTTATCAATTAAATTATCAGTAACTACTCTATTATCCATAAAAAATCCTCATTCCTCGTGGTTGGATCCCGTTCTTATCTCTTTGATATTCTGACTTCCTTGAGATTGTGTTCTTTGTTAACATTATTTGTTAAGTTTTCCTTAGCTTCTTTCTGAGCAGGATCCTTTTGATTTTTTTTCAGAATGAAGGGGGTTTCTTCTTTTCTTGACAT
>Ga0123353_10006807_pt1 | contig 15330 bp, 11 predicted proteins | sample TergutLab28metaG_3_FD_92763 | JGI IMG/M metagenome (GOLD analysis project Ga0123353, IMG submission 92763) | Labiotermes labralis P3 segment gut microbial communities from Petit-Saut dam, French Guiana - Lab288 P3 | ecosystem: Host-associated > Arthropoda: Insects > Digestive system > Gut ... | reverse complement strand
CTATAAAAACCGCTGAGGATCAGGCCACTGGGGAAATTAGCCAGAAGGCAGTTGACTTCGGCATCATTGTTAGGAGACATCAGCAAATGTCGCCCGATGCATGAAACGGCTAAAACCGTACTGAATGTATACTCTTCACCAGATGCCAGAGACATCTTCTCTATCAATGAAGACAAACCCGAAGCGGCACTCTCCTCTATTTCGCTGCGATGCAAAGAGCAAATGGAAACCGTGGCATTTAAGGGAATCTGCCCTATCGCAGTGCCAGAACCTTCTATCAGATCGATCTCATGTAAGGTTCGCACGAATGAATACCCATCGGTGGAGTTTTCGAGGAGCAACGGGTTCGAGACGAAGGTTATAGTGGCATTTCCCTGGGTAAGGTCATCGACGGGTAAACCCACTTCCCGCAAATAGTCGGTAAAGGTTTGCTCTCCGACACGATAGATGATATTATCTTTAGCGTGGGTGACTTTACGCTTGCGATCCGCGTTGACGCCGCTTACATTGTTTACTGAGAAAACAGGGTGTACATTTCCCGCCAAGGCAAGAATGACCATTTGATCGGGAGAGACCTCCCCCTGATAGATAGTCAGGTTTCTGTCACCGATGGCATTATAGGATGGCAGACCGCCAAAAACAGGCACACCAGGAGCAAAATGGTTGAAACCGGAGGCATACTCGTCCAGCATAATGTCCAGGATATATGGCGGTAGAGCGAAAATTAATCCGGGTTCTTCTCCCAGCTTGTCCATGATGGTGCGACAGCTTTTTTCGATCTGCGCAGAAACGTTTTCGGGAGTTATAGCATCGGTCGTTACCGTGATAAACTTGCAATCATCGGCAGACAAGATGGTCAGGCTGGCAGCCAGATCATGAAACCCGCGATGCTCCATGGTAGCAATTGCTGTGCATCCGAGGATTGGGAAACAGGCTTTCTGTTGTAAGGCAAAAGCCAGCTCATCTGTTGCCATGTCAGAGTAGCAAAAGAGGATACCGACACTGTTTTGCCTGAGATTTTCTGCTTCGGTATCAGTGAGAAGCTCCTTTACAGCAATCTGAATATCATCGATCTCATGGGTGACATTAACAAAGGACTTCATAGTTTATCTTCTCTCCTCGCCTGGTAGTAATGCGAGGTCATCATAGCATTAAAAGCATGCAAAAGCAAGGCTACCGCTTTATTTGACATTCAGTATTAGAGCCTGAAATGATGAGAGTATGAGGGTGGAACCCTCATCCAGCAGGGTGGTGGAGGTGAGACATTGCTAAGAGATGAGGTTTGTGAGTCCTCTTCCTCTCGGGAGTTACATGATCTCAGGGAAAGGCTAGCTGAGGTCCAGTTGGAATTAAAGAGGAGTCATAGGCGGACACGCAAACTAGAACATGACCGTGAAGCCTTAAATGTCATGTATGAGAATGCGATTAATCTCAGGGACAGTGCAGCCAGAGAGAAAGATAAGCAGAATCTCCATAATCGCCTGCTTTTAGAGGCATTTCCCAGTATGCTTTTCGTTCTCGATGTTGAACTTCGTTATACAATCGGAACTAATGCTCTTATTTGCAACAACTTCAATTTTAATGATGAAAAGGAGCTAACCGGACTGGCTTTCACGGAAATTGTCAGAAGATCCACAGATCAAGTCTGGGCTGACAGAATTATCCAAAATTGCGTTTCCGTGTTGGAGAAAGGAACTCCTCTATCGTATAACGACCAAATCACATTCGATCACGATGAGATAATGTACGTGAATACGATTATTACTCCTACTCTGGGTGAGCAAAGAGAAATGCTGGGAGTCGTCTGTTTGTTACATGATATAACCGAACTCGTGAAAATGAAGGAGAAAGCTGAAGAGGCTACTCAAGCAAAGTCTGTCTTCCTGGCTAACATGAGCCACGAAATTCGCACTCCTCTGAATGCGATTATTGGTATGACTGCTATCGGAAAATCATCTCGGGACACAGAACGTAAAGACTATTGCTTTATGCGTATAGATGGTGCCTCCAATCACCTCCTGGGGATCATCAATGATGTATTGGATATCTCCAAGATAGAAGCTAACAAGTTGGAACTGCTCGAATCAGAGTTCAGTAATGAAGAGATGTTGCGTAAGGTAATATCCATTGTAGGGTTTCGCATCGATGAAAAGCATCAGGTGTTCAACATGCAAATCGATGAAGCCATACCTGAAAAACTGATCGGTGACGATCAACGTCTGGCGCAGGTGATTACAAATCTCATCAGCAACGCAGTTAAGTTCACCCCCGAAGGTGGTTCGATAGCCTTAAAAGGATCCTTGCTCGCAGAAGAGGAGGGTATTTGCACCATTCAGTTCGAGGTAACTGATACTGGAATCGGGATAAGTCAGCAACAGCAAAGCCGCCTCTTTACCGCCTTTCAGCAGGCGGAAAGCAGTACCACCCGTAAGTATGGAGGCACGGGTCTTGGTTTGGTTATTTGCAAGAGCATTGTCGAGATGATGGGTGGTAAAATCTGGATTATATCTGAATTGGGAAGTGGCTCAACCTTTACATTTACCGTACGACTAGGCAGAGGAGAAAGTAGTCAACGGTATGAGAGTATCTCTGGAGACTCAGCTGAGTATACCTCTGAGGTAAGTGCTGACACAGTTTCCGGCTCTTTGAATTCCTCTCAACAGCATGGGTTATCTACCCCGGAGGAAGAATACTTCGGCCTCAGAGGGCATCGTATCCTGTTGGCTGAAGATGTGGAAATAAACAGAGAGATTGTGCTGGCAATACTGGAGCCAACTGAGTTGGAGATAGACTGTGCCGAAAATGGTAGTGAAGCAGTACGTATGTTCTGCGAAGCTCCAGGAGCATATGACTTGATTCTGATGGATGTCCAGATGCCGGAGATGGATGGATACGAGGCGACTCGCCGTATTAGAGCTCTGGATAATGCCGCAGGCAGAGAGATTCCAATCATTGCGATGACTGCTAATGTGTTTCGCGAAGATATAGAACACTGTGTGGCAGCCGGCATGAATGCTCATATAGGCAAACCGATAAACTTTACCGAAATGTTTCTTCTACTAAAAAATACGTTAGCACGTAAGTTGTGATCTTATCATGCTGATAACGATAAACGAGCAGTCTCACCCTGCAAGCAAGGGCGATCTGCTCGTATTTTTCAGGCTAAAACGGTTATTTTTTAGCTTTTTCCGGTCAGTAACATCATCCCTTCGTATCGTTGTCGAGCACTCTGTTGCCAAGTACCGGAGAGATAGCGAATCAACGGGACCAGAGCGCCGATTGCCCAGCCACAGGGGATGCTCCACCAAATGCCACGATAACCAATTTCCGGGATGCCAGAGAGAAAGTAGGCGACAGCAACACGAAGACCCAGATTGAGAAAGGAAGATACCATGGGAGTCATCGTGTCTCCGGCTCCCCGCAGCAGACCATTTATAGCTGCAGAGAGGGAGAAGATGATATAGAACATGGTCACAGTCATGACATAGTCCACTCCCTGTGTTATAATAGCTTGCAACTCTGCCGGATCGACCTCGGAACTGGCGTCGCCACTGAGAAAAAGACTGATCAGATTGGGTCCGAAAGTAAAGACAACTAAGGACATGATGATACAGGTTACTAATGACATCCAGAGGGTAGCCTTAAGACCCTCTTTAATGCGGTCAATACGCCAGGCTCCTACATTTTGCCCGGTATATGTAGCCAAAGCCTGCCCAAAATTCATCATCGGCATGGTGGCAAAGGAATCGATACGGGTCGCGGCAGCATAGGCAGCCATGGTTATGGAACCAAAACCATTGACCAAACCCTGAACAACCATCATGCCAAGGGAGACGACAACCTGTTGAGTCGAACTTGGTAGTCCGATCCTGATGGTAGACCAAAGAATTTCTTTGTCGAAGACCAGATCATGGAAGCCGAAAGCCAGAAGAGGTATGCGCCTCACAATATAAAAGTAACATAGCAGCGTGGCGATAGCCTGTGAGATAACAGTTGCCCAAGATACCGCTGCTATACCCCATTGGAGAACAATAATAAAAAACAGATCGAGAATAATATTCAGAATCGAAGAAACTATCAGGAAAAAGAGAGGCGTACGGGAATCACCCAGCGAACGCAGAGTAGCTGCCAGAATATTGTAGGCAAAGACAAAGACGAGTCCCATGAAGTAAATCTGCATGTAAGCCAGGGAATCGACCATGATATCTGGTGGGACCTGCATCATATGCAGTAAAGGTTCACTTATCAACAATCCGACTACGGACATCACTGCCGCACAGCACATTTGAAAGATGAGAGAGGTACTGGTTGCCCGACGCATTTGCTCGATCTTACCGGCACCATAAAACTGAGAGATGACAATCCCTGATCCCATGGTTAGGCCAAAGACAAATGAAATCAGGAGAAAGATCACCGGAAAGCTGGTACTGACGGCTGCGAGAGCATTGGGGCCGATATAACGTCCGACAATGATGGCATCCACCGTGTTATAGAGTTGCTGAAAAACATTCCCGGCCAGCATAGGCAGTGTAAAGTTAAAGATCAGGCGCCAGGGTTTTCCCTCGGTCATTTCAGTGAGCATCTGTGCTATACCTCTGCTTAAAAATAAGGAACGGTAGTTTTCTCGCTGCGGTCTTTGCCTGAGTGCAGATTCCCGCGAGACATCCGTCCCTGTATAATCACTGGTAGTGCCCGCATTATATAGTATAGCAGTATACACGTCAATATAAAAAGGAGCAGCAACCTTTGATGGCGAAATTAACGAAAATGGTAACTGGTTGAATCAGGAATTCCTGATGGATGGAAAGGGTGAGGATCATGGCCCTGACGCTTAAGAAGTTAGAAATCGATTTTTCCGTCTGCAAGGTAGCAGATCTCGCTGGTGTTGACCTCTCCCCGGAGTTTTTGTTTATCGCCAAAACAGACGAAGAGATCTCGGTGGTTTGCGAGTCCTCACGACTTCCGTCTGAAGTTCTTACTGTTGAACACGGATGGAAAGCGCTGCGCATCCAGGGTGTCATCGACTTTGAGGAGCTGGGAGTCATCGCAGGTCTGTCCAGTTGTATCAGCAAAGCCAAGATGAGTCTTTTCGTGGTCTCGACCTATAACACCGATTATCTCTTAGTCAAGGACAAGAACTTCGCCAGGTGTGTTGCGCTCTTGGAGAGCGAAGGCTATCTCATAGTGTAAGGAGAGATATGATGAAACCTGTGACACTGGCATTATTAGGTGCCGGACAACGTGGACAGGGCGCTTACGGTCCCTTTGCCGTCAGCAATCCTTTTAAAGCATGTTTTGTAGCTGTTGTCGAACCAGATGATCTGCGTCGTGAAACCTTCTGCCTCACCCATAATATTACCAAGGAGCACGCTTTTCGCCATGAAGAAGATTTCTTTAAAGCGAAGGTCAGCTGTGACGCAGTCCTGATCTGCACACAAGATAAGCAGCATTACAGTATGGCTATGCAGGCTATGCAGGCAGGATATCATGTTCTACTGGAAAAACCCATGTCTCCCGATGCTGCAGAATGCATAGCTTTAGGGGAATACGCCGCGAAAACCGGGCGCATTTTGGTGATCTGCCATGTTCTGCGCTATACAAAGTTTTTTATGAAGATTAAGGAAATCCTGGATAGTGGAGCTATTGGCGATCTTATGACCATATCCCACAATGAAAACGTCGGTTATTTTCACCAGGCTCACAGCTTCGTCAGGGGAAACTGGCGTAGTACAAAGGATTCCAGCCCTATGATTTTGGCAAAGAGTTGCCATGACATGGACATGTTGCTTTGGCTGGCTGGAGGGCGTTGTACACGGGTTAGCTCTTTTGGTGGACTGTCCCATTTCACATCCGCACAGGCTCCCAAAGGAGCAGCGAAACGCTGTATCGATGGCTGTGCGGTAGAAACCGAATGTCCCTACTCGGCTTTGAAGATCTACCTTTACTCTGGAGAGCGTGGCTGGCCAACGGATGTTCTTACGCCAAATCCTACGGATGATACTATTCTGGAGGCTCTCAGATCAGGCCCTTATGGACGTTGTGTCTATCACTGCGATAATGATGTCGTCGACCATCAGACTGTAAATCTAGAGTTTGACAATGGGGTAACCGCCGTCTTCAATATGTCGGCATTTACCCATGCCGTCTCCAGAACATTGAAGTTGATGGGTTCTCATGGAGAGATAAGAGCAGATATGGAGAACAACGAAATCGAGGTCTATTCTTTCGCTAATGGTGATGTCGTTACATATAATCTGGCTCCAGCTACTGCAGGGCATGGTGGAGGAGACCTTGGCATTATGCAGGATTTTGTCGCTCTCGTGGCTCAGGGTACAGAAAATACTGGTAAATCAAACCACGAAGAATCAGTCCACAGCCACCTGATGGCCTTGGCGGCTGAAGAATCACGTCTTAGCGGAGAGACCATCGATCTAAAAGCCTTCCATAAAAAACATAGGAATTTATCTTATTAATTTATTCATTCTTTTTTGGATCGTTTAAAGCGCTCAAGTCTTTGCTGGTCTTCCCGTTCCAACCCTCTGGTTCCTCCCAGAGACTGGATGTGGTGCCTGAACTCATGCATCAGGACCCGCTGTAGTTCATTTCGTTGTCTACCGGGAGGGTGCATCCCATATGCCAGTCGGAAAGATCCGTAGTAAATGACGATGTATCGTCCCAGAGCTCTTGGTTCATAGCGGTACTCCCCGATAACATAGAGCGGGTTACTATCACTGCTCTCTGAGTGATTCTTAACTTCAGGGAGCAGGATGATGCCGCCATTGAGTTCTTTATACAGTGCCACAGGCAGATTTTCAGCTATTTCGTCCAGTGCTTCTCCAACCTCTTCAAAACTCATCATATAGCCCTGCAACCACAGATGAAGCCGATCTCTGCCATCGTTTGTCTGATGCTTAGCTGATCATAATAAAGAATCATCGCATTCATCCTGTTCTCGATCTTTGTAATCTTCATTCCATCTAAAAACGCCTTTGTGTGGCCTTGGAGCAGCTCAGGTCTAACATTTACTCCACAAAAGATAGCTTATTCGATACTTCCTTTTTTCCCTGCTTTCAGTTATTTATCCTCTATTGGAGATAGGAGTCTATGATCTCTGCATCGGCCTGGCACCAGGAATAACCTTCTAATTTATTTTACCGACAGAGGGCGTAGAGAGGTGAGATGCCAGTGATATCGGCAATAGGAAAGGCAAAGGTTAACCTGACCCTAGATATTCTGGGAAAGCGCGACGATGGGTATCATGAACTTGCGACCGTCATGCAGAGTATCGCTCTTTACGACCGTCTGGTGATTGAGCCTGCGTCCGATCTTTCACTGGAGTTGATGCTCCGTTCGGGTGTCAGTAAATGGCTTCCCAATGATGATCGTAACGACGTTTTACGTGCTGCTCGCTTGTTGCAGAAAAGGTTCGGGATTACCTCCGGAGCCAGGATACAGCTGCACAAATTTATTCCCACCCAAGCTGGACTGGGAGGAGGCTCTGCAGACGCAGCAGCAGCTCTGCTCGGACTGAATCAACATTGGCAAATAGGGTTGTCTCAGGCCGATTTGCTACCCCTGGCTATGGAGTTAGGCTCCGACACACCGTTTATGCTGGTAGGGGGTACAGCCATATGCCGAGGTCGGGGAGAAATAGTGCAACCCGTATCAGCAGCTCTTCGCAAGCATCTCGTCCTCTTTAAGCCTCCCGGGGGATTGTCTACCAGTCGTGTTTTCCAGAGGATGGAGCTGACTCAGATGGGTAATTGTTACACAGATCGCTTCATTGCTGTAGTAGATAGTAAAAAGGATGATCCTTTCGATTATATGAACAACCATCTGCAGGACGCAGCATTTAAGCTTTTGGATGAACTACGCATTTTTGCTGATTTACTGCAGCAACGAGGTGTGAGACAATGGCAAATGAGTGGAAGTGGATCTACCATCTTCGTGGTTATAGATGAAAAGGAACAGGCGCAGCAACTACGCAGAGAGCTGACTCCACCATCATGGTGGAGCTTTGTTACCAGGACTGTAGATTGTGGAGCGGAACTGGTGCTTTCCTGATTTATTACGCAGAGGTGTATTGTGGAAAAGATTAAACGTAATGTTCGCATAGCTCTCCTCAGCAGAATGCTGGCGAGTTCTCCAGGCAAACTCTTCTCTCTAAGTCAATGTGCTGAAGAGATGGGTTGTGCCAAGTCAAGTCTCAGCGAAGATATCGCAATCCTAAAGGATATTTTTACTTTGCATGGCCTGGGTAAAATTGAAACCCTGATTGGAACTCAGGGAGGGATAATCTATCATCCGGAACTCTCCCCTCAGGGAGTGGAAGAACTGGTTGAACAGCTCTGTCAACTGGTAAATCATCCGGAACGGGTGCTACCAGGTGGTTTTCTCTACCTTACTGATCTGGTTGGAAATCCTGAACTGATGTCCAGAGTGGGCTTGTTTTTCGCTCAACTGTTCAGAGATCTGAATCTTGACGCTATTCTGACCGTAGAGACCAAAGGGATACCCATCGCGATGATGACAGCACGAATGCTTGGCTTACCTCTGGTCATCGTTCGTAATGATAGTCGGATCAGCGAAGGAACCAGCATCGGCATCAGTTACCTGTCTGGTACCCAGAAACGACTGGTAACCATGTCACTCCCAAAGCGTGCTTTAGCTAAAAACAGCAGGTTAGTCTTCATCGATGATTTTTTACGTCGGGGAGGAACTGCTCATGGAATTTTGGATTTGGTCGCTGAGTTCGAGTCGGTCTGTCTCGGCATGGGATTCCTAATCGATATCGCCGGCGAAGATAAGCTGGTGCAAAGATACTTTTCCCTGTTAACTCTGGAGATGCTGGACAGTGAAGCCCGGCGATTGATCGTAAGCAAAGGTAGACACCAGCTGTAAGAGATGATAAACAACTGTTTTTGAAAATCTAGTTGAGTTGTATGAGTGATTAACCGATAATTGCGGTGTAAATCTTGTTAGCTACTTTACATTCACCGCCAGAGTACGCTATAATCTGGCAGTCATGCCCAGGTGTCCAGTCCGGATGAAAGGAGAGCAGATATATGTCTCAAGTTACTTTAACGGCAGAGTATAGAAGCGAACTAGGCAGTAACGCAGTGAAATGGCTAAGACGCGCGGGTAAACTTCCAGCAGTCCTCTATGGTAAGGATGTACCAGGGAAATCCATATCGTTAACCATCGATGCTCATGAGTTTGACCGCCTGCTGGCACTCAACCCCTTGAACTCTCTGATTGAGTTACAGCTGGACAAATCAGTAATTGTGATCATCAAAGAGATTCAAAAGCATAAAGTAAAAAGGATTCCCCTGCATGTCGACTTCATGATGGTCAACCCGGACCTTCCTCAGGAGTTTAAGCTGCATGTCAGTCTGATAGGTACACCCATCGGTGTTAAGGATGGTGGGGTTTTAGAACAGGTCAGTCTGGCAGTGGAAGTCTCCTGTCTTCCCGGGAATCTACCGGCAGCAATCGAAGTGGATGTCACTGAACTCGCACGTGACGCACATATTGCTGCCAAGGATCTGGTTATGCCACCGGGAGTCACCTTGCTTGCCGATCCCTTACAGGTGATCTGCATTTGCAAAGCAGTTGTGGATAAGGAGTCTTCCCAGGAGGATTTGGCAGAACCAGAGCTCGTTCGGGAGAGAAAGCCGGAAGATTAAGGCGTAGGAGCGATCTGGTATGCGCCTCATAGTTGGCTTGGGTAACCCAGGGAGTAAATATGCCATGACCAGGCATAATTTTGGCTTCCGCGCTCTGGACAGGCTTGCGGAACAATGGAGCACTGGCATTAGACAGACCAGGTTTAACAGCCTTTATGCGTCTCTTAACTATGAGGGAGAGCAGTACCTTCTGGTGAAACCGCTGTCCTTCATGAATAACAGTGGGATAGTAGTCCAGTCCTGGATACGGTATAACCGAGTAGCCCTTTCTGATCTGCTGGTTATATATGATGATCTCGACATTGATCTAGGTCGTATACGCCTCAGAGATGGGGGCAGTGCAGGTGGACACAGAGGTATGATTTCGATCATTTCCTCTCTCGACAGTGATAAATTCCCCCGTTTTCGTCTGGGTATCGGTCCGAGACCCGAAGAGATCGATGCCGCAGAATATGTCATACGGATGTTTCATCCTCAGGAATCAAAGATAGTGGACCAGGTGATAAAAGCCGTGCCTGATATAGTAGTGTGCTGGTCACATGAGGGTTTGACACAGGCGATGAGTCGCTACAATGCCTGGTCTGTGGATCGTTAAGCCAGTCTCTTCGGAGGGGGTTGTTAGATGCACCACGCCTTGAGGATGATTAGAGAGACCGATGAGTACCGAGAGTGCCGCAAGCTATTTCGGGAAGGCGCCTCTCAGGTCATGGTGCATGGTTTATCGGGAGCACAAAAGGCAGTCTTTGCTGCTTTGTTCATCGAGGAAGAAATCGCTGAAGCAGTGCCCGATACTATCCTGGGTTCTAAAGTCAATATAGATCTTAATGATCTCGACGAGGGCTCCTCTGCTGCTTGGCAGAGGTGCCCCTTTCTGGCGTTGAGCGCTAATCAGCAAAGTGCACAACGCTTATTCGAAGAAGTTTCGCTGCTTTTACCACATCGCAGAATTACTTTTTTTCCTGCTCTCGACGACCTGTCTTTCGAAGCTCTTGGTCAGAGCAGAGAGATAATGGGAGAGAGAGTCCAGGTCTTACGCAGGTTACTGGACGGCGAACTCGATGGTGTAGTGACCTCGGGTGATGCTCTGCTTCCCCTGCTGATGTCTCCAATGAGTATGGCTACCCTGCCTATTAAGGTCAGGGTTGGTGCATCAATTTCTCTGCAGGATACCCTGCAAAGATTGGTACAGCTGGGTTACCAACGCTCACATCTCGTGGAAGCACCAGGATTCTTCGCAACTCGTGGTGGTATCATCGATGTTTTCCCTCCGGCTGATGCAAACCCTTTACGCTTTGAACTCTTTGGCGAAGAAATCGATTCTATCAGACGTTTTTCTGCCGAGAGTCAACTTAGTCTCGATCATCTCAAGGAAGCTACTATTTCTCCGGCCAGAGAGCTGGTGTTAAGCGAAGAGGAAATCCTGAAAGGGATCGCAGCCATCAAGGAAGACATGCAAACGATGCTCGCGACTCTTCCTGATCAAGCGGTAAGGAGTTCCATCGCTGAACGCAGCAGGCGCCTGATTGATACTCTGGAAGCCGGAGTAGTCCCTGCGGAGATCGAACATTTTTTACCGTACTTTGTTCAGCAGGGATCCTCACTCCTGGACTATTTCGTCACACCGCCTTTAATACTGATGGATGAGGCCATCAGGGTTCAGGAAAGCTGGGAGGAACGTCTCAACGATTTAAGCATGATACTGGGGGAACGGTATCTGCGCGGGGAGTTACTTCCCAGACAACTACAGCGCTGGTATGAGTTCTCTGAATTTCAACGCACCGTTTCAAATATGAAGCAGCTCCTTTTAAGCGTACTGCCAAGGCGACCGCAATGGCTGCGTTCATTATCGCAAATCAATGCCGTTGCCCGGACGGTGCCTTCCTTCCAGGGTGCTGTACAAAACCTAATGGACGAAGTCGAACGCTGGAAGAACCATGACTATGCGATTCTATTGCTCTGTGATGGTATAGAACGTGGCAGGAGACTGCAGCATACTTTCAGCGAGTATGGTCTGGAGGTAAACCTGGGCTTCAACGCTCCGCGTGGACCCCTGCCCGGTGAGGTTCTGATCATCCATGGAGCATTGCAAAACTGTTTCGAATGGCCTCAGGTTCGCTTCGTGCTCCTCTCTGATCAACTACTTTTTAGTAAAGCCAAGCGACCTCGGCGCGAAGGAACCATCAAAGAAGGTAAGCGCCTCTCGTCCTACCGCGAGCTAATCGAAGGTGACCTTGTGGTACATGTCAACCATGGTATAGGGCGTTTTCTCGGCGTTGTTACCATGGAGATAGAGAATATCCGTCGCGATTACCTGCATTTACAGTATGCCGGTACTGACAAAGTCTTTGTCCCGGTCGATCAAATCGGTCTGGTGCAAAAGTACCTGGGTGGGGGAGGTGCGGAGGAAAAAGCTCCGCGCTTACATGCCTTAAACAGCACCGAATGGCAAAGGTCCAAGCAAAAAGTGCAGGCCGCAATCAAAGAGATGGCAGAGGAGTTAATCGCTCTCTACGCTTCCCGTCAAGCTTTACCAGGATATGCTTTCTCTGAAGATACTCCTTGGCAGGCTGAGTTCGAGGAGCTCTTTCCTTACGAGGAGACTCCGGATCAACTCATCGTCATCGACGAAGTTAAGCGTGACATGGAGAACAGTCGCCCTATGGAACGTTTACTCTGTGGCGACGTTGGTTATGGGAAGACCGAAGTGGCCATAAGGGCTGCTTTCAAAGCTGTTCTCGAAGGGAAGCAGGTTGCAGTATTAGCTCCTACCACTGTCCTGGTGCAGCAACATTTAAATACATTCAAAGAACGCTTTAATCAATTCCCAGTGGAAATAGCAATGATGAGCCGCTTCCGCACAGCAAAGGAGAATGCCAGGGTCTGCGATCAGTTACGCAGTCGACAAGTAGATATCGTCATCGGAACCCATCGTTTACTGAGCAAGGATATCCAGTTTGCCGATCTGGGCCTGTTAATCATCGATGAGGAGCAGCGTTTTGGTGTTGCTCAGAAGGAGAAGATCAAGCAGTTGCGCCAGAATGTCGATGTACTCATGCTGTCAGCGACGCCAATTCCCCGAACCCTGCATATGGCGATGGTCGGTATACGCGATATGAGTATTATCGAAACTCCTCCGGAAAACAGATATCCTGTTCAGACCTATGTGGTCGAATGGGACGACTCTTTGGTCAGAGAGGCCATTAGGCGGGAGATTAACAGGGAAGGCCAGGTCTTCCTTGTTCATAACCGCATCAACGATTTGGATTACTTTGCAGAGAAGATCCTTCAACTTGTTCCCGAAGCACGTATCATAGTTGGTCATGGACAGATGCCGGAAGGGATGCTGGAACGGGTAATGCTTGACTTCATCGAAGGTGAATATAACGTTCTCATCTCCACTACCATCATCGAATCAGGTCTGGATATGCCCAATGTGAACACTCTGATCGTTCACGAATCAGATCGTTATGGTCTCTCACAGCTTCATCAGTTACGAGGCAGAGTAGGGCGCTCCAATCGGCGTGCTTATGCTTATTTTACATTTCAACGAAATCGGGCGCTTACGGAGATCGCTGAAAAAAGGTTGGCAGCTATTAAGGAATTCTGTGAGTTTGGTGCCGGTTTCGGAATTGCCCAGAGAGATCTGGAGCTACGGGGTGTTGGCAATCTGTTGGGTCCTCAACAGCATGGGCATGTCAGCGTTATCGGTTTCGAGTTGTATACACAGCTCTTAGAGGAAGCAGTACACGAATTACGTGGCATCGTGTTACCTCCCAAGGTGGAAACAGTATTGGAGTTGAATATAGAGGCCTTCTTGCCAAGCAGCTATGTGCCCTCTCAGGCACAGAAAATTGCAGTCTACAAACGAATACAAGCAGCACAACTAGCTGAAATCGACACCGTGGAAAATGAGTTATCTGATCGTTTTGGTTCTCCTCCTATCGCCGTTAAAAACCTGCTACGTGTCGCACGTGTTCGTCATCTGGCACATAATGCCGGAGTCGCATCGATAAAGCAAAATGGCAGGCAGTCGGTTATCTCCCTCTATCCTGGTGTTCAATATCCCATTAATGATGCGGCTCTGATCGTACGTGATATGAAAGGGTCTCTGGCTCATCTGGCAGGTAAACCGTCGCCCTTCATCATCCTGGGTGAAGATAGCCAGGATCTGTTAAGAAACCTGGAATTTTTCCTGCCGCGCCTGGGGAATATTGCACTACGCTAGAAAATAACGTATAATACCAGTCATCATTGGTTGTATCGAAAGGGGTAAGTAATTTGAGTTTACAAACGAGACGAGCTACTGCGTCCCGTGTTCCTGTGCGAAAGTCATCCGCCGGATCATCTGGTCTGCCACCCTGGATGAAATGGGTGGGATTATTGGTGGCAGTTGCTCTGATAGTAGCCACAGGTGCTTTCGCTCTGAGCCAAAAGGGTCTCCTCGCAGTTGTTGGAGGTCGCAGGGTAACTCAGGATGATCTCTCGAAACTGCTTTCTTATTACTATGTTAACAATCCGGATATGACCCTGGACGATAATACGCTAAACCAGCTCTACTACTATCTCATTGTTAATACAGCCCGCATGCAGTTCGCCTCTGAATGGGGGATCGCAGTCACTAATCAGGAGGTTGACGAGTGGTATGATGAGGCTTTGCCTGATCTGCAGCTATACATGCTCCTGGATGAGGCTGACCATCTGGAAGTAGAGTATAACTACTTTGAGATTCTCTATGGCGAGGATCCTGAGGCAGAGATAGCGGCGTTGGAAGAAGCTCTGGGAACTACAGGTAAGCAGCTTTTTGAAGCAACTATGAGTGCTTCCGGATTGACGGTTAGTGATTTCAAGGCTTTCGTGCACCAGAACCTGACTCTCGCAGCTCTGGATAAAGCGATAAATGCCACAATTGATATCGACGAGAGCGAAGCCGAGGATCTCTATGAACTTAACAAGGGAGGGAAATACAGCGATATCCGCTCCCTCAGTCATATTTTAGTTAAGACAATTGACGACTATTACGCCGATCTTAGTGACGAAGAAATTGCTGAAGCCGAGGAACTCATCAATGAAATTCTCCGACAGTTAGTCGAAGAAGAAGCTGATTTTGCAGAGTTGGCAGAGTTGTACAGTGAGGATTACGGATCTGCTGCATATGGCGGATACCTTGGCCAGTATACTTATGGTGATATGTTTGGCCAAAACGGGTTTGTTTATAGTTTTGCCGTAGCAGCTGCCGAACTGAATGAACCAGGAGAGCTAAGTGGAGTGGTTAAGTCTGAATATGGTTTTCATATCCTGCGACTTGATGACATAAAGGAGCAGAGTTATGAGAGTGTTCGTGAGACGATTATCAGTGATCTGGTCCAGAGTAAAGCGCAGATTAAGCATCGGGAGATGCTCGAGCATATCGATGTTCGTCCTGCGGACCTTAAGGATGCTTTGGTGGTCAACGGCTGGTAACCAATCGTGAGGTTGTTATTCTCATTTGTATCCCTGTTCGGCATGTTCGAGCAGGGATTTTCGCTGTTTGCAGGAGGAAAGTTTCAGATGTCGAATAAATGTCGGAGGGCAGTTCCCCTTGACCAGGGAAGGCTGCCTGATCATACTGTAAAGGGGAGCATCTTCGTGGATGTTACCAGGGATG
>Ga0123353_10006803_pt1 | contig 15333 bp, 10 predicted proteins | sample TergutLab28metaG_3_FD_92763 | JGI IMG/M metagenome (GOLD analysis project Ga0123353, IMG submission 92763) | Labiotermes labralis P3 segment gut microbial communities from Petit-Saut dam, French Guiana - Lab288 P3 | ecosystem: Host-associated > Arthropoda: Insects > Digestive system > Gut ... | reverse complement strand
GTCCAAGCCCATGGGGACAGGATCGAGGCCCTGCACTTCAAGGACTTCAAGCATGACGGGACGCCGCGGGCATTCACGGAGTTGGGCACGGGCATCACGGATTTCAAGGCCGTCTACGCGCTCGCGAAGCAGCTGTGCGCAAATCACAACGGCGATTTCTGGATCACCGCAGAGCAGGACGAGACGGCCCTGGCGCCGGCGGAGAGCGCGGCGATCAACTGCGCTTACATACGCGGGCTGGCGGGATAAAAGGGAGGGTGAGCGCCGCGCGGCACCTGGATCAGCAAGAACCGGAGCTATAGATTCGCAAGAGCCATTGAAATGCTTTGATTTCAACTGGCTCTTTTGCTTTTTCTGTTGCCTGGATTGGGGGGTGTTTTGTTATGCCGGAGGAAATTTCGCTTGGCATTTGCTGCGCCTTCGCTCACCCTTTTAGGTGAGTTGAGGCTCGGTCAACCATAGCAAAAAATTGCCCTATAGGGGGTGTTGCGGATCGCTGAATCTTGGTACGCTATATACGCAGCAGGTCTGACAAATAAAAAAACTCCACTGCGAGTTTTGGCTCCCAGCGAATGCCTTTATAATTTTTCATGTATTGCCCAAATATATGAAAAATGCGTTAATCGCCGCGCGTTGCATCGTAATCATCGATTTCCCTGTAACGCCATTTTATATCGCTGAACAGCCGCTGTCAATGGACACACGGAAAAAACAAGGGGTTTAGAGAAGGAAATTGAGGCGGTTCACAAAAAATGGAAGCGTATGCCGGCATTTCCGTCAAAACCATCCGCAAAATTCATCTGATTTAAGAGCCGTCATATGAGCCGTCGGATTCTGTGGGCCCAACAACGCAAATCAGCGGAAGGGGATGCTTAATGGCAAAGCGAGGGGAGAATATCTATCACCGTAAGGATGGCCGCTGGGAGGGCCGGTATATCAAAGGCCGTAAGCCAGACGGCAAGCCACGCTTCGGCTCTGTGTACGGCCGCAGCTACGGGGAGGTGAAAAAGCGCCTGCTGCCGTTAAAGGCAGCCTATTACGAAACCGGCCCGGAAACCAGGAACACCAAGCCGTTTCGCGAGTATTTGCTGACGAACCTGGCTCAAAAGCGCACAGGCTGCATCAAAGCGTCATCATATGACAGCTACTACCGAATTGTACATAATCATATTATGCCCGGGTTGGGGAATCATCTGATGCATCGCCTCACGCAGCAGTATGTGGAGCAGTTCCTTGTTGATTTGCGCAACGCGGGCCTGAGTGACGGTACGGTTCTCAACATATTTCGTTATCTGGCCGGTGTAACAAGGCAGGCCGCGAAATCAGGCGCGATGGCAAAGGATGTCTGCGCGGAGATATTGTTGCCGAAGCCGAAGCGCAAAAAGGTCAGCGCCCTGTCCCGCGCACAGCAGAAAAGCCTGGAAGACGCAGCCATGGCCGCCATCCGGAGAAGCGGCGGCAATCAAGGGGTGGACGTCATGATTGCGCTTTACACCGGTATGCGCGTGGGCGAAATCTGCGCCCTGCGCTGGAGTGACGTGGACTTCGACAGCGGCATAATCCATGTCAGGCAAACGCTTCAGCGCCTGAGCCTACATGATCAGGACATAAAAACGAACACAAAAACGGCTATCATGGTTGATGCGCCCAAAAGCGAATCCTCGCTGCGGGCTATCCCAATGGGGGCTCTATTGTTATCGCTTATGCTGGACTGCCGGCGGTCTGTCCATGGGAATTATGTGGTAGCAGGGCACCATGGCGCAGCCGAACCGCGCACGCTGCAATACCGGCTTGAACGGATGCTCGAGCAGGCGCAGCTGCCCCATGTGGGCTATCACGCGTTGAGGCACAGCTTCGCAACAAGATGCGTGGAGCTCAATGTGGATATTGCCACCATCAGCAAGCTGCTAGGCCACGCTTCCATCAAGCTGACGGCGGACACCTATGTCGATTCTTTTATGGAGCAACGTTTCGCCGCCGCACACAAGCTGGACGGGCTTGCTATAGCGGCATAACGATCTTGAATAAGCGCGGCGCAGCCGGGACAATCCGGCTGCGCCGCTTTTCATGCTGCATGCAGGGGAATAAGCCGTCAGGCAAAGCCGTCGGGCCGGCGCAAATAAGCCTTGCCGCAAAGGATAGGGCCTGTTTTTCATATATTTGGGCAATACATGAAAAAATCCCTCGGCTTATTGCGTAATTTCCAATGTTAGTACAGTGTACACCAAACACAGGGAGAAGTCAATAGCAGTCTATAAAGAAAGAGGTGATCCTGTGAATTACACGCCACAGTATACATATTATCCACAATACCCTTACCCCTCGCAGCCCGCTTGCGTGCCGCCGCCCCCTTACAGCCCACTGCCCGCTTGCGTACCGCTGCCCCCTTACAACCCACAGCCCGCCCCGTGGAACGAACCTGGCGTATGGGATGAACCCGATTTCGAATGGGACGCCTTCGCTGCGGATACGCTGCCGGCGCTAGCGGCGCTGACGGAAAAGCCGGAGGCTTCGGCGAAAAAAGCGCTGAGGATTGTTTCCAATGTCCTGTTTTACGTCCTGATCGTTGCGATTGTAGGCGGAGGCGCGCTGTTTGCCTTTTCCAAGGATCCGCAAAAATCATATTTCGGGTATCGGCTCTATACGGTCAAAACGCCTTCTATGACGCCGCGGGCGGACGGCAGCAGTCCGCCGGGGGGGTTCCGCGCGGGCGACACCATCGTGGTGAAGCTGGTTGCGCCCGAGACCATTCGGGTGGGCGATATTGTCACCTATATACCCGGCAAAGATCCGAATGTCTACCTGACGCACCGGGTGGTGGAAGCTCTGGACCATCTCCAGGAGGACAAGGGACTGTTTTTCGTCACCAAGGGCGACGCCAACGATGCCGACGATCCACCCATCCGGGGGGATGCGGTGGTGGGCATAAAGGTTCTGAACATACCGGGCACGGGGGCGGTGCTCCAATTCATCCGCGACAATTTTTTTCTCAGCCTGGTCATCATTATCTCCGGCATTGGTTTTGTCATTCTGCTGCGTATGTACCTGGACACAGGCACGCGCAAGCGCACGGTATAGCCTGTCTTTCCGGAAAGAGGCAGTTTATATGATAGCCCGGCCGGCAAGGCCGGCCCAAAAAAGTAAAGGAGTAGAAAAATCATGAAGACAAACAACAAACGCAAGACCGCCATTCTAGCCGGCGCCATTGTCCTGGCCCTGGTAATGGGCTTGTCCACCACCTTCGCATGGTTCGCCGCCGATGATTCGGTGAAAAACAAGCTGGCCACCAAAGACGCCCTGGCAAACGTGAGCATCCAGGAGACCTTCGTTGAGCCAGACGACTGGAAGCCCGGCCAGACGATCACCAAGGAGGTCGCGGTGGTCGATACCGGCTCCGCGCCCGCTTTGGCCCGCATAACCTTCGAGGAGCTTCTGAAGGTCAACCTGCCTCCCGCCGGCGAACCCGCCGCGTTCAACACCACGATGGAAACCGCCGGAAAAAGGCCCGTGCTGTTCGACAACGCGCTCTATGCCGGGCCCGACTGGTTTCAGGTGACAGTAACGCCCAACGCGGCGAAGGGCGGCATTAGCCTGGCGGGCAACTATGCGCCAGTGCAGGTCTGGGCCCGGTACGAGGCGCCCTCCGTTGGCAGCGGTTCCAGCGGCTCCTATTCATTCGCGATGTGGGCGCCCATTGGCGGCACCGCGTATGACGGACAGCTTCAGAGCATTTCCTATACCAGGGCGTGGGAGAACGCGGACAAGGTTCTGACGCTTTCAGACATCAAGTATCTAACCTATCAGGGCGAAGCGGAAGCGACCGCCGACTGGACGGCGGACAAGCCTCTCGTCGCCGACATCGGCAAGTCCGTCGCCGAAACGAAGCTAAACGCCACAGCGCCGACCACCGGCAAGTATCCCAACAACCTTCAGTTGAATTACGCCAACGTGATCACCGCTTTCAGCGCAAATCCTGCGGATGACGCGGGCAAGTGGTATTACAACGCAGCGGATGGCTATTTCTACTACATCGGCCTGGCGGCGCCCGGCGCAGCCACTTCGTCCATGCTGCAAAGCCTGCTGCTGAAGAATACTGCCGACAGTGAATATTATTCCAACATGACCTTTGAGCTGACGGTGATTATGAATGCCATCCAGCACACGCAGGACGCCGTCGCCTCATGGGCCACCGGCAACGCCGCCCTGAATGACGTCCTGAACACCTTCTGTGAATCCTGAAATTTTGAACCGTAGGGAGGGGAGATTATGCAACGCATAAAAAGAACTGTTCTCACTATATTGCTGATCGCTGCCGTGTTTTCCGGGACGGCAGCTGGCGCGGCGGCAACAAATCTCCCCGCCGGCATGCTGATTGGCGACCAGAACGGTATCCATGTGGATGCGCAGGGCGAATACTTCATTTCCGCCGACGCGCTGGAGGCCGGGGATGTGATCACAAAGCGGCTGACCATCCAAAACACGGAACCCTATTCCTATAAGCTCAGCATGACCGCCGAGCCACTGGAGGAGACCGGGCCGCTGCGCCTGCTTGACGAGGTGCGCTGCACACTGAAGCTGGACGGCAAGGTGCTTTATGATGGCCGGGTCCGCGGCAATGACGGGACCGACATGATCCGCAACGCGCTGGATCTGGGCACATACCAAACTGGCGAGCAGAAGACACTCGACATCACGTTAACGGTAAACCGGGATATGCGAAAATACTACTGGACAGCCAGCGAGGCGTATTTCAAATGGAATTTCTACGCTGCGCAGGACACGAGGCCGGACGGGCCCAAGACCGGCGAAACCGTGAAGAACAGCCTGTACGCCATTCTGCCCGCTATGGCGCTGGCAATGGGAATCCTGCTGCTGATCAAAAGGCGGCGAAACGGCAATAATCGCGATGAATTGATCGCTAGCTAAAAATCCGAGCCTGAGCCTGAGCGGGAAGCTTCCTGCCGGAGCCTTCCCGCTCAGAGGCCAGAGCCGCAAGGAGCATTTCTATGGATGTAAAAAAACGCATAAGGCGCGTACTGCTTCGCCTGCACGGACAGCGTCCGCTCGTTTTGCTGCTGGCCGTGCTGGTCGGCATGACGATGGCGCTGGGCAGTACATACGCATGGTTCACCTCCTCCGACGAGGTACGCAACCAGTTCGGCACGTCGGATCTATCGTTTTCGTTTCAGGTGGTTGAGAAATTTACCAATCCAGGGACGGTCGGGCCAGGCCAGGGCGTAGAGAAAAAGGTCAACGTAACCAATGCCGGAACACAAAAGGGCGTGGTGCGGGTGCTGGCCCTGCCTGAAATCATGGCGCAGGACGGCAGGATTTTGGAGGCGGCGCCGGGCGTGACCTTTGCCTATGACGGACTGAATGTTACCGACGGGTTTGACGACGGCAAGCTGTGGGCGGACGGCGGCGACGGGTACTATTATTACCTGGGCGCGCTGGAATGCGGGGAAACGACCATGCAGCCCCTGTTCACTGGCGTCACGCTTGCATCGGGGCTCCCGGCGGAATATGAAAACGCCGGCATGAAGATTTACGTCAAAGCGGAGGCCGCCGAAACCGGCAAATACCGCACTTCCTGGTGGAAAACGGCCGACGACAGCGCCTACCCCGCCGATCCGCAATGGCTGCGCATTGACGCCGCGCTGCAGGCAGCGCTCGGAAACCAATAAGGAGGATATGAAAATGATTCGGGCAAAACGCAAAAACAGTATCATCTCATTCGCCTTGGCGTTGCTTACGGCGGCGTCGGCAGTGACTTCCCTATCCGTTCTGACTCGCCCGACCAGGAGCGAGCCGGAGCCTCTGCCGCAGGTCATATGGAATTATCCGTCCAACGTGGACCCGGATAACCCGGACCTGTTTCTGAAGGTACCGCTGAATCAGCTCAACTGGAACAAAAAGGAGTACCATTCGGGTTACGACGGCAGCAAAGGGGCGTATACCGATAAGACGTCCAAGCAATATAACGGGGTTGCCACAAAGGACCATGTGACGCTCTCCGATAATGCCATCCGCTTTTTGGGGTACGGCATCAACAACAACCTGGATCTGCTGTATACCACTGCCTATGACGCCTTTGAGGCGCTCAACTTTACGCTGGACCCGGTCCAGCTGAAGTTTCACACCCTGAACCAGACCGGCGTTCTCTTCAACGGTTTCTTCGACACCGGCAACAATTATACCGGCTACGCGCTGGTGGTGGATTCCAACGGAGAGGTGAAAAAGAACGAGAATGGCGTCGCCGCGCTGAAGCTTGTCTATATGAAGAGCCAGTTCTTCAAAAAAGCCAATGCCAACAGCATCACCGACAACAATTACCCCTATCCGGGCGGCTTCGCGTTCGCCTGGGAGGACGTCATCATGGACACCATCGTGGAAGGCGTGAGCACCGCCTTCGACGTGACGCTCTGCCGCGGCATGACAGGTTTTTCGCTCTATATCGATGGCAACCTGGTGCGGGAGATTGAACCCGCCGAAAATATGAGCCAGGGCGGTTTTGGGTTCTTTGCCGGGTATTACAAACACAACTGCAATGTGCTGACAGTCATGGAATACAGCAACCTCTCCATCACCGTGAAGCTGCCCCTGGCGCAGGCCGGCTGTGAGGTCCGCTTTATTGACAAGGACACCGGCCGGCCGGTCGCGGACGCGCAGACCGTACCCAGAAACCTGGCGCCGGGCGGGCGCAGCTATGCCGGCGACGAATACCTGGTGGACTGGGAACCGGTGCAGACAATCATCGGCACAGACGGCGGGATATATCAATATGTCTTCTCCGACCGGGACGAGATGGCGCGTATCACGTATCACGCAACCCCGGCAGACAACATCACCACGCTGTATTACAAATACGAGCCTCTGCTGCCCGAAAAGCACGCCAGCACGGATGGCGGCGCGACCTGGGAGGACGGATCGGAGGAAAGCCCGGTACCCGTTGTGCAGGGCGATGTCATCGACTACAGGATTGACATCAAGACACCCGCACAAAGGCCCAAGGACATCGTGTTCCGCGGCGCAGCCCCCATGACGGAAACCGCCGCCGAGATCGTATACCCGCTTTCCGCCCTGACGGCCAGCAACCAATTTTTCTGCCCTCAATCGGGGAACAATGTCCGCACGAACCTCGGCAATTCCCCGGGCAATCTTTCCGTCGCAAGCGCCGGCAGCGCCGAGCCATACCTGATCAGCTATTGGGCGTGGCAAACCTTTGGCAACAACCAGGGCTGGGCGCAATATCTTTGGCTGGAGGCCCCCTTGCGGATGGGAGATTACAGCGTATCGGTTCGCGCCAGCGTTGAGTTCCGGGGCACCGAGTCGTTCACCGATTTGAAAACGTCCTATTCCAATGCCAACCCAATGAGTAATTTCACATCGTCTTTCAAAGGGATTCTTACCGGCACGCAGAAAGCCGATTACGGCGCATATGACTTTCAAGGGGCCCACAGCGGTTTCACCGACACGTTTATGACGCACAGCGTCGCGTCCATGCCCCTGAACAATGTGGGGCACACTTGGCAAATGGGCGCCGACGGCATCGGCGCCGTCTCCTGGCAAACCCTGAATGTCAACAACGCCACGTCCTATCCTCCGCCCGTGTCGGCGCAGCGCTTCGCCGATGAGCTTGCCATAGGCGATGGTGAACGCGGCGTGGTCGGGCTTTGCTTCAGCGGCGGGCACGGAAACACCACCCACTCCGGCAACGACGCGCTGCTGCACATTATCCGCGTATACGAGGTCAGATTCCAGGGCAGCACAGCCGCCCATTCCCTCACGGATCTCCTGCCCGAGGGGATTGCGTTGGCCGACGACCTGCCGAATCACTGGGCGACGAGCCTCGAGACGGATTTCCCCCAATACGCGCCAACGGTAACCATGGCGAAGGAAACTGACGAGGATACCGGCCGCCAGAGGCTGATCTGGGGCCTCCCGGTTCTGCCCTGTGGCGCATCCGTTTCCGTGCGCTTCAAGGCAAGGGTTGTGGAAACCCCCGGCCTTTACGAAAACGCAGCGCAGGTGACGAACCTTCTCTCCCCGTTCAGCCACATCCCGGACGAGACCAATTCCACCTGGCATGAGTGCAATATGGTCAAGGTAACGGAGCAATACCGGAATTATCTGAATCAAACACAGGACTTGAAGGACGACACCTATACCTGGGTTGTCTACGGCGAGGGCTACGGCGTCGCGCCCTATCTGCGCGATCCCATCAGCAAAGGCACGAAGACCTACCGTTACTACGCCTATTCGGTCGACGGCGGCACCACGATCATCTACAGCGCCCCTCCGGACGGGCTCCCCTGCGAGGCGGAAGAGGACGAAGCCGCGGGCCATCTCGGCGACTACCTGTGGAATGAAGTCCGCCACAACAACAACGCGGTGATCCTGTATTTCATCGAGGACGTGGCGGTAACGATTCATTTCGTTGACCGTACCAGCGGCATAGAAATAAGAACTGTTGCGGACTACGGCGCGCGAGGCGGCGTCCCCTATATCCTGCCACCCAGCTGCCTGGCTTCCTTTTCCCATGGCGGCGCAGAATACAACTACATCAATATCTATGAGCGCAACAGCGACGGCGAAGAGGGCGGCTCGCCTGCGTTGCCCGCCTTCTCAGCGCTTGAAATGGTGCAAAACAACGAGATCACGCTGTACTTCGCCAACGACCCGAGGATCACGATTCGGTTCGTGATCATGGAGGGCGATATTGTGACCAGCCGCATACTGAAAAACCCGCTGACCGAAATTGTCCCGTATTTTGAGGACTATGACCCCGGCGCTTCGGCGCACCAGCCGCTGGATACCGTCCTCACGGACCCTGCCACCGGCAAGGCATATAAGTTCGCGGGCTATAGGCTGAATAGCGGCGCTATCGTATACACCGCCGATATCAATGACCTGGAGCGACTTGAGGCGGTGGATCGCAACCACACCTACACGCTGCTCTATGTTGAAAAGCCCTCGATCTATACGCTTCATCTCAGGCAGGTCGTGCTGGGCCACGACGGCGGGACGGCGCTGCCCTACACCGGATATTTTAATTTGACGAACAGCGGTACGACCTTCAGCGTGACCACCGATTCCAATATGGACGGCCTGCACGTGGATTTCCGGGATATTATCGTAACCTTCAGCGATGAAGCTGAGATGATATATTTCATCAACGCCATCGTTCCGCAGTATTACGTCTACGATGGGTTTGTGTTCTCCGAAGCGGACACGCAGCACGACCCCGCTGATCGGTCAGGCAGCCCAGCCGGCGTGGATTTTGCGCACTGCACTGACCTCTGGGTCACAGTGTACATCAAGCCCCTGCCGGATCCCGGCAAGCACAATTGGGACATGAAACCCAACGATTTTGGGGTGATCAACCCAACGCCATGAAAAAGAAAAAGCAGCGCATGCTCAATTGTTTGCTGATTCTGTTTTTTATCGCCGCGACAGTGTGTGGCTTGCTGATCTGGTCTGATCACAAAGGCAGTGCCGCCGCGGACGCCGCAATAGATGAAGCGCAGGATTTGAAACCGCCGGCGGATGACGGCTTGATGGATTTCAGCGGCCTGCGGTCCGAAAACCCGGACGTGGTCGCGTGGCTTACCATACCGGGAACCGTGATCGACTACCCCGTGGCGCAGGCCGCCGACAACGACTATTACCTTCATCGCGACATACAAAAAACATCCAACAAAAACGGCGCACTCTTTCTTGATTGCCGTGTCCGCGCCGATTTTTCCGGCTTCAACAATGTGGTATACGGGCATCACATGAAAAGCGGGCGGATGTTTCAAAACCTGGTTCAATTTAAGGACAAGGCTTTTTTTGACCGGCGCACCTCCGGCATATTGCATACGCCCGGCAAAACCTGGCGGCTGGAATTTTTCGCTGTGGCTGTCACCTGCCAAAACAGTGAATGGTATGAATACGCGTTCGCGTCCATTGGGGAGAAGGAAGCGCACATTCAAAAAATAAAAAACAGCGCCATGCACTACCGTGACATCGGCCTTGCGACTGATGACAGGCTCGTCGTGCTTTCCACATGCTCCTATGAGCATGAAGGCGCCCGGACGGTAGTGGCAGCCAGATTGGAGGACTATCTGAAGGAACCCTCATCGCACCTGGCGCAAATCTGCGTGGCATTGCGCCCGAATACAGAGTAAAGGGGATGATCGTTTGGCGCCCCTGCGAATCGTGATATGCGATTCAGACCCGGCGGGAGCGGAAAACAGCGCGAATATCTGCCGTGCCATCTGCGCCGAGCAGCAGACCCTGGCGGTGCTGACGACTTTCTCCGATGGCCGGGCGCTGCTGTTTGAGATGATGGACCCGCCCATGGTTTTAGTATCTCCTGCCGCTTTTTTTCTTTTGCCGAAGCGCCGGCCCCTGCATAAGGAGGCGGCGCTTCGGCCTGCTCATCCGATCAACTTTTTTTCAATGGCAATCCGTACGGCGTCCATATTGTTTTCCGCGCCCAGCTTTGAATACAGCATCTGGATCGTGGTTTTTACCGTGTTGATGGAAAGATAGCGGGTGGCGGCGATTTCCGTGCGAGAAAGCCCGTGGTAGAGGTCGGTAAGGATCTGCAGTTCCCGCTGCGAAAGGCGGATGCCGTCCTCAATGCGGTTGTCTCTTTTGTAGGCGGCGGCAATGACAGCTGCTTTTTTCGCGTAGCCAGATGCTTTGAGATCAATGGATTTCAGCCATTCCCCGGGGATGGCGCAGCGCTCCTGCCTGAGGGCGGCTGTGACCAGATCATGCATGCTGCGGCCCATCATGATGAACATCATCTCCAGCTCCCCTGAAAAAGAAAGCTGCCAAGCACGTTCCAGCGCAGCGACGGCGCTCTCCGCGCTGCCGGATCTGCAACGAGCCAAGGAGGTGAGCAGGCTGCGGGCAAGCTCACCGAACAGGAAACGCTTTTCCGGCCCTTCATATCCCAGCCTGACCAGTACGTCTAGGGCCTTGTGATGTTTTTTGGCGTCAATCAGGTGTTTCGCGCGGATCAGGATAACCGCCTCCCTGGCGGGCTCGCCCGGGCCCACGTTCCCCGCTGTATCCGAAAGCAACCATGGCGCCACCAGCTGCGGCAGCTCAATCTGCCCATAAAAGAAGCCGGCAAACAGGTCATGGAGCAGTTGCCGATTTCGGAGCTCCGGTATCTCCAGCCAGCCCCGGAACTGCCGTAACATTTCTGTGACCAGGGGGTAATCCCCCTCCGCCAGGGCTATGTTCATCAGATAGTGCTGCGCAAAGGCCGCGATGTTGTGCTGCCTGTTCGCGTTGGCGTTCTGAATTGCCCTATAGGCATGGCGCTTGGCTTGGTCAGTCCAGCCTTGGTAGAAGGCGATCTCGCAGGCCGCAAGGTCGTCGTAACCGCCGTAAAGCCCAGCCATAGTATGAGATATGCAGGGCATCGCCGCCCGCGTGGCCTCAAGGAACAAATCCAGGTCCCCGCGCTGCGCGGTTTCGCCCGCAAGGCAGGCGAAGGAGCCGATTTCGGCGCAGGCGCAGGAGCCGGGGCGCACATCGGCGGGCCGGGGCCCGCAATACTCCATGGCCTTCCTGAAGTGCTCCGCGAAGGTATAACGGTTGGAGGCGGCGCAGGTATGCATGTTGAGGAAGCCCTGATTGTTATAGCTCTGGCACAGGAAGGATTGCGCGCACTCGGCATGCTCCCATGTTTGGATCGCTTCTTTGATATACTGCTCCGCCTCCTCGCAGCGGTCCAGACTCATCAGCAGGCGAGGAATAAACTCGCACTTGAGAGCAGCCAATACAGCATTCTCACTGCCGTTGCCGTCCTCCAGAATATCCAGGAAATATTGCGCCGTGTCGCTTGGAAACTTCAGGGGGTAGGTCAGCAACAGCTTCAAAATCCCATCGTAGTCCTCCAGCTTCGTGTAAAAATCCATGGCATCCGCAGGAAAGCCGTTGCGTTCGCACCAGTCTGCGGCCCAGCGGTAGACATCCCGCTTGTCCTCCTCCGGAAGCAGGCCCTCCTTTGCTTCTATAAAGTCCCGGTATAGCGGGTGGACCCGATAATCACCGGAATAGCTGTCGAACAGAAGGAATACTGCGGCTTCTGGGTTGGAATCATAGAACGCCGTATAATCTCCTGCAAACTCCCGTTGCGCCTCCAGGGGCAGGTCACGCAGCAGGTGCAGCTCCAGAATGAGTTTGCGTATGTCTTCGGGGAAGGCCACGAAGGCCTCGCGCTCCATGAACTTGTACAGATTGGAGCGCATGGTGTTCAAGGCGGCGCGCAGATTTGTCCTGTGCAATTCACTGCCTGCTTCCGCAGGCATACGCTGCAGGGCAACGCCCAGCAGCCGCAGCGCCAGGGCCCAGCCCTGGGTTTCTCTATAGATTTCCGGCAGATCCTTGGCGGGCTGGGGCAGCCGGCTCCATTGGAAGAACTCCGCGATTTCCGCCTCGGTAAAACGCAGGGTCTCCTCGTTGACCACGCTAACCAGTCCATCGGAAAACAGGGGCACCACGTTGATTTCCGGCTCCTTGCGGGAGATAATGATGTAGCACAGCCCGGGGTTGGCTATGTATACGGAGTGCTCCACGAGATTGATTACCTGGCGGTTGGTCAACAGGTGAAAGTTATCCAGGACGATATATATCGGCCCGTCGCCGGGAACGACCGCTTTGCGCATCATGGCGGTGTAACGCTTGAAACGTACTGGGGTATCCGGGATGCCATTCTTACGCATTTCGGCCGCCAGGGCCGGCGCATCGGCTTCGATGGCGCTGATTAGGTTTCCCCAGAACAGGCTGCCCGCATTGTCGCTTTCCGCCAGATGCATCCAACAGGCACGGGCATCCTGCTGCCGCAGGAACGCGCGCACCGCCTGGGTTTTTCCATAGCCGGCATTGGCGAGCACGTACACCAAGGGGCTGCGCATGGCCTGTGCGAAGGCTTCTTCCACTCGCGGCCGCCGCATACAGTCACCGCATAAGACGTCAGACATAAACACCCTCCTCTCTTTATGCAGGATAGTTTGGTCAATATTATATAAATCCCAATAATTTAATGCATATCAATAAACGACGCCATGCCTTATTATAATTTGCCATTCAGGAATTGTCAACTTTATTGAACAATCTTCACAATGATACCTTTTTTTATTCAGTCATTCGCCAATCGGATTCATCCAAGGCCGCGAAACATCAGCCGCGGCATATAAACGACAATTCTTGAAAATTGATCGCTTTCCATGAAAAGAAAATCGCGAAACCCTTGACACACAAGGATTCCGCGTGGCTGGGGAGGCTGGACTCGAACCAGCGAATGACGGAGTCAAAGTCGACTGAAATACTGATCACACTGTACCAACAGCTCCCATTCGCAACCATTCGTAACCCTTGCACATCAAGGGATTCCACCTGTTAATGAGTCAACACTCCCGCAATGTCTTGACCTCCTGAAATTTCGTTTTTTCGGAAGTTTGGTAGACATTTGGTAGACGCTTTGCTGGATAAAGCTCTCTCAACACTGTTTATAGTATATCCGTGCCTTGGTTCCCTGTCAAGCGATTGTTTCTGCTTGGCAGGATTTTTTATCTGAAGGAGGACTTCCCATGAATTCAACCGCTGAGGAAGCCTAGCCGTTGATACGCTTTCCAAAAGAAAATTAGTGGGTTGTCTGAGGACGCTGTCTTGGCCACTTGCTTTATTTGCGAGCACCTAAAGGACGTGGAGGATTTGCTTTAGCCCCTTGCTTTTTTCTCTTAATAGGTTTATAATATAAACAAGCTAGCGATGAGAGGTGACCTTGTTGACAGGGCATTTGCCGAGCGAATCCAATCGAACCGAATACAAGCTGATTCTCACTGAGGATTTCGAGCGCGAGGTCGTTGCCTTCCTGAACTATTCGGAGGGCGGTGAAATTTATATCGGCGTGGACGACCATGGCTGTGCTGTTGGCGTGGACAGCATAGACGCGACGCAGCTGAAAATCGTGGATAGAATCAAGAATAATATTCTGCCATCCACCTTGGGACTATTCGATGTTGTGACAGAAAAAGTTGACGGTGCGGCTGTCATAAAAGTAGTCGTGTCAAGCGGTATGGAAAAACCCTATTATCTTCGGAGCAAAGGTATGTCCCCCGCAGGTTGCTTCCTTCGTGTTGGGAGTTCCTCGCAGCGCATGACTACACAGCAGATAGATGCGCTCTATGCCGGCCGCGTTCCTCTCAGACTGAGCAATACTCCTTCCCCTCGTCAGCGACTTACATTTCAGCAACTTGAAATATACTATGCTGAAAAAAAGCTGTCGCTAAATGATGAGTTTCTCTGTTCGCTTGATTTGGTTGACGATGATGGGCGTTACAACTATGCGGCGTATCTGCTAGCCGATGACAACGGCGTTTCCATTAAGGTAGCCAAATACGCAGGACCCACCAAGGTTGACCTGATCGAAAATGAGGAATATGGATACCGCTGCCTGATCACAGCCACACATCGAGTGCTGGAAAAACTGCGGGTGGAAAACAAAACCTTTGCAAAGATTACATCCACTACGCGGCTGGAAAAGCGTTTAGTGGATGAAACCGCTCTGCGCGAAGCATTTATCAATGCCATTGTGCATAACGACTATAGCCGCGAGGTGCCGCCTGTCGTTGAAATTTTCTCAGATCGTCTCACCATAACATCCTACGGCGGTCTGCCGCAGGGCCTTAGTCGGGAGAACTTTTTCCGTTGCCGCTCTATGCCCCGCAACCGGGAACTGATGCGTATCTTCAAAGATGTGGGGCTTGTGGAGCACTTGGGCTCCGGCATGGGACGTATATTAGAGGCTTATGATCAGTCCATCTTTACTTTTGAAGATAACTTCCTGATTGTTACTTTTCCATTCGCGGAAGGGTTTGCAGTGTCAAGTGGCAATGATGATGGCAACGATGGCAATGATGATGGCAACGATGTGACTTCCATGGAATATGCGGAGCGTATATTGCGGTGCATACGGCAGAACCCAAGAAAAACCTTAGAGAAAATTGCTGAGGAAACGGAGCTTTCCAAACGGACAGTTTCACGCGAGATGAAAGCTATGCAAGAAGCAGGTATCGTCAAGCGCGTTGGGAACACCAGAAGCGGTCATTGGGAAATTGTTTAGCTAAACAGGAGGGCATGACTGTGGCAGAAGGAAACCTTAACATCTTAAAAATCCGAGACGACAGGGAACCTCTCTATCTTGGATGGGGAGAAGACGAGTTTAGTTGCCTGCAATCTTCATCTTGGCTTTCGACTAGCGAAAAAGGAACTATATCATTGTCGGATTTGCGAAATGGCATAGAGCCTTGGCTTACGTCCCTGTTT
>Ga0123353_10006801_pt1 | contig 15334 bp, 11 predicted proteins | sample TergutLab28metaG_3_FD_92763 | JGI IMG/M metagenome (GOLD analysis project Ga0123353, IMG submission 92763) | Labiotermes labralis P3 segment gut microbial communities from Petit-Saut dam, French Guiana - Lab288 P3 | ecosystem: Host-associated > Arthropoda: Insects > Digestive system > Gut ... | reverse complement strand
GGGCTTCACCATCAAGGGCAGGTACTTCGGCGGGGACGGGCCGGAAGGCGGGGGGCTGGCGGACGCCTCGGGCGGCACCGGCACCCAGGCCACCTCGCAGACGCCGGGGGGCACGGACGCCGGATCCCCAGCCACCGACGCGCTCGGGACCGGCGACGGCGGGGACGACCCCGGCGACGGCGGGGACGGCGACACGGAAGGGTCGGGATGGGACGGCGGGTACGCCACCACCAAGATCAACAAACCGCAGTTCGACGGCCTCAAGGTGAAGGCCATATACCTGACCGGGTCGACCGTGGCCAACCACCTTAGGTTCACGGGCTTCATCGACATGGTGAACGAGACCGAGCTGAACGCGGTGGTCATAGACCTGCGGGAGTCCACCGGGGTCGAGTACAGGTCGAGGCTGGAGAGCGTGGTCGAGTACGGCGACAGGGTGGTCAAGTACGACATAGAGGAAGTCGTCGGCAGGCTGAACGAGAACGGCATATACGTCATCGGCAGGCTCGTCTGCTTCCAATCCATCCTGGCCGGGGTGAAGGGTGAGTGGGCCATCAAGGACGAGGATGAGGTGACCGTATGGAAGGACGTTTCCGGCGCCTACTGGCTCAACCCATATAACAGGGACGTCTGGGAGTACCTGCTCGACATCGCCGAGGAGGCGGTGCTGCTCGGCGTAGATGAGATCCAATTCGACTACGTGAGGTTCCCGACGCCCTCCGTGACCAAGGTCCTATACTACGGCAAGGACGTCCCCTCCAAGGAGGAGGCGATAGAGGGCTTTTTGCTCCGGGCCAAGGAGAGGATCACCGAGACGTACGGCATACCGGTCAGCGCGGACGTCTACGGCATCATCATAGAGAGCGACCTGGACGCCGGCCTCGTGGGGCAGAAGCTGGAGTACATAGGCCGCGACGGCATCATCCTCTGCCCGATGATATATCCCTCGCACTACGCTAACGAAAAGTCGAACGGCTACGGCCAGGCCGTGAACGGCGTGCTCTTCAAGGCGCCCGACTTGGAGCCTTATAAGCTCATATACAACGTGCTCCTCAAGATGCGTTCGAGGTCACTGTCCATCGACGGGTTCAACTCCACGATAAGGCCATACCTGCAGGCCTTCACGGCGTCATATCTGGCGGAAGGCTATTGGCAGGCCTACACCCCGTCCGTCATCCGCGAGCAGATACAGGCCGTGTATGACGCGGGGTACGAGGAGTGGATCCTATGGGACCACAACAACAACTATAAGAGGGATACGTTCATGCCTCCCGTCGAGTCGTAGCTTTCGGCGACCGCATCGCGGGTTACGTAGGCGCGACTTCCTCAATCGGCATGATCGCTTTCGGAGGCGCGGCATGTTCATATACGGCAGGACGCAACCGCTCAAGGACCTCGCCATATCCGACGCCCTAGGCACGCTCCGCGGCCTCGGGTTCGAGGGGGTGGAGCTCTGCTTCGAGAACCCCGACATAGACCCTAGGTCCGCGCTGGACGAAGGGTTGGCGGCCAGGCTGAGGGAGCGCCTGGACGGGCTCGGCTTCCCCGGGGGCCATTCGCTCAGCTACCACCAGGACTACGTCGGTGACCCGGACGCGTTCAAGGGCCTCATCAGGATCATGGGGCTGTCCGGCGCCCTGGGCTCAGACGTGCTGGTCATATCATGCCCATACGCCAGGACGGGGTCCGCCGATGAGTGGGACGCGACGGCCGGAAGGCTCAGGGAGCTGTGCGCCGCGGCGGAGGGCAATGGGCTGCGCCTCGCCCTCGAGCCGGAGCCGAGGTTCGTGGTGGGCGACACGGCGTCGCTGCTCAGGATGATGGGCGAGGTCGGCTCGGCGGCGCTGCACGCGAACCTGGACCTGGGCCACATGTTCCTCGGGGACGACGACCCGCTGGCCCGCATCCGCCAGGTGGGCCCGAAGGTCGCCCACGTGCACGTGGAGAACATGCGGGCCGGGATCCACGACCATAGGCTGCCCCACGACGGCGACATGGACCTCGGCGAGTACGTCCGCGCGCTTTCCGACATAGGCTTCAAGGGCGGGATGGCCCTGGACATGTATAAGCATGACTATAGGGAGATCGCGCCCGACGCGATCAGGTACATCAAAGGCCTCATCGCGAAGGCGGCCCTATAATGTCGTTTTCCGGCGAGGTGAAGGGCGAGGTCCGCGCCATCCCCATAAAAAAGCGTTGCTGCGCGAAGGCCGCGGCCTCCCCCCTGGGCCCGGGGCGGATCGCCGCGGTGGGGGGCTGCTGCGCGAAGGCCGCGCTGCGCACGCTGTTCATACGCTCCGGCTCCCTATCGGACCCCCTAAAGTCCTACCGCATGGAGATAGCCTGCCCCGACGGCGCCTCGGCCGAGGCCGCGTGCGCGCTCATGCGCGGGTTCGGGATGGACGCGAAGGCCGCGGAGCGCAAGGGCGCCCACTTGGCCTACATAAATGAGGCGGGGGACATCGCGGACTTCCTGAAGGCCATCGGCGCGGGGCGCTCCGTCTTCGGCGTCGAGAACGCGCGGGTCCTGAAGGACGTCAGGAACAACGTGAACCGCGGCGTGAACTGCGAGAGCGCGAACATAGGCAAGACGGTCTCGGCCTCCGCCCGGCAGGCCGACAACATACGCTACGTGCTGGGGCGCCTGGGTGAGGGCGGCTTGGACAGGCGGCTGGCCGAGGCGGCCAAGGTGCGTCTGGAGCATGCGGAGATGCCCATAGGCGAGCTCGGCCTCATGGCCGACCCCCCCATAACGAAGTCGGGCATGAGCCATAGGCTCAGGCGCCTGGAGATGATGGCCGAAAGCCTGAGGGAGGCTCCATGAAGTCGGACGGCAGGGCGAGGTCCAGGCTGATACCCATATTGGCCGCGCTCATCATCGCGGCTGCGCCGCTCGCGTTCCTAGGGTGCTCGGGAGGCGGGGCCGGCACGGACGCCGGCGCCGACTCGGCTCCCGCCGGGACGGCTTCCGTATCCGGGGCTACGGGAACCTGGGACGCGGGGCCGGGCACGGGCGGGGGCGACGGCGGCACGGATGGGGGGACGCCGAGCGGGACGCCGGACGGGGCGGCGGGGGAATCCATGGTAGGGGAGGCGGGGAGCTTGCCGGAGACGCCGAAAATATCGGAGGTAGGCAACTTCGAGATAAGGGACGGCAGGGTCTACGACCCCGCCGGGAATGAGTTCATCGCGATAGGCACCAACGTCAACGGGCCGCGCGGCTTCTTCACCAGGGACACGCTGTCGGACGTCGGCCTGATGGTGGACGTCTGGCGCTTCAACTGCGTCCGCCTGATCACCACGTTCGGCATACAGTGGCAGCAAGGCGCCAACACCGACCTGGATGCGATAGTGGCGGCCTTCACCTCCAGGGGGGTGGTCGTCATGATCGAATGCCACGACTACACGGGCGTATACCCCGACGGGAACGAGTACCGGAACCCGCGGGGCGACGCGGTCCGCTACTCCCTGGACGACTTCACCGCCAAGTGGGTGGAATGGGCGGAAAGATATATGGACAACCCATATGTCTGGATCAATATAATGAACGAACCCAGCGGCAACACGGCCGGCGACGGGCCGGGCTGGCCAGGCTGGTCGGGCAGCCTGCGCGAGGACTGCGAGACCTGGCACGCGGTCCACAGGCACGTGATCGAGGCGCTGCGCGGGTGCGGGTTCGAGAACGTCATCGTCCTCGACGAGAACCACTACGGCCAAGGGGCCTATGACCCCGGCGACCCCGACGGCTACGGCAGCGCGATACTGAACGTGGGCCCGAAGCTCAACGCGGAGTACGGTAACCTCCTCTATTCGCTCCACCCTTACGGATGGTCGCAGCCGGGCAGGATCGGCAGGTTCGCGGCCGACTGCCGCGAAAGGGGCATCGCGCTCATATTCGGCGAGTACGGGGCCGCGTACGGCGACCTGAACACGCACAAGTCCGCCATGGAGCTGTACGAGGCCGCCCTGACGCACGGCGTGGGCCGACTGTACTGGTCATGGCAGGGCGACGTCTTCTGCCTCACGGACAAGGCGATCCCGGGCGTGGTCGACGGCGGCGGATATGAGGCGGACAGGACGGACGGCGAAAGGCCGGGCAACCTCTCTTGGTTCGGCGGCCTCGTTTGGGACGATACCCGCGGGGCGCTAAAACTGCCCTTGGAGCGGTTCACCTTCCCGACCGTCTTCAACGGCGACTTCTCCTTGGGTACCGCGGGTTGGTGGAACATAGGGGGCACCCCCATGACCAGGCTCGCGGGCGGATCGCACGACGGAAGCTACTGCGGCAGGCTGAGGCCGGGGTATGGCTATTCGGGGCAGGAACTGGACGCCGTCAACCTCAAGCCGAACGGCGTATACGAGTTCGGCGCATGGGGCAGGTGCGAGCCGGGCACGACGGGCGCCGACGGCCGCTCCGAGATAGGGCTGCGCTATAGGGCGACCGCCGACTCGCCGGAGGAGACGCTGACCCTTTCGTTCCATTCGGGCGAGTGGGAGAGGCTTGAGCTGACGCTCACCATGCCCGAAACCGTTTATTCGGCACGCATATTCATATGGCAGTCCGACCCGTCGATCGACTTCATGTTCGACGGCATAAGCCTGACCTTCTTGGGCTGAGGCGCGGGCGGGCGGCCTCTCAGACCTCAGCCACGGCCCCCGAGGCGGCCGACCTAAGCTCGGCCTCCGCTATGCGTATCGTGTCCATGGTGCTGCGCGGCGGGGCTACCGTGATCTCCGTGCCTTCCAATATGGCGTCGACGAAGTAGCGCAGCTCCCTAAGGTAACCGTTCTCCTTGGGCATATCGGGGCACGGCAGCGCCTTGCCCTCGGAGGGCAGGATCCTGAGGGACCCGTCCCTGGAGAAGATGAGGCTGCCCCTCTCAAAGTTCACCCTGAAGACCATCTCGAACCCGTATTCGCCGTTCAAGGTCCAGTCGTCCTGGGCGTTGATGACGGCGTCGAGCCCATCGTACATGTAGTTCGTGGACACGATGTCATACCCGCTGCCCGGGAAGGCGTTCGCGGCCGAGGTGAATACGCGGCTAGGCAATCCGAAGACGTGGTTTATCATGTCCACGTCGTGTATGTGCTGGTCCAGCAGGCAGCCCCTGCTCATCTCCTCCCTAAGGAGCCAGTTCTCCCATGACCACTTGGGCGTCCCTCCCCCGCGGAAGAAGTACGCGCCCTTGACCTTCCCGAACGTCCCCTCGTCGGCGTAGCGCTTAAGGACCTCATACTGCGGCCAGAACCTGAGGCATTGGCCTATCATCAGCCTCGCCCCCGTCCTTTCGGAGGTCTCGGCCATCGCCGCGCACTCCGCCGTCGACAGGGCCATCGGCTTTTCGCAGAGCACATTGACGCCCCTCTCCATCAACATGCACGAGACTTCGGAATGGAGGAACGTAGGCAGGGCCACGACGGCCAGGTCCGGATTGAAACACTTCAGCATATCCTCGATCGACAGGTATGCGTCATAGACGCCCAGGTCCATCTCGCCTTCGCCGACGCCCATGTTCCCCTTGCTCACGGCCCCGTCCAGTTTGGCTTGATCGACGTCGCAGATGGCCTTTAAAGCCAGCCTGCCGCCCTCGCCGGTCAGCTTTATCAGGTTTTCCAGGTGCCCCCGCCCCATCGCGCCGACGCCTATCAGCGCCGCCTTCAACTCCCCACCCATCGCACGCACCCCCACATGATGATCCCGCCGCCGCCGCCGACGCCATGGCCCGCCAGGATATGGCCAAGCCCTACCTGTCTATGGTACGGTAGTCGAAGATGGCGTCCATGGACGCCTTCGTGTTGTATATGACCTGGTCTTTGAAGTCCTTGTACCCACCCATCTCCGCGTTCAGGTAGCCGTCATAGCCTACCTCGCCCAAGGCCGCCATGACCTCGCGGAAGTCGACGTCCCCGGCCAGCAGGTCCACGAACCCCGAATAGCCCAGGTTGGCCCTGCAGTCCTTGACGTGCACGTTGACGATGCGGCTCCCCAGTATGCGTATCCACTGCTGCGGGAACCCGAACTGTATGAGGTTCCCCACGTCGAGGTAGAAGCCTACGTACGGCGAGGCCACCTTGTCCAGCAAGTCCCGGGCCTCGAGGGGTGAGAGCAGGAACTTGTTCCAGACGTTCTCGACGCCTATCCTGACCCCCATGCCCTCCGCGATGGGCGCGGCCTCGGCCAACGCCTCCAGCGTCCTGTCGTAGGCGTCGTCGTACCTGACCTCCCCGCCTTCCTGCGGGCCCACCGTCCCGGGGACGAACAGCACGTTGTCGGCGCCCAGCGACTTGGCCAGCGCCAGCTGCTTCCTCAGTATGTCCTTCGCCTTCCGCCTGATGACCCCGTCGTTCGACGCGACCCCATACTTCCAATAAAGGCCGGTGGCCAGGCCCGATATGCCGATGCCTATGGACCTCGCGTACTCACGCAGCCCGGCGGCCTCCCCGTCGTCGCTTTCCAGGGACAGCTCGCCCTTCTCGGCCATCGCCAGCTCTATGCCGTCGAACCCGGCCTCCTTGGCCTTGTGGACGCATTCCCGGACCGTATGCCCGCCGGGGACCGTCCATACATTGAGTCCCTTTCTCATAGCCACCCCCATAGCCCCATACGGCGCGGCCATCGACTGGGCCGCATCCAGGATAATACCTTCATTCTAAGTAAAGGTCGGTGCGTCGGCAATGGCGGCCTTGGCGAGCCGGTCCGCGTCCTCGTTCCATGGTATGCCGCTGTGCGCGGGGACCTTCTTGAAGCTGACGCCCACCTTCCCCGCGAAGGAGCCCATTTGCCTGAGGTAGTACCTGGCTATGCCCGACGAGGCCTTATACTCGCCGGTGCACCACTTGGCCAGCCCTTCGTAGTCATGGTACACGGTCAGCTCCCTAATGCCCATCCTCACGGCCGCGGTCAGCGCGTTGAGCACCGCCGCCATCTCCCCGCCGATCTGCCTCGAGCCCATGAGCTCGGCGTCCTTCACCGTCCCGCTGAGCTCCCTCAGCTTGACCCCATCCTTGATGAGCACGATCCCATATCCTATCCCGCGCCCGTCATACGATCCGTCGACGAACGCGGCGTAACCTTCGCGGAGCGGCCTGTCGGCGTCGAGCATGCCGCCCATCGCCAAGCGCTCCCAGGCGGACATGACCTCCCCGCGGGCCAGGTCGTCATCTATCCCGGTGGCGACCAGGGAGAATGAGCCCTTCGTCGGCTTATGGTATATCGCCGCTTCGCCGACCCCCTTCCCGCCATAGGTGACCTCGGCCCTCACCCCGAACCCGGAGTAGCGGACCTTCGCGAACCCGTAGCCCTCAGGCAGCGAGGCGGTCAGCGCCGCCAGCCTCTCAGCCAGCCTACCCTCATACTCGGATCCGGGCATCGGGCCCCTCCATCGTCACGACATGGAATTGCATGGATCCCCGCCTTCGCCCTCGGCTTCGGGGCCCACCTTCGCGAAGGTGACCTCTCCGCCTTCGGCCCCCACCGAAACCATGTCGCCGGCCTTGAACTCACCGGCCAGCATCCTCTCCGCCATCGGGTCCTCTATGAGCGTCTGGATGGTCCTCCTGAGCGGACGGGCCCCGTACACCACGTCGAAACCCTTCTCCCCCAACAGCTCGAGCAGGCCATCGGAGACCTCCATCCTTATCCCGACGCCCCTCAGCCTCCCGCCGAGGTCGCCCAGCATTATGGACGCTATCTTCCTTATGTCCTCCTTGGTGAGCTGGTGGAATACGATGATGTCGTCGATCCTGTTGAGGAACTCCGGCTTGAAATCCTTCTTCAGCTCAGCCAGGACGTTCGACTTCATCTCCTCGTAGCCCGCGGACCCGTCGCCCCGCGCGTCGGCCGAGAACCCGATCCGCCTCTTCTCGGTTATGGTCCTGGCCCCCACGTTCGAGGTCATAATGACGATGGTGTTCTTGAAATCCACCTTCCTGCCCTGAGCGTCGGTGAGCATGCCGTCCTCGAGCACCTGGAGCAGTATGTTGAATACGTCCGGATGCGCCTTCTCTATCTCGTCGAAGAGGAGCACCGAGTAAGGCTTCCTCCTGACCTTCTCCGTGAGCTGGCCGCCCTCGTCGTACCCCACGTAGCCCGGCGGCGACCCGACTATCCTGGACACGCTGTGCTTCTCCATGTACTCCGACATGTCGACCCTGATGAGCGCGTTCTCGTCTCCGAAGACGATGTCCGCCAGCGCCTTGCACAGCTCGGTCTTGCCGACGCCCGTGGGCCCGAGGAACACGAACGAGCCGATGGGCCTCTTAGGCTCCTTGAGCCCGACCCTGCCGCGACGTATGGCCTTTGAGACGGCCTTGACGGCCTCCCCCTGGCTGATTATCCTCGCGTGGAGCAGCCCCTCCATGTTCCTCAGCCTCTCGGCCTCCTCCTGCGCCAGCTTCCTCACCGGTATCTTCGTCCAGCCGGAGACGATGTCCTCTATCTCCGCCACCCCGACGAGCTCGGTCCTGGCCTCATTGCCGTCCGCCCATTCCTTCCTGGCGTCCTCGATCGCTTTTTTCAGCCCCTGCTCCCTATCCCTCATGGCGGCTGCCTTCTCGAACTCCTGGCACCGGATGCTGTCCTCCTTCTCCTTGCGCAGCGTCTCCAGCTCCGCCTCGAGCCCCTTTATGCCGACCGGCGCGGTGTGCGCCTTCAGCCTGGTCTTCGAGCTCGCCTCGTCGATGAGGTCTATGGCCTTGTCCGGCAGGAACCTGTCGTTGATGTACCTGGCCGAAAGGTTTACCGCCGCCTCGACGGCCTCGTCCGTTATCTTTACCTTATGGTGCGCCTCATACTTGTCGCGTATCCCCATGAGGATGGCGACGGCCTCCTCCTTGCTGGGCTCGCCGACGGTTATGGGTTGGAACCTGCGCTCCAATGCGGCGTCCTTTTCGACGTGCTTCCTATACTCGTTGAGCGTCGTGGCGCCTATGACCTGGATCTCGGCCCTGGCCATGGCCGGCTTGAGTATGTTCGCCGCGTCGATCGCCCCCTCCGCGGCGCCCGCCCCTATGATCGTGTGCATCTCGTCTATGAATATGATGACGTTGCCGGCCTTCCGTATCTCCTCCATGGCCTTCTTGAGCCTCTCCTCAAACTCGCCCCTATACTTGGCGCCGGCGATCATGGACGAAAGATCGAGCGTTATCACCCTCCTGTCCTTGAGGCCCTCAGGGACGTCGCCGCCCACGATGGCCTGCGCCAGCCCCTCGACCACGGCGGTCTTGCCCACCCCCGGCTCCCCTATCAGGCACGGGTTGTTCTTCGTCCTCCGGCTGAGGATCTGTATGATCCGCTCGATCTCCGCCTCCCTGCCTATCACGGGGTCGATCCTGCCTTCCGAGGCTTGCTGGGTCAGGTCCCTGCTGTACTGGTTTAGCGTCGGCGTGCCCGCGGCGCCGGCCGCGCCGGTGACAAGCTCCTGCTTGCCGGGGTCCATGCCCGCGACCTTCGCGAGGTCCCCATAGAGCCTGGCCAGGTCCACGCCGAACTCCGCCAGTATGTTGGCCGCGATGCAGTCGCTCTCCCTCACTATGCCCATCAGGATGTGCTCCGTGCCTATGGACCCTTGCTCCGCCTTGCGGGCCTCCATGTACGCGAGCTCGAGTATGCGCTTGCTCCTCGGGGTGAGCCCCTTGGGCTTCATGCCCTTTTCCTGCTTGCCCGATGACCCCATGATGACCCCGACGACCTTCTCCTCGGTTACTCCCAGGCTCGCCAGCGTCTTGGCCGCTATGCCCGTCCCCTCCTTGATGAGGCCGCAGAGCATGTGCTCCGTCCCTATGTATCCGTGGCCGAAGTAGGCCGCGGACTCCTCGCTGAGGATCATCGCGTTCTTGGCCTTCTCCGTGTACGCCTTATCGTCGAACGTCATCCCCGACCCCCCCAACTGTTTTTGCTGACCCGGTCATACCCCCGCGAATTCGCCCCTGAAGAGCTCCGCCCTCCTCACGTCCCTCTCGCCGGGGTCCAGCGGCTTGCCTAGGTTCTGCTGCAGGCTCGCCGGCTGGATCTTCGTCATGAGCTCGAACAGGCCCCCGACGCATACATTCCTCAATATACCCATGTCCGATCCCAGTATCACGTCCGAAAGCAGCCTGAACGCCTCATCCGAGCTCAGTATGCGCGCGTGCTTCAATAGGCCCAGCGAGCGGTGGACGCGGTCCTCGACCTTCACGGGGTCCTTCTTGTGGAGCTCGCCGCGCATGGCGGCCTCCTGGTTCATCACCTGCTGGGTGACGCTGGTTACGCCGCTGATGATCTCGCCTTCCGTATGGCCGAGCGAGACCTGGTTCGAGAACTGGAACATGTTGCCGTTCGCGTTGCTGTTCTCCCCATATGTGCCCCTGACCATCACGCCCATCTTGCCGCACGCCTCCAGCACCTTCTGTATGAGCCCGGTCATGACGAGGACGGGCAGATGCAGCATTATGGACGCGCGCAGCCCGGTCCCCAGGTTCGTGGGGCAGCTCGTGAGGTAGCCGAACTCCTTGTCCACGGCGTACCCTAGGAGCCCCTCCAGTCCGGAGTCTATGGCGTCCGCCAGCTCCCAGGCCCGCCCCAGGTCCATCCCCGGCAGTATGCACTGCAGCCGCAGATGGTCCTCCTCGTTCACCATAATGCTCACCTTGCCGCCCATCGACAGGATGACGCCGCGCTCTATGCTGCCCTCCAGCAGGTTGGCGCTTATGATGCGCCCCTCGACCATGGCCTGGCCCGACAAGGTCCCCATTGAATCCACGCCGCGGTACTCCGTCTCCGAGCCCATCGCGCCCATGATCTTCTCGGCCGCGGCCCTCACCTCCGCGGCGACGCTCTCGGCGCCGGCGTTGTCCAGGATGGGCGGGAACGTGTACGAGGCCAGGTTCCTGGCCAGCCTTATCCTGCTGCTGACCGCGATGCAGCCGTTGACCCGGCCGTCCCCGGCCGACTCGGGGCCCGCCCCGGGCCCCGTCCCGGGGCCGCCCGCGTCCCGGCCCGCGAACCCCATGGTGCCTTCGCCTTCCGATCCCCTATCCGACGCCGTCACCCCCCTTCCTATCGGAGGCCTTGCGCAGGCTTTCCGCCATCCCGCCCTCCATCGCCTTGATGCGGTCGCGCAGCTCCGCGGCCCTCTCGTACTCCTCCCGCTTCACGGCCTCGGCCAGGCTGGCCCTGACCTCCTTTATCTCCTTCTCATACCTGTACTCATTGAACAGATTGGCGGGCAGCTTCCCCGTATGGGCCGAGTTCCCGTGGATCCTCTTGGCCAGGGGCGTCAGGAACTCCCTGAAGTCCGCGTAGCAGTTCGCGCAGCCCATCTTGCCGATCTTCTGGAACGTGGCCCTGTCCATGCCGCATACCGAGCACTTGACGCTCGGCGCCCCTTGCTTGATGCCCATGAGCTTTGAGAGGCCGCCGAATCCCGGCTCCGACAACAGCCCCGTTATGAGCTTGCCGAGGCTGATCCCCATCTCACCCCCAATAAGGCCTTCCTGCCTCGCGCAGTCCTCGCATATGAGGAAGTCGGAAACTTTGCCGTCCTCCACCCTCTTTAGGCATATCGTCGCCCTGTCATTCCCGCACCTTTCGCACCTCATCCTACGCCACCGCCCCCCAGCACTTCGGATCTTGGCTAGGACCCCGGCCCGGGGCCCCGCATCGCCTACCGGCTGTCCCCATGCGTCATGCACGCCATCATGCTCTTCAGGATCCCGGCCCGCAGCTCGTCCCTCAACCCCTTGGGCGCCACAGCCAAGGCCTTGTCATTGACCGCCGCGTACAGCAGCGCCGCCTCCCTCTCGTTTATGGCCCCGTAGTCGAGGAAGTTCCTTATGAATATGCCGGCGCATTGCTGCGTTATCGAGACCCCCATCGAGGTTATGATGTGCATCAGGTACCCTCCGGCAGGCCCGTGGCCGGCCCTCCTGATCCTGATGCCGCCGCCCCCGCCCCTCCGGCTCTCCACGATGTACCCCTGGCCGTTGGAAAACCTGGTCGATATGACGTAGTTGATCTGGGACGGGACGCAACCGAACCGGATGGCCAGCTCATTGCGCTGGATCTCGGTCTGACCCCCGGTCTCGTCCATCAGCCCCTTGATGAACGACTCTATGTTGTCCGATATCTTCATGGGGATGGCGCATCCATTCGTTTGATTTTGACTTTCTTTGACTATTATACCCCTAATACCCCCTACGTCAAGCCCGGCGGCCCTCCCTAGGCGCAGCGGCGCCCACTAGGCACCGCCATCGCAGCGGCCAACCAAACCTATCACCTCATGATGGACTCGATCGTGGCCACGCGCGGGTTGCCCATCGCCTCTCGTGCCCTAGCCGCGGCGGCCTCGTATAGGCGCGTCTGGCTGTCCACCTTCCCGCGGCCCTTGGACGGGGCCTTTCTATACTCCCCGTCACCGCCCATCAGCCTGGCCTTCACGTTGTCGGCGAGGCTCAATTCGAGTATGCCCATCAGGGTCTCCTTGGCATCGGGGTCCTCGATCGGGAACATCGTCTCCACCCGCCTGTCGAGGTTCCTGTCCATCAAGTCGGCGCTGGACAGGTACAGCTCCCCCTCCCCGCCGGCGTGGAAGTACAGGATCCTGGCGTGCTCCAGGTACCTGCCCACGATGCTGCGCACCGTGATGTTCTCGCTGAGCCCCGGAACCGAGGGTTTCAGGCAGCATATGCCCCTGACTATGAGGTCGATCGCGACACCGGCCCGCGAGGCCTCGTACAGCGCGTCGATCACCCTCTTGTCGGTCAGCGAGTTCACCTTGAGCACGATCCGGGCCTTCATCCCCGCCGCGGCGTTCCCGGCCTCCCTCGCGATCATCGCGACCAGCCTGTCCCTTAGGTAGAGGGGGGCGTGCACCATCTTGTAGGTCATGTCTATGTACGTGTACCCGGAAAGCATGTTGAAGAGCGCCGAGGCGTCCGCCCCGAAGTAGGGGTTGGCCGTGAACAGGCCGAGGTCGGTGTAGACCCTCGCCGTCAGGTCATTGTAGTTGCCTGTGCTGACGTGGACGTACCGCCTGATGCCCTCCTCCTCGCGGCGCACGACGAGCGAGACCTTGCAATGGGTCTTCAGGCCGACGAGCCCGTATATGACGTGGCAGCCCGCGCGCTCCAGCACCTGCGACCTGCGTATGTTGTTCTCCTCGTCGAACCTGGCCTTGAGCTCCACCAGCACCGTCACGCTCTTCCCGCTCTCCGCCGCCGCCGCGAGCGCGTTGACCACCGGCGAGTTGGCGCTGACCCTGTATAGGGTCTGCTTGATCGCCAGCACGTCCGGGTCGTGGGCGGCCTCCTCCACGAACCTGACCACGGGGTCGAAGGACTGGTATGGGTGGAACGCCAGCACGTCCCGCCCCGATATGACCTCGAACATGGTCCGGCCCTCGGCCTCCGCCCCCATGAACTCGGGGACGGGGACGGGCGGGGCCTCGCCGTACGTCATGCCTTCGGGGGGGGCTGAGCGCTCCAGGTTGAAGAGGAAGGACAGGTCCACCGGGCCCTTGATGAGGTACACGCCGCCCTTGTCCATGTCCTGCTCGTCCGATATGAACCCTAGCAGCCTCTCGCCGACGCCGGACTCTATCTCCAGCCTTATGGCCATGCCCCGCTTGCGCTTGTGGAGGAACTCCTGCATCGCCTCGAGCAGGTCCTCGGCGTCCTCCTCCTGCAGCCCCTGGTCGGCGTTCCTCATGATCCTGAAGCAGGCCGTCTCCTTGATCTCATGCCCCTTGAACAGCTCGCCCAGATGGAGCCTGGCGATCTCCTCGGCGAGGATGTAGTCGCGGCCCGCTTCCGAGGGCAGCCTTATCGCCCTTCCCAATATGCCCGTCGGGACGTGGACTATGGCGAGCCTGTCGTCCGCCGCGGCCGTCTTGCTTTTGGCGCCGGCCATCGGCGCATCGGCCGGGCCTGGGACGTCCAAAGGGCCGGGCCCGCGGCCCAGGAGCAGCGCGATGTTCAAGGTCCTGTTCTGTATGAGGGGGAATGGCCTGCCGGCGTCCACCATCATGGGCGTGAGCACGGGGAACATGGTCTCCCTGTAGTACCCGTCGACGAAGCCGCGCTGCCCCTCGCTGAGCTCGTCCGCCCTGAGCAGCCGGATGCCCTCGTTCCGCAAGGACTTCATCAGGCTTTTATAGCAGGCGTACTGCTCGCCTACCAGGGCCCTGACCTTCTGGGTCACGGCCCTGTACTGATCCTTCGGCGCCATCCCCGACGCGTCGGGCAGCCTGTACCCCGAATGGATCTGGTCGTACAGGGAGGCCACCCTGACCATGAAGAACTCATCCAGGTTCGTGCTGACGATGGACAAGAACCTGGCCCGCTCCAGCAAGGGATTGCCCGCGTCCGCGGCCTCCTCCAGGACCCTGGAGTTGAAGCTCAGCCAGCTGAGCTCCCTGTAAAGATAGTTGCAAGCATCGGCCGTCATCGCAGCTACCTGCCCCGCGCCTTCCTCTTGAGTATGGGCCTATAGCCCATTACCTCCTCGAAATATTCCATATGCCCATCGAACCCCCATTTTTCCAGGAGGATGTCCTCCTCCGACTTCGCGGTGAACACCAGGTCGCCCTCCTCCCTCCTCACCTTCACATCGGTCACCTTCTGCCGATGCGAGATGTCCAGGGCCTCCGCCACCCGCAGTATGCACGCCAGCTTCGATATGGCCACTCGGTCCGCGTCGTCGAGGACCCGGTAGTTTTCATGGGACATGAGCGGCGTCTCCGAGCTGTGGTACCTCATGATGTTCGCCACGATGTCCAGCTCCTTGTCGGAGAACCCGGTGATCCCCTGGAACTTTATGATGTTGTATGAGTGGATGTCATGCCTGACTATGTTTATGTACTTGCCTATGTCGTGCAGGAGCGCGGCTATGCGCAGGTAGTCCCGCTCCCTGACGGACATCCCGTGTATCGCGGACGTCTGGTCGAATATGCTGAGGCTGAGCCTCTCTACCGTCAGGCTATGGGGCCCGTCGACCATGTACTTCTCGCCTATGAACCTCACGGAGTTTATTATGTCGTCGCCGATCACCTTGGTCCTGCCCGTCTCCATCCTGGCGTCCACCATGTCCGCCAGGAGCCCGTGGCGCAGCGACAGGAGGGGCGTGATTATGCCCTTGGCCTCCGTCAAGCCCAAAAACTTGTTGAACAGCAGTATCGACGGCATCAGGATGGCCGCCTCGCCGCGCTTCACGCCGAATCTTTGGGTTATCTGGTCGACCGTGAGGCTTTGGATGGACGCGTAGACGCCCTCGAACAGGTCCCTGTCCAAAAACCTCGCCCCCCGCGGGTCAGGCAGGAAGACATCGGCGCCCTTGAGGCGCGCCTTGCCTATGATGGAG
>Ga0123353_10006798_pt1 | contig 15335 bp, 15 predicted proteins | sample TergutLab28metaG_3_FD_92763 | JGI IMG/M metagenome (GOLD analysis project Ga0123353, IMG submission 92763) | Labiotermes labralis P3 segment gut microbial communities from Petit-Saut dam, French Guiana - Lab288 P3 | ecosystem: Host-associated > Arthropoda: Insects > Digestive system > Gut ... | reverse complement strand
CTTCAAGGAGGGAGAAAGGAGTGAAGACGATGTTCTCGTACAACAGCACACCATTGCTGTAGATGTTCCCCTGAATGTACAGATCGAGCGATTGAGGATTGAAGACCATGTTGATCTCCTTCTCCAATTTGTCACCGTACAGTTCGTATGCTCTGGCGATTTGTGCCATCTGCTGAAGGGCGAACATTGCCGCTTGATTCGCGTTGAAGTTGATCCCGGGGATGTGACCGATTATTGATGACGGCGATAGGAACGCATTGGCTTCCTGACAGATGTCGAAAATGGTCCACATCACTTCGCCTGATCTCGCTGCGATTCCGATGGTTATGTTCATCCTTTCAATGAGGCCTTGCCATGCACCGATGAGATTCGGGTCCTGGTCCGTGTCCTCTTTCATACCGACGAGTTTCGTTTCGGCGATCGCATTGTTACCATGGCGGTCAACGTATCCGATCTCCATCGAAAGGTTGTCCGTCGGCAACGATGACATTCCGATCTGGTTGACGTATGTTGTACTGCCTCCTGTCGCATCTTCGCCGTAGGTGAACCATGTTATCACGTCAGATGCGTGTACCATCGTTCCGTAGACTTTCGCTGCGTCGGAGTCAGCGGCCATGGACAGCGGGCCGGCCAGGGTCGTGTTCTGCGTTTCCACTCTGTACAAACCTGAACGCATTGGCGTCGATGTTCCGTTGTACCCTGTCGCTGATATGTCGTTGGCACCAGAACTTAACGTTACCGTAAGGCCGGATGTGGTGTTGCTCCCGGTCCAGATGTCACGTAAAACTACGTTTGACGTTGAGAGGTTGTACAACATTCCCGATGTGTCCTTGTGGTATGTTCCTCCTGATGTGTACGTCGAAGCATCAATGTACACCGTCTGACCGATATCGGCGTTCGATATGAGGGTGCAGAAGTCAACTATCGAGTTGCGTAATTCAGCAGAGCCAGTGTCCCATACCAGTTGCGTCGTTACATCTCGCAAATACTCGAAGTTGTCATACTGATTGATTACCAATATCATCGAGTGTGTGAACGCATTGTCCAATGCAGCCTGCCACGAGTAGATCATGTTGTCCATGTTCTTTCTCATCATGCTGTGCTCGAGTGCGTAATTAGGATCGTACGTCTGTCCGTATGTCCATGTGTCGCTGACTGCAAGTTCAACGGCACGCGACCAGTGTTCCTGCGTGAAGCCCCACATTGATGTGTTCATCGGCAATATCGACGATGCTAACGAGATCGTTCCGTCACCGTACCATGACACCTTCTCAGCTTCCAGCTGGCGCATCACGGCATTCACTTCTTCTTGGTTTCCGCCTTGTCCGGGACCGTCGAATCCTCCTCCGAACCAGTAACCTAACAGGAAACCTCCGCCGAAGATCAGGGCTGCGCCGAGGATTATCGGAAGGAATCCCAAAGCGGGATCAGCATAAGGATCATATTCGGGTTCTTCAGGTGCTTCGTATAATACGACGCTGACGCCTGCGATCAGAATGACGGATGCCAAGGCTATGGCTGCCGCTTTCTTGTTTACGGTCATATGCTCCCTCCGAGGTATACGGCAGCTGCAACAGCTACGGCAGCGGCACCGAGTATCAGTGCAATGATCGGTTTTTCATTGCGCATCGATACGAAGCAAAGTATCGCCAGAACTATCACGGCGATCCACGGAGCGAGTGCCCGAAGTATCTCTTCCAGCGGTCCTTTGTCGTCGGATCCGGGAGGCTCGGGATCGGGTTCCTCCGGTTCCTCTGGGTCTGTCGGTATTGCGGCGATGGTGATGACCTTCGATGTCGTTGTTTCAATGCCCATCCTTACCGCAGATACGGTCACTGTGAACGTTCCGGCTTCGGTGAAGTTGTTATACATCCAACCGTCCGAGGATGGTGTGTATTTGACGTATCCGCCTCCGGTCCTCCATTGCACGAAGATGTTCGTCGCACCGTCCGTCGATCCCGTGTACTTCAGTCTCGCTGTGTACTGACTTACAAATTCCAGTATGAAGTCGGGGCTCAGCGAATCCGTTGATGCGGGACTGAGAAGAACGGTCCATTGTTTGTCGATGGTGCCTGATGATCTCACTGTTATTGTGATCTCATCGCCAACGAGATTCGGATCGGTGAATGTTCCGCTGATGCGTACGTAGTTCTTCCCTCCGGCGGGTATGAACTCCCACGATAACCAGTCGGGACCTTCGACTGTGACGGAACTGCTGCTTGTTGCGGCGACCTCGACCGTTGCCACATACTGTTCATTTCGGTATGCGTTCGACGGTGTGTCGGGGCGCATGTCATCAACCGTTCTTGTGAGGGTTGCCGTGACTCCGAAACTGTTCGTCAGTGTAACGCTGAACTGATATACGCCCGGGGACGAATATGTGTAGTTCCTCGACACGTTCTGATTCATTTCCGTTCCGCCGTCACCGAAATCCCACAGTATCGACACGTAGTTCAACGGGTTCTGAAGAACGAAGTCAAAGTTCCCGTTGCCGTTGTTGATTATCGTTACGCCGCTTACTGACGGTGTTCCTGATATGATCTCATCTGTCACGAGTATACGAAGAACGAGTGTGATGTTGTTCGCTGTCGGTGACGTTATCTTAAGTGCGAACTCGTAGACTCCGACTTCAGTGAAAGAATATCCGATTATTCTGTTGGTGTTGTCTATCGAGACGGTCGCATTGCTCAGGGTCGTTGTGTTGCCGTCCACCGTTCTCGTTGCCCTTATGAGGCTCATCGTGTCCGAGGGGTTGTTCGTCGAGACGGTGTATGACCAGTACGAAAGGCCGTACGAATCCAGATTTCGTATTTCATGTGGATAGACGTGAACGAAGAGTGTCATCATCGTCGATTCCAGGCCCGGGCTTGATGCCAGTATCTTCAGTTCATATGTCCCTGATATCAGGTCCACGCGAGGTATTGATACGACGTTTCCGTTCAGGGTGAACGGCTGCGTTATGTTGGGGTTTGCCCACTGTGCAGATAGGGTGCTGTTCGGCGGATTCGAGGTTATCGTGTACGTCAACGAATCCAAATAGTGCACATAGACGTCCGCCGATCCCGAAGGGAAGAACGCGGTCGTTTGGATCCAGCGTCCCCATATCGTCGTTGGCGTTGATGCAGACGTGGATATCGTCTGTCCTGCGTTGCCTATGAGTGTTCCGCCGGTCTCCGTTGAATACCAGCGCAATGCGAAGTTCTCTCTTGTTTCGGGATTGGGTAACTGTATCGATCCGTAGGATTTCTGATACGTGTCAATATATCCGGATCCTGCAGGCACCTTGAACGTGATGCCTGTGAAGACATCGACCGTGAAGTTATATTTCGAAAAGTTGCCGCCGAAGCTTGTGCTGTACGTTCCGTACTTCACGCTCACGGTTATCTTCCTCAGATCGCTCTGGAAAGAGAGGTTCTCGTAACCGAAGGCGTTGCTCATGCTCATGAAATACGATTCGGTGGAGAACGACATGTCGTCCTGCGTTATCATGAAGGTATCTCCGGGAGAGATGTTCAGCGTTCTGGGCATGTTCGAGAGGTTGTACGAATAGTGTGCAGCCTCAGCATTCTCTGAATCGACAACGATTACGGCGATGCCGCAAAGCATCACCGCAGCGACGAGGGCGGTTGCTATCTTCATGCTCATGCCAAAACCCCCAGTGACGGAGATACGAGTATCGAGCCGGTCGGCATTGACACGAATGCTAGTTTCGCATGCACGGTTATCGTGAACGTCTGCGTTGTCGTCTTTGAACCGACGGTTGCGGTTAAAGTGACGGTGTACGTTCCTGCGGAAGTGGGAGTTCCTACGACCGTACCGTCTATCACGGTGAGCCATGTTGCACCAGATGCTGAGAACGATGCCCCGTCCATGTTCGTCGTCGGTTTGTACGAGAATGTGTTCCCTGCTATCAGCACGGTGTTCGACGGCGATGATGTTATCTCCAACTCACTGAAACGGAGCAACGGGTATCCGCCCTTCATCACCCATACGTTATTGAAATCCCAACCGGCGATGTTGCCTCGCGTGGTTCCTGTGTAGAATACCGAGGAACCACCGGCAGCTGATGACTGAGTAGGCTTCATCTGCGCATCCGTCTTCGAACCGGAGTTCTGAGTTGACGAACGAACGGGGACGCTTGTTCCGTCGATCGTATTATCTCCTCTTCCGATCAACGCATTCTGAATGGCTCCGTTCCTGTATACCGTATTTTCAAGGAAGTAACAGTTCACTATCGAGACGTTACCGCCAGGTGTTGCGGAGCCTGAACCGATGTTGTTCGATGATCCGACTATTGCGCCGGATCCGGGCATGTTCTGCGCCGTAGACGTGTTCTGACGGACCGCATCTATCTTACCGCTGTTGTAGCAGTTGCTTATGGTCCACGAACCTCCAAGCTGTCCGTTCCTTAATCCGCCGAGAATACCGCCTGATGCAACAAGCGATGATGTGGAACCCGACGAACTCGTATGCGTGGAAACGTTGCCCGAGTTGTAACAGTCCTTGACTGTAAGGTTGGCACCGTTCGCACCGTATGCCATTCCTATTATCCCGCCTGCCGCAGCGTGAATCCCTATGGCACTCAGCTGCGTGTTCGCGTATATTGAACCGAAGTTCGCACATTGCGAGATTGTCAGGGGACCTGTGATTGTACTGTTGGCGTTTCCGCCGACGATACCGCCTGCAAAGCCCGTACCCTGATTGTTCCCGGAACGTCCGTACATGTTTACGCTTGCGTAATTCACACATTTCTCGATTGTCGAGTTGTATGCAACACCTGCGATACCGCCCACACACTGGTAGGTGGGGGATTGACCGCCTCCGCTGTAGTTTATGTTCACGAGGCCTGACACAACACAATTGGAGATCGTGCTGTTCACGGCCGTTGCGACCAACCCGCCGGTGTGGTATATCCCTCCGATGACGTTGACGTTCTTCAGATCAATGTTCGTCAGTGTTGCACCGCTTACGTACAGGAACATGCCGCCTCCGTTGTTGGAACCGGTTATGTTCGACGTACTGTTCACTGCCAGCCCGGTTATTGAATATCGCTGACCGTTATACGTGCCGGTGAACGGTGACGATGACGAACCGATCGGTGTGAACAGTCCGCTCAGCGTGATGTTCGCTGTCTGGTAGTAATATGCGCCCAATGACCACACATGTCCGCCGGATGATTGTCCGGTGCCTACACGTGCGAGATCGGCCGCCGAAGATACGGGAATGGCATTGGCTGGGATATTCCCGAGCGTTGCCATCGTTTCGTAGTCTGGGTCATCGTTGTCCATAGCTCCGATGAACGCGAACGTGCCGACCGTCAGCAACAGGATGACGGCGAATGACGCCGCGATCTTACTGTTCTTGGAGATCATGTCGCGGCCCCCGTTTCCAGAAGGAGGAATAGCGAGTCCAGATCGGTCACGCCGACCATGTACAGAGAGACTGCTGCCACGATGAGCAATATGCCTCCGATTGCGAGGCGCATTGCCTTCTTCTCCTCGCTCTTTTTGTTCTTTTCGCTTTTTTCGCTCCTATTGCCCTTATTGCCATCCTTATTGCCCTTTGAGGTGAAACATGCAGCCCCTAGTAACAACAGCCCTGCGAGTCCGAGGACCACGGGGATCAGAGGGAATTTCTTCCCGTTACCGTTCTCTTCGCCGCCTGTGCCCGGGTCCGATGTCCACTTCGCATACAGCGTCGTGTGTTCTGATACGGGTGTGTCGAAGTCGTATGCCGTTGCCAGTTCCGAGTCGGAGTACCATCCTGCGAAGGTATGTCCTTCTCTGACCGGGTCAGCGGGTTCTGTTGCATCGAATCCAACTTTCACGTACTGCATTGTGACCGCTGATCCTCCGTTGGAATCGAACACGACCTCAGGCGTTCCGAGGACGATCACCGTCAGTGTGGAAACGAATGATCCCACGGTGTTGGTGACAATCTGGGTAACGATGTATGTTCCCTTTGCGGGGAACGTCATGTTCGGATTCCATTCGGTGGATCTCACCGGAAAACCGTCGGAATCGTTGAACCCGAAGTCCCAGAGGATGGACTCGGCATCGGTCCCTTCGAACGCGAAGTTGAACGTATACGTGTATGCTGAGTACTCGCCCTGATTGTTGTTCACTCCGGATTCGAGTGCCATGTATCCGTTGTCTGTTCCCTCAGGTGATATGAACGCTGACGCAAACAGAACGCTTGCGGCGAGGCAGAGGGAAAGAAAGACAAAGGTTTTGGTTGTTGTTCTCATGAACATCACCTCATCCGGGAGTTACCAGTATCGCCCCCGTGGGCAATGATCCGAACGTCAGCTGCGGAACGACATGCACCGTGAGAACGAAGTCAACCGTCTGACCTGACGCAGCGTGTGTCATCGTGATGACCAGCTGGATGTCGCCCATCGAGGTCGGTGTTCCGGTTATCGTTCCGTCGGAGTTGACCGTTAGTCCTGAGACGCTGCCGGACTTCAGTGCAAATGTTACACCAGACAGGCTTGCCGTTAAGCGGTAGTAGTCGGGGTCGCTCGTGCTCGTTGGCAACGGTACGCCGTTGATGCAGTACATGTTCGCAGGCGACGTCGCATTGAGTGCTCCGCTTACCGTGAACTCTATGTTCATCGTCTTGACCTGTCCTGACGCGATGTGCGTTCCCGTTATCGTTGCCGTCTTGTTTCCGGCTGCGGTTATCGTTCCCGAGATCACTCCGGTGTTCGGGTTGATGCTCAGTCCGGCCGGTAGGTCTGTTGCCGACCATGTCACGCCTGCGTGATTCGCCGTCAGCGGTATGTTCATCGATGCGCCGACGTGTGTTATCTGCGGTGCACCGCCTGACAGGACGAGTGTTCTGTAGACCGTGAAGTTCACGTATTGATACGCTGTCTGTGTCGGGTTGGTCGTTTCCGCCTTTATCGTTAACGTGTACGATGTGAAACTGTCAGTAACTGCGGGAGCTGTTCCCGAGATCGTGTTGCCGCTGACCGAGAGCCATGACGCTGCGGTTCCGGAGATCGTTGTGGTCACGCCCGTCAGGCTGTAGCTTGGGGTGTATGACCACGTTGTGCCTTCGACCATCGTCACGTTGAATGTGGCTCCCGTGTACTCATCCGCCGATGCATCCTCTGACATGAGGATGAGGCCTGCGCCTCCGGCCGCCATAGATATGGCAGCGATGACGGCGATCATTGCTGAGGCATTCACGGAAGGTCCTCCCTGAATTTCTTGTCCCAGCCGTTGTTGTCTATGCCGTCGTTCTCGTAATCCTTTGACAGCCTTTTGGGTTTGCGTGTTGGGTCTTTTCCAGTCTTCCTTTCGGAGTTCGTTCTGAGTTCAGGCTCCTGTTCGGATCCTTTTCCTGCTTTCTTTCTCGGTCCTTTTCCGTATCCTTTCTTCGGTGTCTCTTCGAAGTATTCTATCAGGTACTTGTGCAGATGTTCGCTGAGATACTGGTCTATGTATTCGCCCAGGTATTCGTCCAGGTAATCTCCTAAGAATTCCGTCACGTAGTCGGTCAGGTCCTCATACAGATAGTCTCCCAGATAATCGTCCATGTAGTCGTCCAGGAATTCCTCCAGACTGCCGTACACACGAACGATGTCTTCCATGATGCACCTTCTTCTCGCTGGTGCCGTTTTCGGAGCTGCCGTCATCTTTGAAATGACTGCCTCGGCTACCGTCTCAACGAACCCTTCCGGAAGGTTGGGAAAAATGGGCGGCCTTGCGGCTGCCGTTGATGTTTTCTTGCTCATTGGATCCCTCCGGTCTTACCTTCTCTTCAGAAGTCCTTCCGCGGGCATCTTGACGTTCGATCCCTTCTTCTCAAAGGTTCCGAAGTGCTGTGCGTTGAGGTCCCTTGCGGTAACGAGGTCCTCGATCACTCCGTCCAGGTCGTACGGTGAGATGTCAACGTACGAGATGTGTTCGTTGCCCTGCTTGTCCTTGTACGAACCTTTGAGGTTCACGCGGATGGGATGGAGGGTTCCGTCATCTTTGAAGTCGGATGATGCGAACACCGAAAGCCGGTCGCTGTGCCTTTTGCCGAACCAGTTATGCTTCGGCTTCATCTGCTTGTTCCCCGATCCTCCGCCGGTCGTTCCGCCTTTTATCCCGGTCATGAGGATCCCTTCCTGAACTTCTCGAGTTTCTCTTTCGCGTTCTGAACGTCAGCGGATGTGTGTTCGGTGTGTGTTTTGAACACCACGCCTTCTATGGCTTCGCCTACCTGCATGAGGTATTTTCCGAGGGCGATGAGCGCTTCGGAGGTCTTCGGGACGTTCGCGTACTTGTCGCCGAACTTCAGGTAGAACTGGGGTTCAACGGGTCCGTATTCTTCCAGTTCGTCGTCAAAGACCTGCTTCGTTCCGAGTCCGGAACTTATGTTCTCGAACCGGAAGTACAGCAGGCTTTCCCTGATGTCCTCGTGTGTTTTGTTCGTCTGCTTTGCTCCCGCTGTGGTATTGTCCAAAGCGGTTTTTGTCCTAGTATTCACTACCATGTTTGTTACTCCTTGTGGTATTTGTTGCTAGACCTTTCGGTCGGTTACAGTTTATTTGGTATCAGAAATTCCTCCGTTAGGGAGAAAAAATTAAGCATGTGTGCTCTTGTTCTCACCTCCTACCATTGATTCACCAATGATCGCGAAAACCGATCACAGTGTCCAAAAGGGAAGGTTTATCAACGCAAAATGACTACTTGTCCAGGTTAGGACTGCGGGAGGAAATCTCGCCCTGTCCACTTAGTTATATCTTAAATTCTGGTCTTTATTCAGAACCCGAAACGTTCTTTGACCTCAGGTCTGAGCAGATACAATACAACCAATATCGGTACGATCACAGGGAACGGTCCCGCAGGACCCACGCCGTCGCCATTCGAGATGCTCGTGACCAAAGTATAGGTACAGGGTATCAATGATCCGGCGTAAAGTACGATCCCGATGAACCATAAGATCTTCCGGCCTCTCAAAACGTTCTTCAAAAGGCTCATGCCCATCATCACTATCCCCATCGCAACCACTCCCATGCCTATCAGGGAGAGGCCCCCGACGATGGCCGCATCCGCAAGCGAGATGCTGATGCCGACGGAACTGAGGGTATCGACCAACATTTGCATACCATCGGAAGGATTGAAACACATCACAGCCCCCCAGATGACCAAAATAAGACTCGCGATCAGCGTCAGATACCCTATCGCCAAGGTCAACGAGGGACTTCTGTTCATTAGTTTCCTCACACATCCTGATTATATAAGTTCTCGTCAATAAATGAACCGAAAGACCTCTATCTTGATATGGCAGAGGCAGCGAGTTCTAATCCTGCACCGTCCACTCCAAATACTGGCTCAAAAATTTTCGTGCGTTTTTGAGGTTCGCGGAAGTGTACTTTCTGACAGTTAAAAAATCGTCAAAACACGTCATGCTCCGACCTTTTTGAAGGAGTTATGCGTATTATTTTAATAGTACGACGCAGTGTCTAAACTAAGTCTCATGTCAACAAAATCTTTAGAAGTGGGATATGTCATTTCCGACAAGGTCACGGCTGAGAGACTCATTAGAGGATATGAGACTTCCGTAGGTCGAGTTGAAACGCTTCCTGACGTTAACAAACTTCTTGAGGAAGGAAGGAAGTACCTTGAATCCGGACTTTTCGACGAGTGAGTTCGTCCTGCTGAGGTTGGGCGATCTCATTGAGCATGATAAGAATAAGGTCTCCAAGCTATTGTCTGCGTTCAATTGTGGCTACAGTGACATGGACAGGTTCATTAGATATAATGCGATCGAATATCATGAAAAGGACATAAACAGAACGTACCTTTTATTCAGAAAAAACACTCTCATAGCGTACTTTTCCATAGCTGTCACTTCGATTTCCTTCACGGAAGAATCGGGATTGGATGAGAATACCAGGGCAAAATATAACATATCTTTCGACCGGCCAAAAGGCGCATATCTGATAGGGCACATAGCAAAAATGAAAGGTGCGAAAACGGGAATGATAGATGTCGTTCTCCCTATTGTAAAATCTCTGATAAAGAATGTTCAAGATATTGTCGGAGGAAACATCATCTGTCTCGACTGTAACATTAAGAAATTACAAGAGAGATATGTCGAACACGGCTTCGAAATTCTCGGAACGTCTCCGGAGTTTGTCGGAAAGAACTATAAGAGAATGTTCTACGTGATGACGAGATAAATGAAGCTACCTTCGTGCATTACCATTCGAACTCAAGGTTTAGAAACGATGACGGACATACAGTCCTGTCGCAGGACGAGACGCCGTCACCGTGACACTTGCTGTTACGTATTTATACTATGTATGTGACAAAGGATGAACAAATAACTCGTTACCCCATGTCCCGATACGAGAGTAAATGGAACGAGAACAACGGAGCTCCGTTGTTCTCATCGATTCACGTGGTATAGAACGTATCCAACACGATCCTTCCGGCGTCCGTGACGAAATACTTCTTTGTTTTACGGTCCTTGTCTATCCAGCCGTTATCCTTCCACTTGTCGACGAAGTCCCTTTGGTAGCAGACCGCTTCATATCGTTTCCCTTCGGCGACCGTCTCCTTGGGTTTGTCCTTCCTGTACCATATGCCGTGCGCCTTCAGCGCATCTATGACGGCGGTGCCGCTGACGGAGCCCTCCTCGGCGTTCTTCCTGTCCAACACTCTCAACCCTCTTACCAAATATTCGTCCGGGACATCTATCCTGTAATGCGGTAAAGCCTTCGGCTCCCTGGTGACGGCGGTCAGACCGAGCGGGACGTCGTTCTTGTAATATATCTTCCTGAGATCGCCGTCGGGGATGCTGTACTCCTTTGTGCTGACGGAGAACGGAACGGTACCGGGGATCATCATCGATGCGATGACGGCCGCCGCAGTGTACTCCGATGTACCGGCGGATATGTTCACGAAGACGTCTGCCTCATTCTCGCTTCCGAGTATGTTCAGAACGGTCCTGAGCATGGTGGTGAAATCGAATACCATAGCTTCATGTTCTATGATCTCCGCCTTCGGAAGATTCTTCTTGATCATCCTGCAGACCTGTTCGTAGAACTCATCGTATATCCGATTCCTTTCGTTGGAACGATCAGTAAAGTGTATCAGATGCACTTTAGTGGCTGCGTAATGCACAATGGGATCGACGACCTTGTACGTCTCGAACGTTACGCATGACAGTACCACTCTTTCTCTTCGGCCGGATGACATATGAGGAAATGTAACATTTATTTCATATATTACACTTACTACGAAAAACAAGATATATAAATAAGGTCTGATATCGTGCATCCATCCTCATAATGATGGGGAAGACAACAGGACAAAAGGAGGTGAGGGTAAGATGGAAGGACACACGTGCAAAAATATTACATGGACGCGCGGCGGAGGCCAGCTGACGCCCTCCCTCGACAAGGTCCCGTTGCCGATTTTTGCCTGAACGCGAAGATCCGACAAGGAACCGCGGGAGGGGGTGTTGACATGAACATAGAGAGAAGCTTGGCGCATATTGAGACGATCACGGACATACGGCCTATCGAAGGCAAGGACAGGATAGTCCTTGCCAAGGTACTCGGATGGAGCGTGGTGATCGGCAAGGATGAGTTCAGTGTGGGCGACAACGTCGTCTACGTTGAGATAGACAGCAGGCTGAACACCAACCTGGAACCGTTCAAGATACTGGCCAAAGACGCAGATAGATTCGGCTTCGTACGAATAAGAACGAGAAAGTTCGGCGGCTCATACTCGCAAGGGATATGCTTCAAGGTACCCGATGACCGGAAGAAGCACAGACCTGGAACGGACCTTACCGGATATTTCAACAGGGGGAAGGAAGGGAAGGATCTCGCAATAATACACAATGAGGAGTATGCGGACCGCAGAGAGGAATGGGAGAACCCCTGGAAGAAGAGGCCTGAGAAGCTCACGATCTGGAAGAGGTTCCTGCAGTTCATACTCCCTTGGAAGATGGAGACGCAGGAGAAGGGCCACGTGCCCAGCCCGTTCGACATGGGCGTCAGTAAGACGGACGAGGCGAGGATACAGAATCTCACGGAACTGTTCAATGACCTCAAGGCCAAGAAGATAGCGCTGACGGCGACGGAGAAGGTGGACGGTCAGTCGTTCACCGCGCACACGGACCGTAAGGGAAAGACGTACGTCGCCAGCAGGAACATGGCACTGCTCTTCAGAGGGTCCGGAAAGATCAGACAGTCGCACAGATACGAAGGGAGCGGCTGGCAGAAGGCATTCGAGAAGTATTCCGTTGAGGATGTGCTCGAAAGAGTTCGAAAGGACCGCGGAGCGTCGGTAACGATACAGGGAGAGGTGATCGGATGCGGTATCCAAGGCAACCCGTACAAGATACCGGACGGTGACATCGAACTGAAGGTGTTCAACATCCACGTCGCCGGAAGGAGACTTCCGTACGAGGAGATGAAAGACATCTGCGAAGCGCACGGACTGGACGCGGTACCGTACATGGGAACGGTCGTGTTCGAAGAGAATCTTACAATCGAGGAACTCATCGCAAGGAGCGACGGAATGTCCGTGCTGAACAAGGACACGATCAGGGAAGGCATCGTCTACAGGACGGAGGACTACGGAACGTCGTTCAAAGCGATCAGCAACGTCTTCCTGATGAAGAAGGGCGAGTGAGATCCTGAGAACACAAGAACGAAGAACAAAGAATGAAGAATGAAAGAAAAGACGGTGAACGATGACCGAGGCTGAGAAAGGAAGAACGAGAACGGCGAACATGCCAATGACGAAGAGAACAGGAACGGCGGACACGCACGGAAGGAAAGGGAAAGAGATGAAGGTAAGTGAAGCGGCAGAGATAGCGGAGAAGCAGACCCGCAGGAATGTGGCGATATGCTCATTGGTGGGCTCAAGGAACTACAACCTGCATACCGAAAGTTCCGACCATGACTTCATCGTATTCGCGATGCCGACGCTGGACGACATGTACGAGAGGAACGAGTACCTGAAGGAGATCAAGGGCGACGGCTACGAGATACGTGTGCACGATCTCCGTAAGCTTCCCGACCTCCTGTGCAAGTCCAATCCCTCGTATGTGGAGATAATATTCTCCCGAAACAACATCATGAACGGCGATATGTACTCGCTGCTCTATGACAACAGAGAGAGGATAGCCGGTATGAACCTTCCGTATATCTACGCCTCGTCCGTGGGCATGTTCCTGAACAGGATGAAATACTTGGAAAAGGGGACCGGTAACACTCAGCACCTGGTCGACATGCACGGTTACGACACCAAACAGGCGATGCAGGCGTACAGGATCCTTTCCGTGCTCCGATGGTTCGCGGACCATCGGAGCTTCGAAAAGGCGATAAGATACGACGACAACGGCGAAGGGAAGGAAAAGCGGGAACTCCTGATGGACATAAGGAACGGAAAGTTCCCGCTTACCGAGATGAGGAGGATGCTCGACGACTACCTGAGGGACACCGAGGACAGGTACAAGAAGAGATACCTCGATACCGCACCGGACAAGGAGATGATGGCAGCGATAAGGGATGGCGTGAAAGGATTCATACTGTCGGAGACCAAGAAAGAGGTATGCAGAGCGCAGAGAGAAGGATAAAATGTCAAGCAACAACGATTGGAGGGAATACACGAACGGTAATGTCCGCGTGTTCATCAACATCCATAACGGAACTAAGATCAGGACAACGATGGACGATGAGTTCTCGGCCGACTTCCCTGAATCGGTGGACATGAAGATCACCAACCGCTGCGGAATGGGCTGTGCGATGTGTCACGAGAACAGCACATCGGACGGGGAGCACGCAGACCTCTCAAATGTCGATAAAACATTCATGAGGACGATGAGACCGCATACCGAGATCGCCGTGGGCGGAGGTTCGGTGACGTCACATCCGCAGATAGAGACGTTCCTCCAATATCTCAGAGACAGGGAAATAGTGGCCAATATCACGGTACACGAAAGGGAATTGATCGACAACATCAAAACGATCAGGAAATGGATCAAGGAGGATCTGGTGAAAGGGATAGGCGTGTCGATACACTTCGAGTTCAGTGAACAGGTCAGCGATTTCGCGAGGGGTCACAGGAACACAGTGCTTCACGCGATCGCAGGGCACACCCCGATGAGGGTGATCGACCGATACGGAAAGAAAGGGCTGAAGTTACTAATCCTGGGAAAAAAGAACTGGGGACGCGGAAAGGAACACCACGCGAAGCACGGAAAGGAGATTGACGAAGGGATAAGAGAAACGGAAGGGAACATAGAACGACTATTCAAAGAGTTCAGTGTGGTCTCATTCGACAATCTGGCACTGAGGCAGCTGAACGTAAAGGATCACGTCACAAAGAACGTATGGGACGCATGCTATCAAGGAAGTGATGCGACACATACGATGTACGTGGACATGGTAATGAAAGAATTCGCGGCAACAAGCACATCATCGGAACGGTACGGGATCAAAGATACGATAGACGAGATGTTCGCCGTCGTGAAAGGAACGATGGACCACATGCTATGAACGGGGACGAAAAGAAAAGAGAGGAGGGAAAAGACAGATGAGGGCAACAATAAGAGGGTCGGTGTTCGAAACGAACAGCTCATCATCACATACGTTCATACACGTAAGCAAGGAAACGTACGAGGCGTGGAAGAAAGGCAAGGTCTACCTGATAGACGACGAACGCGACAGAGGAAAGATAATCACAGAAGGTTTCTACAACTCTGTGTACGGCGAACGCGATTTCACCATAAAAAAGAGTATAAAAGAGTTGAAGGAGGAAGGATGGCGCGGAACGATATTAAGGTACAAGGATCTGCTGGAATACGTCTCGGAGCTTGGGTACGCTACAGTCTGGAAATGTAAGGCGAAGAAAGAACACATAGTAGAGGATTGGGGCGCTGAAGAAGATCATGATTGCGTCCTGCAGAAACCGTACATGGAAGTGATCGATAACGGGAGAACAGTGACTGTGCACATATGGGGTCAGCTGGATTGAGGCGATAGATATGAAAATGACAATAAGAGGATCGGTATTCGAAACTAACAGCTCCTCATCCCACACCTTCATTTACGTCAGTAAGAGGGTGTTCGAGGCGTGGAAGAGAGGAGAGAAGATACTGAGCTGGCGTGGAGGAAAAAGTATCAAGGAGAACTGGAACGGCAAGTTCATGGAGATTGTAAAGGATGAGTTGCACGGCGAGAATAGCGGATGCGTATGGGGAGACGCCAGTTTCGTGAACAGCGACGGATTCGAAGAGGATCAAGGATGGTGGAGCGGAACGTACGAAGGAGTAACAGAGTATGCGGACGCACACTTCGGAGAATGCGTTCCACG
>Ga0123353_10006796_pt1 | contig 15337 bp, 14 predicted proteins | sample TergutLab28metaG_3_FD_92763 | JGI IMG/M metagenome (GOLD analysis project Ga0123353, IMG submission 92763) | Labiotermes labralis P3 segment gut microbial communities from Petit-Saut dam, French Guiana - Lab288 P3 | ecosystem: Host-associated > Arthropoda: Insects > Digestive system > Gut ... | reverse complement strand
GAAAGCTGCTATGTCTACACCTTCGCGTATTGGTTCGGGCGGTATTACGGCCTGGTCGAAGGGTAAAGCAAGGATACATAACCCTCCTGGCTGTTTTTCCGAAATCACTTCCCTGGGAAGGGTTATGGCAGAGCTACGACAATTCTGCGCTTGACGCAGCTACTTACCTCCTCGTCAGAATCCCCCCTGTAGGGGGAAAAGCGGCGTCGAAGGCGTCGCAGGGGGGTTGAAAAAAGGAGACCGCCACAATGAACCCCACCCACACGCTATTCTACACCCGCTCCGCCAGGGAGTGGACCCAGGCCCTGCCCATCGGCAGCGGCCATCTGGGCGGCATGGTCCACGGCGGCGCGAAGCGGGAGCGCATCGCCCTGAACCACGACGAGCTTTGGTCGGGAATCCCCAGGGATAAGACCGTGCCAGGCGCGGCGGAAATCTATAAAGAGGCCCGCGAACTCGTCCTGGCCGGCAGGCTGCAGGAGGCCACCGCGCTGCTGGAAAGCGATCGCTTCCACAGCACCACCAGCGACGCCTACCTCCCCTTGGGGGAAATGACGATCGATTTCCCGGGCAGGGGCGCAGTGGGCGGCTACAAACGCGGCCTCGATCTGCGCACCGCCACGGCTTTCGTTGAATACCAGAGGGGCGGCGTAAATTTCCGGCGGGCCTGCTTCGCCAGCTATCCGGCGAACCTGATCGCCTATCACATCAGGGCCGATCAGCCTTTCAGTTGCACAGTCGCCCTGCAAAGCCCGCTGAAAAGCACGGCGGTCGCCGAAGACGGCCTGCTGCTGCTGCGGGGCGAGTGCCCGGGAGAATTCAAACTGGATAAGCAGTACCGGGGTCAGGGCAAGGCCGCCGTCTACAGCGATGAGCCGGAGGAGCGGGGCGTTCAATTTCTGGCGGGCCTGCGGCCTGTGAGCGACGGGGAAATAATCGCCAGTGGCAATGTGCTGGAAATCAAAAACGCCACTGTGCTCATGCTTTATTTCGCCTGCGAGAGCAGTTTCAATGGCTGGGATAGGCATCCCTTCCTGGAGGGCAGGGAATTCGAGGCCCCCGCGCTGGCCCGGCTTGAGTGCCTGGACTATGACAGAATCTACGCGGAGCACCTGGCGGACTACCAGGAACTTTACAGCCGCGTGACGTTGGAGCTCGGCACAAAGGAACTTGGTTCCTTGGATCCAAGTTCCTTGAGCAGCGAAGCGACTGATAAGCGGCTGGAAGCCTATCAAAAGCGCCCGGAAAGCGACCTCGCCCTGTGCGCGTTGCTGTACAATTTCGGGCGGTACCTGGCCATCGCGGGCAGCCGCCCCGGCACCCAGCCGCTGAACCTCCAGGGCATCTGGAACGACCAGCCGGAGCCCCCCTGGAACTCCAATTACACCATCAACATCAACACGCAGATGAACTACTGGCCCGTGCTCGCCTGCGCCGTGCCGGAGCTGGGCGAGCCCCTGATTCAAATGCTGCGGGAGCTTTCCGTTTCGGGGGAGAAGACGGCACAGGTCCATTACGATGCCCGGGCTGGTGCGCCCACCACAACGCCGACCTGTGGCGCTTCACCGCGCCGGTGCAGGGGTCGGCGGTGTGGGCGTTCTTCCCCATGGCGGGGGCCTGGCTGGCCCGCCACCTCTGGGAGCACTACCGCTATACCCTGGACCGGGAATTCCTTGAAAATACCGTCTATCCCGTCCTGAAAGGGGCCGCCGTATTCGCCCTTTCGCAGCTGGTGGAGGATCAAAACGGCCACTTGATCATGGCCCCCTCCACCTCGCCGGAAAACATGTTCCTCTACGAGGGCGCGCGCACGCCCGTAGCCCAGACCAGCGCCTGCACCATGGAGATCATCCGGGATCTCCTTGAAAACCTGCAAAAATGCTTCGAGGTTTTGGGGATCGACGACGATTTCTCCCGGGAGGTCGCGCAAACCCTGCCCTGCCTGCTGCCCTTCCAAATCGGCGGCAGGGGTCAGCTGCTGGAATGGTACCAGGAATTCGCGGAGGCCGAGCCCCATCACCGCCACGTGTCGCACCTTCTGGCCCTGCACCCGGCGCGGCTGATCGATCCCGGCCGCACGCCGGAGTTGGCCCGGGCCGCACAGCGCACCCTGGAGCTGCGGGGCGACGACGGCACGGGCTGGAGCCTGGGCTGGAAAATCAACTTCTGGGCCCGCCTGCGCGACGGCGATCACGCCCTGCGCCTGATCGACCTGCAGCTGCGCCCGGCCTGGCGCAAAGGCGGGAGCGGCGGCACCTACGAAAACCTCTTCGACGCCCATCCGCCCTTCCAGATCGACGGCAACTTCGGTTTCGTCAGCGGCGTCAACGAGATGCTTTTGCAAAGCCCCGGGGACGATGTCCTCCTGCTGCTGCCCGCCCTGCCCGCGCGGTGGCGCAGCGGCAGCGCCGCGGGCCTGGCCGCGCCCGGGAACCGCCGCGTGGATATCGCCTGGGAGGACGGCAAACTCACCGCATGGCGTGTCACCGGGGGCACCGAGGGGCTGCAAGTGTACTGCAATGGTGAGCATTTACTGCAAACATCATGATATGGGGGATCGAAATCTTTTGTGACCCATATACAGTGTGTGTTGATAAAGATGTGGAAATCCGGTGGATATCCTGTGGATAATCACGGAAAAAATTGTCAATATTGTTAAAAAAATCAGGAGCAAACTGGGAATTTGCTTCTGATTTTTTGTGAGGCACTAGGAAATTTTGTCATAACCCCTTGCTTTTCTGGAATATGAATGCTATAATTATGTATCCAGAAATTGCCGACAATAAGGAGTCTGTTACTTCATGATGAAAAAGGCATTGATTTTTTGGGGCGGCTGGAACGGCCATGAGCCGGAAAAGGTGGCCGCGCGGTTTTTCCGGATCCTGGAGCGGGAGGGCTTTTCCGTCCAGGTGGTGCAGGGCGCGGAGAATATACCCCTCGACCGCCTGCCGCAGTTCGACCTGCTGGTGCCCTGCACCACGGGCTGCAAAATGGAGGGCGCGGTCTCCAAGGCCATCGCAAGGGCCGTGGGCGCGGGCCTGGGGCTGGCGGGCTGCCACGGCGGCATGTGCGATTCCTACCGGGAGGACACCGAGTGGCAGTTCATGACCGGCGGCCAGTGGGTCAGCCACCCCGGCGGCGACGGCGTGGAATATACCGTCAATATTGCGCGCGGCGCGAACCCCCTCACCGAGGGCATCGAGGATTTCCCGGTGAAGAGCGAGCAGTATTACCTCCATGTGGATCCCGCCATCGAGGTTCTCGCCACCACGCGCTTCCCCCTCATCAGCTATTACCACGCCTCCAACAAGTTCGTCGATATGCCCGTGGTCTGGACGAAATACTGGGGCGTCGGGCGGGTGTTTTACAATTCACTGGGGCACAACGACAGCGTATTCGATAAATCCCCCGCCGCCCAGGAGCTCATGCGGCGCGGGTTTTTGTGGGCCGCCCACGGCAGAGCGGCCGCCGCCGCCCGGGGCTGGACGGCGGATCAATATCTAAACAACGCAAAAATGTATTAATTCCCCTCTGTGGAGGGGTGCCCGCAGGGCGGGGTGGTAATAAATAGGAACAAAATGGCAGGAAGGCAGGTGGAATAATGACACGCATCGGTTTTGTCGGCGTGGGCGATATCAGCGGCATTTATCTGAAGAATATCACGCAGAAGTTCAGGGAGCTGGAAGTCGCCGGCGTGTGCGACCTGATAGAGGAGAAGGCGCGGCGCGCGGCGGAGCAATACGGCGTCAAGGTTTACGCCGGCATGCACGCGCTCTTCGCCGATCCGGCGGTGGATATCGTGCTCAACATCACCCGGCCCAACGAGCATTACGGCGTGACGAAAGCCGCGCTGCTGGCGGGCAAGCATGTCTACTGCGAAAAGCCCCTGGCCGCCACCCTGGAGCACGCCCGCGAGCTGGTGGCCCTGGCGCAGGAAAAAGGCCTCGTGCTGGGCGGCGCGCCGGATACCTTCCTGGGCGCGGGGATCCAGGGGGCGCGGCGGCTCATCGAAGGGGGCGTCATCGGCGCGCCTGTGGGGGCCGCGGCCCACATGATCGGCCACGGCCACGAGACCTGGCACCCCGACCCCGCGTTCTACTACCAGGCCCCCGGCGGCGGCCCCATGCTGGATATGGGCCCCTACTACGTCACCGCCCTGGTGCAGATGCTGGGCCCCGTGCGCTCCGTGATGGGCATGACCAAGATCACCTATCCCACCCGCACCATCACCAGCAAGCGCCTTTACGGCACGGTGATCGACGCCACCGCCCCCACGCACTACAGCGCCCTGCTGCGCTTCCAGAGCGGCGCCGTCGCCACTTTGATCACCACCTTCGACGTCTACTCCATGCCTGGCGTCAACAACATCGAGATATACGGCGAGAAGGGCAACATGATCGTTCCCGACCCCAACAACTTCGGCGGCGAGATCAAAATCAAAATCCGCGAGAAGAACTCCCCGGACGCCGGGGAAAACTGGGGCAACGGCAACTGGATCCCCATCGACAGCCCCTACGACGTCTACAAGGAGAACAGCCGCGCCCTGGGGCTGGCCGATATGGCCAAGGCCATCGAAACCGGCCGCGCGCCCCGGGCCAGCGCCGCTTTGCAGACGCTCCACGTCCTGGAGGTGCTCACCGCCATCCACCGCAGCAGCGAGGAGGGCCGCGAAATCCCCATCGAGGCCCCCTTCGAGGCGCAAAGGCCCCTGCCGCTCACGGCGGAAGAGGGCATACTGGATTAAAAATTAAGAAGCAAGAGGCAAGATAAACTCCCGTCTTGCCTCTTATATTATCCGCAACAACAGACATTGCAAAGCCTGCTTTGCCTCCGCGAAACCCCATCCTCAGTCGGCCCGAGGCCGACAGCTCCTTCCACGGGAAGGAGCCTTGGGGTTAGGCGAAAGCGGCATTGGAACATATGGCTTTGTGGATGCACAACTCGTTTACGGTCAAGCCCCAGGCTCCTTCCCGTGGAAGGAGCTGTCGGCCTCGGGCCGACTGAGGATGGGGTTTCGCGGAGCGACAGGACGCCCTGCATTTGGTTTAGCTGTGGATGAGTGTGGAACTTGAACACCATGAAAATTTTTTGCCTGCCAGGAAGGATTTCCCGCCTGCTATCCGATTAATCATTAACGAAACAATTATAAGGAGGACAACCCCATGAAACGCACAAAACGCCTGCTCGCCATCCTGCTCGCCCTCGCCCTGGCCTTCACCCTGGCCCTGCCCGCCTTTGCTGAGGACCCCGACCCCGCCATGCCGGTCATTACCGTGCAGCCGCAGAGTGTTCATGTTGCTTATTTCAACAAAGGGTTTACGCTATTTGTGGAAGCGTACATACCCAATGGCGATGCAATCGGATATCGGTGGGTGAGGATCCCTCCCAGCGGTGCCGAGGAAAAGGTAGGAGGAAATTTTGCAAGTTATACATATACCGAATGGAGTGCTCCCGAAACGTACTATTTTTACGTTGAGGTCTACAACCGTAACAATCCGGAGCTCAGCGTAACAAGCGAAACTGTGAGCGTGAGCATGGAACCGCCCACACTTTGGGAGGCCTATATTTTGGCTCCGCTGAGGTGGGGGCTGCGTGTTTGGGCAACGACTGTTGGTTTTACGTTTGGTTTGACTCTTCCCCTCACCCCACTTATTATCCTGGCCGGGATAATTATGTATTTTATTGGAATGTTTTAAGCTGTTTTTCGCCCCATGCTCTCAAACACCTCCGCCAAAAAACATACAAGAGGCAGCATGGAACCCCATCCTGCCTCTTGTATTTCGACACGTGAACCCAAATCACGCACATATTTTCGGAAACCGTCAGGATCGCCCCCAATGGAGCCGAAGGCGGAATGACTGGGGGAGATGTCGCGGCCCCGAAGGGGCGTTTACGCGACAGAGGGGGTAAAAAAGAAACAGCACCATAAATCGCAACAGACCAGATTGACGGTTTTGCCAAATTCTATTGACATTCGATTTTTTTGGGTTTATAATGGGTTTAGTAAAATATTGAAAGGTTGATTATCATGAAGAAACTGCTCGCCCTGCTGCTCACCCTCGCCCTCGCCTTCACCCTGGCCCTGCCCGCCTTTGCAGAGGACCCCGACCCCGCCATGCCTGTCATTACCAGGCAGCCGAAGGGTCTCCGCGTACGCAATGGCGAATCATTCACCCTAAGCGTGGAAGCTACTATTCCAAACGGCGATGAGATCGGATATCAGTGGTATATAGTGTCGTCGTCACTTGGGCGTGATATTGCCAAAGAGGATACAGCAGAGCTTACAGCTACTATTTATGGCGGTCAAGATTATCCTTATTATGTTGAGGTCTACAATCGCAGCAACCCGGAACTCCGTGTAAAAAGCAATACTGTGCATGTGATAGGTTATTTTCCGATTTCGTTTTGGCTTACCATGGGCGGGCTCGCTTACGGAGTCGTACTGCCAAGCATACTTTTCGCTTCGTTTGTCGTGCTGTTTCAACGAATTGTTAGCCTGTTCCAATGAATCTAGTCCGAGGCCTTGCGGTCGCCGTCAGGATCGCCCCCTTGGGGGAGATGGCCGCAGGCCAGAGGGGGTGGTGAAAAATGTCGCGCAGCGACAGAGGGGTTCTTGAAATAAAAATCAAGAGGCAGAAGTTTTCAAGCTCCTGCCTCTTGTTTTTTTGCCTCTACAGCACAACCTTGAACGTCTTGATCTCAAAGGGCCTGAACGTCACCGTCAGGGAATCCATGGGCACGTCGTTCTCCTCCATGAGGTCGCACTCGCTGATGCGCTTCACCTCGCTGCCGAAGGCGAGCGTCGTCTCGGTCTTGCGGTTCCAGCACTCGTAGGCACGCACGATGACGGCGTCGCTGTCCTCGGCCTTCTTCACGGTTTCGATGACGATGTTGCCCCTGTCGGCGCCCACCAGGGAATAGCAGGCGGGCAGGGCGGCCTGCGCGGGCTCGCCGGTGCCGGTCATGGCGCGCAGGGGCACGTTGAGGCTATAGCCCTGGCGCGCGACATCGCTTTGGCTGGCAGGCCCCGCGTGGGGGTACATCGCGTAGGTGAACCTGTGCGCGCCGATGTCCTGCTCGCCGTGGTGGCCGTTGGGGGCCCGCAGCAGGGTGGCCAGGATGCGGCCTTCTTTCACCGTCCAGCCGTATTTGCAGTCGTTGAGCACGCTCAGGCCGAAGCCGTTGTCGCTCAGGTCCGCCCATTTGTGGCCGCAGACCTCGAACTGGGCGAAATCCCAGCTGCTGTTCTCGTGGGTCACGCGCTCCAGATTGCCGAACTGGATATCGAAGGTGGCCCGCTCCGCGTTCACGTCCACAGGGTAGCTGCACTTCAGGCAGATTTCCTTGTCCTGCCAATCCACCTCGTAGTCCACGTCGATGCGAGTTCCCGCAGGATAAAATATAAAATCCTGGCGGATCGTGGACTTGCGGAACTTGCGGGTCACGCGCAGCACGGTGCGCACCGCGCCCTGCTCGATCACCTCGGCGCTCTGCACGTCGTCCACAAACCAGAAGCGCTCGCGGTAGTAGGCCTTGATATCCCAGGCCGCGTGGTTGAAGGGGCGGTCCTCGAAGGCGACCAGGCGGTTGCCCAGCTCCCCCGCCGGGAGGATCTCGCTGCCCCCCGCCTTCTCCACCAGGCTGGCGATGTTGTAATTCTCGTCGAATTCCACGCGCAGGGCGGGGGTGTCGATGACCCTGCCGCCCGCGTCAATCACGGGGAAGGGGCATTCGCCGTCGGCAGCGCCAAAACGGAAGGACTTCCATCCTTTGGAGGGCACGTCTTTAGCCACGAAAAGGAACCTGCCGTCGGCCGCGCGCTGGCTGGGCAGCTCCGCGCCGTCGTCGCCGTAGACGGCAGTACGCGCGCCTATGTCTTTCACGCAGGCAAATACGGCGTCGCTGCGGGCGAAGCCCAGGGTGTTGAACACCACGATGCCGTTGCCGGGGATCTGGGCGCACAGCGCCTTCTGCGCGCCCGCCGCCAGGTATTCGCCCACGCCCATCACCTGCTCATACTGCTCCCGGCTGTCCACGTAGACCTGGGCGATGGAGGAGCCGGGGATGATGTCGTGGAACTGGTTGAGCAGGATGAGCTTCCAGCTCTCCAGGATCTCCTCTGCCGGGTAGCCCGCGCCCGCAAGCTGATGCGCCAGGGCCGCCAGGGTCTCCACGTCGTGGTAGAGCAGCTCGCTTTTGCGGTTGTAGCGCTTGCCGCCCGCTTCGCTGGTCAATGTCCCCCGGTGGAACTGCAAATACAGCTCCCCGGCCCACACGGGCAATTTTGGATCATCTATGACCTGGGCCTCCAGCTCCTTGAAGAAGGCCAGGGCGGGCTGCTGCTTCACCACAGGGCAGCCCTCGATCCCCTTGCCCATGCGGTGGCCGTGCTCCAGCATGTCGATGGTCGGCCCGCCGCCGCCGTCGCCGTAGCCGAAGGAGATCAGGTATTCCTGGTTCAGGTCCTTGTTCGAGTAGCGCTTCCAGCCGCCGATCACCTGGTCGGGCTCCAGGTAGGAATTGTAGGTGGTGAAATGGCCGGTGCTGTTCGCGTCGCAGCCGGTGGCGAAGTGCGCCAGCACCCGCGTGCCGTCGATGCCCTGCCACAGGAAGGTATCGTAGGGCAGCTTGTCGTATTCGTTCCACGAAATCTTCGTGGTCATAAAGTAGTCCAGGCCGGATTTTTTGATGATCTGGGGCAGCGCGCCGGAGTAGCCGAAGACGTCCGGCAGCCACATGATCTTGTTTTCCACGCCGAACTCGTCCTTGAAGAAGCGCTTACCCACCAAAAACTGCCGCACCAGGGATTCACCGGACACCACATTCGTATCGGACTCCACCCACATGGAGCCCTCGGCCTCCCAGCGCCCCTCCGCGATGCGCCGCTTGATCCCCTCGTAGACCTCGGGATAATCTTTTTTCACGTAGTCGTAGAGCTGCGCCTGGGGGGACATGAACACGTATTCGGGGTACTGCTCCATATATTTGAGCACCGTGGCGAAGGAGCGCCCGGCCTTGTCCCGGGTCTGGCGCAGGCGCCACAGCCAGGCCACGTCGATATGCGTGTGCCCCACGCAGGAGGCCGTGATATCGCACTTATCCCTGCCGCTGAAGATTTCCTCCTTCAGGTAGGTGCAGGCGGCCAGGGCGGCGGCGTTGAAGGCCTCGATATTCTTCGGGTCGTCCAGCTCCAGCATATTGCAGGCGGCGTTGAGCTTTTTCAGCAGGCGCACCCGGGGCAGATCGTCCGCCCCGTAGAGGTTCGCCGCCTCCAGGGGGGTCGAAAGGTCGAAGTAAAGGCGCTTGGCCAGGTTGTTCACGGTTTTGAGCGCGGCGCGCATGCGCACCTGGCCCCGCCAGGCGTGCACGTCGGTGTAGGCGTTGATGGCGATCTCGATCACCTCGCCGCCCTCGGCCTTTTCCAGCAATAGCGCGAAGCTGTGGTTTTTGTCCACGCCCTGCACGATCCTGCCGTCGGCGAAGAGGATGCACTGGGGGTCGTGGTCCCGCCAGCCGCCGTCCGCCGGGCGGATCTCATACACCACCGGCCAGCCCGCGAACTCCATGGGCACCGTGACGGTCTGCCGGAACCAGGCGTAGCACTCGGGGTAGCCCCAAAACTCCCTGGAGCTGTCGTAGTGCCGCCATTCGCCCTCGTTCAATTGCTCGATGGAATACTGCCCGTCCCGGAACTCGAAGTCGCCGGTGCCCACGCTCTGCGGGAACAAGAAGTCCCGCATCACGTGGTCGGCGATGGTGCCGATGCGCTTGGAAAGCGCGTAGCGCTCGGAGTTCTTGTCCACGAAGGGGATGTCGAAGTTTGCCATTGGTTACCTTCTTTCTGTATCTGGATTATATTTAATGCGGATCACCCTGACGGCTGCCGCAGGTTTTTCTCCCCGGAATTACGCACAGGTTTTTGGATACCGTCAGGATCGCCCCCAATGGAGCGAAGCGGAATGACTGGGGGAGATGCCGCCGCCCGAAGGGCAAGTTGGCGGCAGAGGGGGCGGCAAAAAAACAGGCTCGCGTTTAAACCGCAACATTGATATGTATCTAGCAAATCAGTAATCCTTCGCCTGGCCGCAATTCTTGCACTTTTTCCCCAAGGAAAACTTGCCCCCGCAGTGCCGGCACAGGCCCTGCGCTTTGCGCGCGTCCATCGCGGCTTGCTTCTCCCTTTCCTGTTGCTCCGCCATTTCTCTCTGAGCGGCCTCCTGCTGCTCCGCTATTTTTTTCGCAGCTGCCTCCTGTCTGGCCTTCAGGAACGGCGTACCCTCGAACACCTTATCACCATTCAGGCGCAGAAAGGCTTCGTCGGAGATTTCCACATCCGTCAGTTTATCGCAGTCTGTGAATGTTAGATAACTGCCGAACTTTTTAGAGAATATTTCAATGCTATCCGGGAAATTAATCCGTTTTAGGCGGGAACAACGGGAAAAAGCGGCTCCTCCTATTTTCTTCACTCCGTCGGGCAGCGTAACTTCCTCCAACAAGGGACATCCAGCGAACACACTTGCGCCGATCACCTCAAGCCCCTCCGGAAGCACGACGGTCCGCATCGTTTTATTAAATAAGAAAGCATTTTCTCCTATTTCCGTTACGCCTTTAGGAACTACGACGTTCTCGGCGCTGCCCCTATATCGCTCCAAAAAATCGCCGATGATCTCAAAATCGCCAAACTTGCTGCTGCCCAGGCGCTCGCTGAGCTCGCCCTTTTCATCCTTCACCAAAAAGGGCGTCCCGCAGAACTCGCAGACCGGCTTATTGTTTGTGATGGTAAGCTTTGCCCCGCACTGGGAGCAGATAGCAACGGTCAGTGCCATAACAAACCTCCTCCTTTAATTGTTTATCCATTATACCACACCGCAACCCGTTTGAACAGCCCCAACTTACATTGATTTTTGGGCGGGGGTGTGGTATACTTGGATAAAGACGAACGAGGATGCGCCGCTCCGCGGATGCTCCGCACCTCCCTCCGGTCATGTCGCCTCCGGCGAACCCCCTCTGGCCTTCGGCCATCTCCCCCAAGGGGGCGATTCTGACGGCTGCCGAAAATCTTGCCTGACACGAGCCACACAATTCCGGCATCGTCAGAATCGCCCCCCTTGGGGGAGATGGCCGAAGGCCAGAGGGGGTTCGCCGGAGGCGACATGACCGGAGGGAGGTGCGGAGCACTCGCGGAGTGACGTATCCCCCGAAAGGAGCCCCCATGCCCATCCGCCGCCTGGATCAAACCCTGTCCGCCCGGGGCTTCGGCTCCCGCAGGGAGGTCTGCACGCTCATCCGCGCGGGCCTGGTGCGGGTCAACGGCATGGCCGCCTATAAGGGTGATCAGAAGATCGACCTGGAGTGTGACGCCGTCACGGTGCGGGGAGAAGAAGTCTGCCTGCGGGAGTTCGTCTACATCATGCTGCATAAGCCGAAGGGGGTTGTCAGCGCATCGCGGGACGCAAATGCCCCCACGGTGCTTGACCTATTGCCGCAAACTCTGCGGCGGCGGGGGCTGTTCCCCGTGGGGCGGCTGGATAAGGACACCACCGGGCTGCTGCTCATCACCGACGACGGCGCGCTGGCCCACGGCCTGCTCTCGCCCCGCCGCCATGTGCCCAAGATCTATCTCGCCGGGCTGCGCACGCCCGCCGAGCCCGAGGATGCCGCCGCATTCGCGCAGGGGATGCATCTTCCCCCTGCCGAGGGCCATCCCCCCGAGGACTGCCTGCCCGCCGAGCTGATCCTCCTGGAGGGAAATCGGGCGCGGGTCGTGCTGCATGAGGGGAAATACCACCAGGTCAGGCGCATGTTCGCGGCGCTGGGCAACGAGGTGCTGGCCCTGCACCGGGAATCCATGGGCGCGCTGCGTCTGGACGAAGCCCTCGCGCCCGGCCAGTGCAGGGAACTGACAGAAGAGGAAGCGGAGGGCTTGCGGGGCTAGAAAACCTTGCGGCTACTGCCAAGGTCGCCCCCTTGGGGGCGATGCCCGAAGGGCAGAGGGGGTAAGCAAAAAATAAAATTTATTGAAGCAATCCGCCCCGCTGTCCCGTTATAATAAGTGAGCGCTCAAAGATACAGCCCGCAGGGGCGGCAAAGCCCCGGGAAGGAGGCGGTACGGCATTGACAAAGACAGCGAACTGACCCGGCTCATGCGGGGGCACGGCGCGCGCGTTTTCAGCCTCTGCCTGCGCCTCACGGGCGATTACTTCCTGGCGGAGGACCTGACCCAGGAGACCTTTCTGGCGGCATGGCGCAGCCTCGAGGGCTTCGAGGGCAGCGAGGGCGCCTGGCTGGCGAAGATCGCCTCGCGCAAATGCCTGGACTATCTCCGCTCCGCCCCCGCCAGGCGCACCCGGGCCGAGGAGGATGAGACCCTGCTGGCTTTCCCCCTGCCCGAAGTCCGCCAGACCGAGAACATATTCTTTGAGGAGCACTGGGGCGAAACCTTGCGCCGGGCCTGCGGGGCGCTCAAAGAACCCTACAGGGAAACGGCGCTGGGCTATTACTGCGGGGGGATGACCCTGGCGGAAATCGCGCGCGCGTGCGGCGCGCCGCTGGATACCGTGCGTACCCGCTGCTACCGCGCGAAGCAGATGCTGCGGCAAATCCTGAAGGAGGAACTGTGACCATGGGTTGTTTTACAGAGACGCAACTGCATAGCCTGCTGCGCGGCACGCTGCCTCCGGAGGAGCGCGAAGCACTCCTTTGGGAGCGCGCCGCCCTGCTGGAGCACGCCCTGGCCTGCGAAGCCTGCGCCGAACGTCTCTGGCAGGCAAATGCCGCGCTGCCCGCCGCATCCCCGCCGCCGGGGTTGGAGCAGCGCGTCCTCGAGGCCGCGCATGCCGGGCCGCGCCAGGAAAGCCTGCGCGCCTACACCCTGCGGGTAGTGGCCGCCATGGCCGCCGCGCTGACCTTGCTGTTCACCGGCGCGTTCCAAAAGCTCGCCCAGCTGCCCCAGGATCTGCCGGAAATCAGCCAGACCATCCGCACGCAGATCACAATATTCGTGGATTCCACAAAAGCGGAATTTCAGATTGCGTCCAAGCCCAAATAAGAAAGGGGAATTGATCTTGCATCCGAATCCAAACCAGTTTTTGACCGTCCTGTTTTCCCTGATCCCCGGCGCCGGGCATATGTACTTCGGCCTGATGCGGCGCGGCGCGTCGTTCATGGTGGGCTTCGCCCTCGCCATCGCCGGCGTGGGCCTGTTCGGCCTGTTCAGCCTGATCCAGGCCGTCTTCGGCATCCTGATCCCCGTGGTCTGGTTCATCGCCTTTTTCGATTTCTGGCGCTACCCCCGTATGTCCCCCGAGGAGAAAGCCCTGGTCGAGGATCATTTCATCATACCCAACGGCATGCAGCTGCCCGGCGGGGCGGCCATGCGCAAAGCGCGTATCATCGTCGGCGTCCTGCTCATCCTCGCGGGGGCGAACCAGCTCTTCCGCCAGTTCTACTGGAGCTTCGTGCACGAATTTCTGCGCTCACGGCAGTGGATCTATTTTTTTGAGAACCTGCCCACGCTGCTGGCCGGCCTGGGGATCATCGCCGTGGGTCTGCTGCTGATCTTCTGGAAGAGCAGGCAGCTGAAGAAGGAGGCGCAGCGGCATGAAGAGTAGAAAAATCGGCGTGCTGACCCTGGGCGTTTCCCTCATTGCCTTTGGCCTGCTGTTCCTGCTGCGGGTGTTCGTCCCGGGATGGAATTACCTGACCGTGGTGAAGTTCTGGCCCCTGGTGCTGATCCTGCTGGGGCTCGAGGTGCTGCTTTCGGCCCTGCTGCCCCGCAAAGAGGGCGAGCCCCCCGCCCGCGTGGACGCCCTGTCCGTCTTCCTGCTGTTCCTTACGCTGTTCCTGGCCTGCGGCCTGGCCGCCGCGCAATTCGCCCTGGAGCAGCTTCCGGCATGGATCGAAGGGGCGAGGAGCCTTGTGCTGTGGCCGTAGCGCGGTAAATATCAAAAAAAGCAACCCCCTCTTTTGGACGAAAGAGGGGGTTGCATGGCATGTGATTTTTATTATTCTCTTGTCAGTTCAGCTGACCTTATATTCACCTTTACTTTATCATAGGTGGTCGCTACATTGCATAGCGGATCCAGAATCAGTTCTTTTTCCATCAGCTTTTTTTCTTCGGACGTAAAGCTATTCGATTGCTTGATCCAATCAATTTTTTCTTGTGTGTTGGCACGGGCTAAGCGCTCGACTTCAATTTTGTGCGGTGTTCTTTCCCGGTGTTTGTCGATCATGTTTAAAATGAATTTGCATAGCTCTTCGAACACTTTTGGGATGAATTCGAAGAGTTCCTTGAGGTTTATGCTGCCCAAAGACATGTGCAGGCCGATGCCCTCGATCCTTTGCACGGCCGCGCGCTTTAGCCAAGCATAGCGTGCCTCGTCTGATTTTCGTTCACCCGCGTCTTCCTCGTGGTCATTGAAATAAACGATCCAATCCAATGTGCACAGGGAGAGATACGCTTTGTCTACGGCGGTTAGAAAGCCGATCATGTCGGCCACCCTACCAAACTCTGTTACATGGAGCTTTAGCGTACACGAATTGTCTGCCATAAAGAATTCCTCCAAAATAATAATTGATTTGCATGAACATTTTAGCGCAAAATGCATTAGTTGTCAATATACTATTTCTCTGTGGCGTAAAATTTCTTCGGGGGCAAATTCTTCGGGTAATAAAGCATATGGAAGAATCCAAGACCTGCGGGAAGACACCGGCCTTGCGCAGCAAAAATGGCGCAAATTCTTTCCTGTTCACAGAGGGTATACAACAATTACGATCTGGACCAGCGGGATATCCTCACGGAAATCCTGATTCGTTTGGCGGATTTCCACGGAACCGCGACGACTACCTATTCGGACAGCAGACAAGCGGGGTATGCCCTGGAAATGAAATAAGACAGCCCGGTTCGTCACATGAACCAAGCTGTTCTTTTATTGCCCCAGCGGCTGACATGCCGTCATTACTGGCCGTGGAAAGCCTACTCCTCCATCTGCCTGCCCAGGAACGACGCCGCCACCTGGATCAGCTTGACCTCGGTCTGGGTGGGCATGGCGCCGTTCTCGCTCATGAGCATGATCACGCAGCCCGAAACGTCGCCGCCGCCGATGATGGGGCAGGCCACGGCCGCCTCGCGCTCCAGGCCCTCCACGGGGCGCAGGCGCTCGCCGCCGGGCTGGGCGGTGAAGCCGGTGCGGTTCTCGATAATGGTCTCCAGGGAGCTGGTCACCCGGCGGTCGATAGCCTCCTTCTTCGATAGCCCCGCGCAGGCGATCACGCGGTCGCGGTCGGTGATCACGATGGGCAGGTTCGTGCCCCGGAAGAGCACCTCGGCGTAGGGCCG
>Ga0123353_10006795_pt1 | contig 15338 bp, 4 predicted proteins | sample TergutLab28metaG_3_FD_92763 | JGI IMG/M metagenome (GOLD analysis project Ga0123353, IMG submission 92763) | Labiotermes labralis P3 segment gut microbial communities from Petit-Saut dam, French Guiana - Lab288 P3 | ecosystem: Host-associated > Arthropoda: Insects > Digestive system > Gut ... | reverse complement strand
ATAATTTGTAATTATTATTATTATTTTGCGTTGATATTTCTGCACGTAGCTATTTCTTACTATACACATATTCTTACCCTGACTTTATACTGCATTCTTGGGGCGAAAGATTTGCTTCTTTAAATATACTTTTCCTCTCAATCCAGATTCGCTTATATTACGTTTTGTCCTCTGATATCATCACCTTATCACATAGACACTTTTCCCTGTGCCAGATTTTATCTTTGTTGAAAGAAGTCACGAAATGAGTTTATGTTTGCTACTGTTTCGTTCACCTCATCTTTAGGGAATAATCTGTTTGTGAGGGCCTGAGACACAATATGCATGTTTATCGAGAGCATCGGAGGGAGGGGGAGTTAAATATATTCAGAATTACTTGTCATCAATACAGACGAAATCCACATGTTATGTTTTTATATTAGCATATGGGAACCATCTGCGGTATTGTCTATAAGTCTTCATGTGTCCTGCGTCACGCTGTTCCTCAGGGTAAGTTAGTTATCACCACTGAAGTGCTAATGCGCAATGTCAGCCAATCCTTAGTCAAAGTTACATTCTTGGTGCATTTTGCTGAAACAATTGAACTGACACTGCAGCTGCTGCTATAATTTCGCGCGCTTTTATGCTGATTTCTTAAGTGCAACACACAGGTCTGTCATCCTACGTAACTCTTAAGAAATGTGTTAGTTCTTCATAACATGTCTTTGGATATCTGACGAATTTAAGTGATATCAATCCACTACTTTTAAAATCCTCTTTTCGGAAAGGTACACTCAGATTTTATTCCTTAGTTTAAGTACACGAAAGTTGTCTTGGCGTTTGTCATCATAAACTAAGAAGAAATGGTGAAGATTTCCTTAAATTTTCTGACTCGTTTGGTAATAGTGAAAATTGTTCTGAAATAAGAGACATTTAAAACACAAAATTACTCATAATTTACTTTAATTAATGGCTGACTTTAAGATGCCTATGTTGTGCAGTGTCGAGTGGAGAATTATTGTTTAATTAATTGGGGAAATTGTTGGGTGAAATGGATAGCATTTTGTGTTAACAAAGTAAATAAGGCACGCTACTCCTTTGGTAGCGACGACTAGATTACCAGCTCCGCACCTAACATGAGGCATGAGTACTTGTTCTAGCAACAATGAAGCATGTGCAGTCTGTGTAGAATTGTGTCTGGTCTGGATAAGTGAAGCCATGTTACAGCACTTCATATTCTGTCTGTGGAAAATGAAATGTACAGATATAAGTAATAGTTTTTACAGTACCCCAATTTCCTAGCAGGGGAAAGTTATTTTTTACTCAATTATTACACCAACCACTGCACATATATAAAATTTACACATTAAAACATTAAAAACGCTCCGACATGTTTCGGTCCTAGGACCATCATCAAGGAGCTATATATTCCTTTCTAAAGTCACACTAGAAATAATCACAGATTAATTTCGTTGTACAAGTTGGGTGTTGTGGCAGCATGCTGTTTTGTGTAATGTTATGTTGCGAAGAGTGCCCTGGTACGGATGTGCATTCTGTGTTTCGTTGTGTTGCAACGAAGCACAGACTGCACATCCGTAGCAGGTCATAACATAACATTACACAACATGGCATGCTGCCACATTATCCAACTTGTACAACGAAATTAGTCTGTGACTATTTCTAGTGTGACTTTAGCAAGGAATATGTAGCTCCCTGATGATGGTCCTAGGACCGAAACATGTCGGAGCGTTTTTAATATTTTAATGTGTAAATTTTATAAATTTTATATATGTGTAGTGGTTGGTGTAATAATTGAGTAACTCAAAAACTTGCACGGTGTAACACTAAAAATAAAAAAAGAAATATATTTGTGTTGGTAGGAAATCTTGCCTTTCACATTTTCCATTTCCTGCATTATAATTAATATTTACTTTTATTTACGTTTATAAGCAACTAAAACGCAAAATTGTTATTAGGTCCGAAAAATGTAGGGGTTTGTTGATGTTAGAAATATAATTGCGAACCGGCTGACAATAATGTGTTTTTGTTGGTTAAAACCGTAGATATACAAACAAACTCTTTCCTGGAATTGAACCATTATTTCTCTCTAGCCACGGACGCGGTCCTAATAGTAATCAGTCTACGTTCAGTTATTTAGTTAAAGGTGTCTGCTAAGAAGTGTGCCTGTTAATTATAAATCTCTTCATTGTATTTTATGTTATTATTTCTCCAGTATTTCGGAATATTCTCCAGATCGCCACATTTCTTGACACACTCCGTGTCTCCCCTTAACACAAGATGCCAATTTTCATGCCCATGCAAAAGATAGAAAAGAATTATAATTTTTGTGTTTTAATTCTTACGTTTTTAAACATAAAGTGGAACACAAAGTTTTTGAAATGAATAGTGGCACGCATTCCCACAGCCTGATCTAATCTTAGTTTCCTCCATAAACCAACCTTAGTTTCTTACTGCTGTTTTGGCGCAGTGCATCACTGAAAATGTAGGCTGTCTGATTAGGCCTATATCATTGCCATACACACACACACCACACACACACACACACGACACACACACACACCACACACACACACACATACACACACACACATGACACACACACACATACCACACACACACACACACAACTTTTTATGACTCACAAAATCCTCCTAGAAGTCTGATGTCTGCATTTCTATAAACCGTTCCAAAATCAATCGTGCGGCCTCTCTGTTCCCCTTACCTGTCGCAATTCGTATTAGTGTTCGGTAGTACGCGCTTCTTATGTGGGCCAGAGACCACATTTTCTTCGGTCGGACTTTATATAAGCGACAGAGAGTCATTTAGATTTTCTTGCATCATCGAGCAGGACTCTCTCATTCGATGCCACGTAGAATGTCAGTAAATGGCCTAAAGGTTAGTACTTCGATCGTACTGCAATGAAAATATAAAGAAAGACGAGACGCAGAATGTGCGTGTATAGCAGGAGATACTTAAAAAATTTGCTGTCCTTAATTTCCCTCTGCCTTTTCATGTCTCCAGGACATCTTTTTGAAATTTCTAGAGGAATTCACTGTATATGGATTATTAAAAAATGCCTGCAAAATTGCAATAAAAATAGTTTGTGTCTAACAAATACCCAGCCTCGATATAACACTTTCTCGCTCAAACATCACAGTGTGCGCTGACCAGTGCTGCTCTCTGGCGGTGCGCTATGAAGTTCTCCTCGAAGATATGAACACTTGAATGCCAACTTAACGTAACTTTCTCTGCCATTTGTGACACTGTACGATCTTGTTCTTAACTCTCGTAATTAACAAGACACGCAATGCGTAATGTACGTGTAAGGGCAATATTGAGGCGCGTTCGCGTGATCATTGTTGCCGTGGAAAACAAATATGTATTGTATATTCTAAGTGCGTCTGTAGACTTAGGTATCCAGCACACACAGCGCATGCGCCGTATTGTATAGCCATACGTGGACTGACAACCTGCACCACATTATCTTATAAACGGAACGATTTTGGGGGAAAAAAAAAGATAGAACATAATATGCGTGTCTTGATTTTCTCAACGTCGTTTATCCGACGTATTTTTCATTTTGAGAGGAATTCAGCGACGCATTTCCACAAATTTACAGTACAGCACAATACAGTACAGTACAGTACAGCACAGCACAGCACAGCACAGCACAGTACAGTACAGTACAGTAGAGCACAGTACAATACAGTACACTACACATGTCTTCATGTAAAGTACTCGTTATATTTGTCAGATATTAATCAAAATTTAATTTTTCCAACAGATTTTAGATAAATACTCAAATGTCAAATTTCATGAACATCCTACCAGTGAGAACCGTGTTGCTGCTGTTCCGTGCGGGCGGACAGAAGGAAAGTCGGGACAGGCTTGTCGAAGATAATAATCGATCTTCGCAATTTTGCCGACGCTCCAAGAAAGCTATGGATACGAAGCCGATAACCATCATAGATGTTACAGTTCTTAGGTTCAGAAACACTGTTTATAGGGTTATAAAATATTCAGATAGGGCACTTCGTAGGAACAAAGTGTGTTGCTGCTACGTGCCTCACTACACTTGATAACACTGTGAGTGACTTTATGTTTGTGGCGCCAAACAGCTTGTTTTGAAGTGATAAATTCTGAGACTGAGCTGCACGTAAAACGGGCTCATACATTTACTGTAACGATGTGGGGCAGGGCACAATATTTGAAGCAATTTTCGTACAAGACTTAATTTTTCGGTAGGCATGTATTGCACGTATATAAGAGGCTAAAGCTTGATCTTCTGTAATCAGTCTGTCGTTAGATTAGCTATCAAAGGAACAAATTCTGACAGCACCGGGTGTTACGTTTCAGTCGGTATTGCACTATTCACCTTTGCCGAAACACTACACAGGGTTTAGTGTATTTACATAATGTATGAGGTTGAGTGCTACGGTTGGTGTGGCTAATTATACTTGTAGAATTTTCAGTCTACACTGTAGAATTTTGAATTTTTTTTCGCCTTTTTTTGACACTTTCTCGGTGAAACGTTTTAAAAACGTGAATTTAGCCTTCCACTTATGTTCTTTATTGATTATAATTAATTATGGTTTTAGAAATTATTTGCAGGCTGTTAACTGAGAATCTGAAATGCTCGGAACGCAAGCAGAAGACGCTCGGTATTAGTAAACCTTAACATCCAATCAATTTAATATTGCGCGGTACGTGAGACAAACGGACGGACAGAAGTGCAGATGTGACCTCTACACGAAATGTAAATTTTTGTATCTACTGCAAACAATGCGTAAACAAATTCGAATCGTGTCGCCTTGTCATTATCAATGAATTCGACAGTAGGTAGGATTTATTGAAGAAGATTAATGAACTTATGCGGAACTGAAATGTGATGCGCTCTGTTGGTACATTTCAGAAACTCTGGCTTCACGCAGAACAACAAATATCTAAGTTTTGATTATGAGAATTTATTTTTCTGTTTATTATTTCTTTGAACACTGATGTAACTTTTTCCGTTATGGACGTCATGTGACTTTGCTGTAGACAATTCGTGGCATGAGTTGGCAGACACACAAAGGGGGTCACTTACTTTAAGTGTAATTTGGGATAGAAGGTAACCTGGCGGAGTGCGTAGAGAATGCTTATCAAATTTAAAGTAACTCTAAATTCCCTATAAAATTAGGTGCCTCCTATAGCTGTAATAGCAACACCGGCACCATTGTTGGAGCAGGAAAATCGTCTTCTTGTGAAAAACGATGTGTTTTGGCCAGTGCTGCCTCGACATTGTCACTTCACGCAAAATTGCGGACAGCGACTACTTGCATCGTCATATCTGTCCGTTAATCTGTTTGTCCGTTTGCATGGAGCATTTCGGCCCCCATTGGACGAATTTTCATAAAATTCAATATTTGAGGAATTTTCGAAGATCTGTCAAGAAAATTCAAGTTTCTTGACAATCTAACAAGAATAACGGTAAAGGGAAGACCGGAATATATTGTTTAATCTTGTCTCGCCCATTTCTCATAAATGAGAAGTGTAAGGGTAAAGGTAAAGGTAAAGTTCGCCTTATAACAGACCAAGAAGGCCCAAAGGGGGAGTAGAGGTATAGCTCTACTCTTTCCTTAACCTCGGTGCTAGATGGGGTGGGTGGTCAACGCCACGCCGCGGCCACTTTACGCCTGGGAAAGAGCTGGCACCTATTGTATAGGAGGCTGGGTGGGCCGCAGGGCCTTTATGGACGGGTGCGGAAAACCTCGCCTCCACCGGGATTCGATCCCCGGACCGTCCAGCCCATAGCAAGTCGCTAAACCATCTGAGCTTTACCGACCCTAGAATGAGAAGTGTTTCGGAGAAAATATGTACAGAAAATCAAAACACATTTTGTGCTCAAAAACCTGTTTTTCTAATATTGTACCTTTTGTGAGATAATGTAGAAAAACATGGTGGAGACGGACAGGCCGTAGATGGCAATACAGTGCGGCGCATGCGTGTTGCTTCCTGGATAACTATGGCTGCAGACACACACTGAGAATTTGTAACATGCATTGCTTTTCCACGGCGGCATGGTTACGCGAACGCGTCTGTTTTTACATTATACGCACGCTGCTGGCCTTGTTAGATGTTTACATGGTTGTTTCAATTCGCTATTCGCACTAAATTCCTGAAGCCCCAATTTTGAGAAAATACATTTAAAGACGGACCCCCTACGTCACATTAAGCACGTGGCAGCCTCGCTAAGAAAGACTAGTCAGTGCACCTGCGGATGAGAATAATTGGTGCTTATTTTGAGAATCATGCCAAAAGCGTAAACATGCTGTGTTACCAACATGCAGAGATTTTTTACTGTTCAAACGGGTGGCAACTGCATGTAGAATTGGACAGTACTTAAAGGATTAACTGTGTACTGTCAGTTTATATTACTGCTGGCCTGTTACAGACCTTTAGATACTGTGACTCATTTTAGTAAGAGGACGAATTACGTAGGGTTTAATTGAATTTTTACTGCCCATGGGGCAGATCTGAAATTGAGTACAAAATTTTGAATACGAAAACTTTATCAAAGAAGACGAGAGAAGATCTGTATATAAATAAGGGGAAAGTGCTGAAGGAATTTTAAGATATTAATTATGGTTGGAACTTTGAGTAGCTTTAATAGTCAGGAAGTTGTGATAAGTGTAGGAATATTCATGTAAGTGTCTCTTCTGCATTGGCCACTGTCACAGAACAAAACGCATCTGTTTATGGGAGACACATATCACGTACCGATATACGTATCGGGGATCTCCCAGCGGCGCAACAAACCAAGTTCAAATCCCTCTGTACGTTAAGATTTTTGTATATAAGAATTGTATTCGGACTTGGATGTAGTGAATCTTCGTACTTTGTAATAAATTCCATACGTTGCAAGTGGAGCGCAGCTAAGGATACAGAGCTTTTGTGATGTTACCTGCAAGACAATATATTATCACTACATGCTGGCTGGTTTTAACGACGACTGAATTCACCCCACTGTTACAGCCATCTGCCTCGATCGTATTGATTTAAGAACGGTAGGGAACATCTGCCCTAACTGTCAGTTCCACCCGCGATATGGGCTTTGGCAAGAAAGTGTCACCATAAAAATATGGGCTTTTGTGTATAAAATTGATATAGCTGGGATTATTTCTTTCTTAGCGAGAGACTTTTATTCTGGGATAATAAAAACCGGATTAAGGAAGTGTCTTCTGTTTAGTGGGTGCTTCAGATATTATGAGACTCTTCATAAGCAGAAGAAAGGTTTGTGTTAGTTTGAATGCTTTCCTGTGTCGTCCTAGAGCAAACATTGTGGTGTTATTTGTCGAAGGACCAATGTCTTTCTGAATACCACTGGAAGCGAAACGGAATACCTCACAGTAACCCTGTAGTTCACCTACGTAAATTAAAGAACATTACATTGTAAGAAAAGGTTGGTTTATAAATTTGCGACACTTCACCAACTGTTGAAGTCAAGTAGCGTGAAATGGGATATTGAAGTGACGCTGTATATAGTCATTCCTTTCTGTAGGCCCACACAGAACATCAGGATAGCTACTGACAGAGTAATAAATTAAGCATCGTCGCTCCGATTGGTTTTGTTAAGTCTGAAACCTCGAGAGGTAAGGAAAGAGTTCACTGAACGTGACGGTAGCGTTTAATATCGACGCGCTCTCTCAAAATTGCGAAAAGCGACTATTAGCTTCGTCATGTCTGTCAGTCTGTCCGTCCGCATGGAACAACTCGCCTTCCACGCGACGAATTTTCATGAAATTTTATATTTGAGCGGTTTTTCGAAAATCTCTCGAGAATGTTCAAGTGTCATTAAAATCGGACATGAATAAATGGTACTTTACGTGAAGACGATATACTTTTTTGACCATATCTCGCTCATTTCGTCTTAGAATGAGAAATGTACAGACAAACTTGTAGATAAAATCAAAACACACATTTCGTGTTCAGTAGCTTTTTTTCGAAAATCGTATTGTTTATGAGATAGTGTGGAAAAATGTGGTAGAGCGGGTCAGGCCACAGATGACAATTTGGCGCTTGCATATTGCATGCTGGATACCTAAGGCTACTGATACACACACTCGAGTTGTGTAATATTAATTGCTTTTCCACTGCTACAGTGGTTGCACGAACGGGCTGAATGTTAGGTAATACGTACCGTGCTTCTCTTGTTCTCCATAAATTCTATTCAAAATATTATGTATTTGTTAAGGATCCTATTTAGATATTTGTCAGCAACTACACATAATTAAATGTTGATCATTTACATTATTCATCCATAAATAAGATTTCAGAAGCTGTTTAGAATGGCTGGCTCTTTGGACACGGTAATAAAATTTAGGAATCCGTGAAATTTCTTCTCCTTCTTCTTCTACTTCTTCTTCTGCTGCTGCTGCTTCTTCTTCTTCTTCTTCTTCTTAGATTGACCGCTTTCTGCCTACTCACTCTAGGTGTGGACGGTTTCTATTACAACTGACCACACTCAGTAACACACCACATTCGGTAAGACTCCTCTACACGACGGATCGGCCCGTCACGGAGACCTCTACCTCACAACACACATCATTCACAACAGATAGAAAACTATACCCCAGGGGGGATTCGAACCCGCAATCCCAACAAACAAGCGACTTCAGACCCGCGTCTTAGACTGCGCGGCAACTGGGATCGGCACTTCTTAAAACGCGGGGAGGTTTTGGATTATCCGAGCTCATCAAAACAGCGACGGTCCAAGCAGTTATTTCAGTTGTTTACTTGTTGTTCATTTGCTTCTGTCTTTCGGACTTCTGTAGCTTTTTCTTGCGATGGATCGAAGGCATAACACATCATTAAACGTTTAAATATAGATTGTTGACACAAATATTTCCATTTGTCGAAATCCTTATTCTGCTATTTGCAGACTTCATGCGAAACGGTCGGTGTATCAACACATAGTGTCGGCCTACAGAGGCGCTTTATATCCTGCATAAAATGTGCTTTTTTTTAATAATGGCGACCAAATCCAGTGAATTAAAATTCCACTCACAGAATTTGCTAATGCCGTTCCATTTTAAAATGACGTGCATTATAGCAACCGTAATTAGATTTTCAAATTAGAGCTGCCGAATAAGTGTACCATGTGACAAATTTCATGTGAGCTCTGTTTCTAAATCATCCCAAGACTTGGAAGAGTTTCACTGAATCACGTGGAATATTAAGAGATCAGACTTCTAGGATTTTAGCAAAGAGGCTTTTTCTCAGCAATGTGTGGCTTTCGCCACACATTACTGAGAACATTCCTTCTGATCTTTGGGATTAACGTAGAGGTAACAGTGTCAATTGTGTCATCTCTAATATATAACCGGGTAGTTTGGTATCCTGCTTACTGAGAAACGTCGGTTCCTTTCGGCCAACCCGCCGTCAGTTCCCAGTAAACAAGTAGCTGATATTGCATTCCTAGTATAAAAGTAGGTATTTCCCACCTTCGGCTGTGATTTCCGAGGAAAACCCTTCCGATGTTCAGTTCCCATACATGACAACACTTCAGGAACACTCAGAGCAAAAAACGCCATGAGCTTAAGGATTTGCGAAATTACATAACAATATATTTAGCAGCGATACTAGATAGAGATGAGATGTTAGCCACAACGACCGAGGCTGCAGTACCGACCTACTGCAAGTATGTTTCGACAGCTTCCAGTCCATAGATTTCTGTCGGCTTGCAATGCGTTAATGTGAGGATTGGTTGCAGTATGGCGAAAAAAATGACACGATTTATGTTCGCGGGCCCATTGTGTATATACGAGATGTCAAAATGGCTTTTAATTCCAAATATTTACCCATTGACTTACTGACTAGAGTAGGGATGCTCAGAGTTTTCAAAAATTTGGGAGCCACCTCAATATTATGCAACACGAGGGTGAGACGAAGCACGCCGCACACTGAGTACCCCACATATTGTAGTGGACGCTAATGTACACAATTTAGTCGCCCGAGGGACCCAGCGCCCGGAATTTGTGCAGTCCTGGATTAGAGGCAGTTGTACACGGGTTAAGTAATTTTAGTTGATCATGTCACCATCTTGTATCTTCCTTCCTTCGGCCTAGAAACATGCATATTTATCTATACAATTCCGTAATTTTGCTCTTGGTTTATACGGATGTGAAACTTGGTCCTTTGCCATAGGAAAACTGAGGGTGTGGCCATTTGGCAGGAGGGCGTCAAGAAGAGTGTCTACCGCTAAAATGGAGGAGGTGATGAAAGATGAGAGAAATTTTAAATTGAGGAGCTTCTTCAACAGTTATTATTAATATCATCAAATTGAACATGATTAGATATTTGGGACACGTGACACAAGTGGGACGTGATATAACCAGCATTTCATTCGTCAAGCCTCAGTTAAAGAGGCAAACTGTAAACTTGAGCATCAAGTAGAGTAGAACAGCAGCAATCTAATGTAAAAGACAAAGGGCCTGATACTATATTCAGCTGGTTCAGGATACGGACTGAATTCAGATGGTTCAGGATATGTACTGAATTCAGCTGCTTCAGGATATGGACTGAATTCATCTGTTTCAGGATATGGACTGAATTCAGCTGGTTCAGGATATGGACTGAATTCAGCTGGTTTAGGATGCGGACTGAATTCAGCTGGTCCAGGATACGGACTGAATTCAGCTGCTTCAGGATATGGACTGAATTCAGCTGGTTCATGGTGTGGACTTAATTCAGCTGGTCCAGGATATGGACTGAATTCAGCTGGTTTAGGATGCGGACTGAATTCAGCTGGTCCAGGATACGGACTGAATTCATCTGCTTCAGGATGTGGACTGAATTCAGCTGGTTCAGGATACGGACTGAATTCAGGTTGTTCAGGATATGGACTGAATTCAGCTGGTTCAGGCATGGACTGAATTCAGCTGGTTCAGCATATGGACTGAATTCAGCTGGTTCAGTATACGCATTGAATTCAGCTGGTTCAGGATATAGACTGAATTCAGCTGCTTCAGGATATGGATTGAATTCAGCTAGTTCAGGATATGGACTGAATTCAACTGGTTCAGGATATGGATTGAATTCAGCTAGTTCAGGATATGGACTGAATTCAGCTGGTTCATGGTGTGGACTTAATTCAGCTGGTTCAGGATATGTACTGAATTCAGCTGCTTCAGGATATGGACTGAATTTATCTGCTTCAGGATATGGACTGAATTTTGCTGCTTTAGGATATGGACTGAATTTAGCTGGTTCAGGATATGGACTGAATTTAGCTGGTTCAGGATATGGACTGAATTCAACTGGTTCATGGTGTGGACTTAATTCAGCTGGTTCAGGATATGTAATGAATTCAGCTGCTTCAGGATATGGACTGAATTCATCTGCTTCAGGATATGGACTGAATTCAGCTGGTTCAGGATATGGACTGAATTCAGCTGGTTTAGGATGCGGACTGAATTCAGCTGGTCCAGGATACGAACTGAATTCAGCTGCTTCAGGACATGGACCGAATTCAGCTGCTTCAGGATATGGACCGAATTCAGCTGGTCCAGGATATGGACTGAATTCAGCTGGTTTAGGATGCGGACTGAATTCAGCTGTTCCAGGATACGGACTGAATTCATCTGCTTCAGGATGTGGATTGAATTCAGCTGGTTCAGGATAGGGACTGAATTCAGGTTATTCAGGATATGGACTGAATTCAGCTGGTTCAGGCACGGACTGAATTCATCTGGTTCAGGATATGGACTGAATTCAGGTGGTTCAGTATACGCACTGAATTCAGCTGCTTCAGGATATGGACTGAATTCAGCTAGTTCAAGATATGGACTGAATTCAGCTGGTTCAGTATATGGACTTAATTCAGCTGGTTCAGGATACGGGCTGAATTCAGCTGGTTTAGGATATGGACTGAATTCAGCTGGTTCGGCATACGGACTGAATTCAGCTGGTTCAGTATATGGACTGAATTCAGCTGGTTCAGGATATGGACTGAATTCGGCTGTTTCAGTATGTAGAATGAATTCAGCTGGTTCAGGATATAGACTGAATTTGCCTGGTTCAGGACATGGACTGAATTCAGCTGGTTCAGAATATGGACTGAATTCAGCTTGTCCAGTATATGGACTGAATTCAGGTGGTTCAGGTTACGGACTGAATTCAGCTGGTTCAGGATATGGCCTGAATTCAGCTGGTTCAGGATATGGACTGAATGCAGCTGGTTCAGGTTACGCACTGAATTTACCTGGTTCAGGATATGGAAATAGACTCAGCTGGCTCAGTGTATGGTCCACTGGTTCTTGTGAATGTAGTTACGCATTTCGGCATATCACTATAGTATAGCAGTGTTTGAATGTACAGCGTACTGCCGGCTTCTGAAAAGGATCTCTTCCACCCGGAATACTCCCGCTCGGCATCATTAGAAAACAACATAAATTACGAATACGTATGCCTGCAGGTAACTTGCTTGACAGAGGGACTGCAGAAAGTGACTAAGTTCTTCACACACACACACACACACACGCTCTCTCTCTCTCTCTCTCTCTTGCTCCTGTGTCACACCTACTGTCTGTGTCCAACACTTGTTGAACGGCATCACACTGTTATCATAAGTAATCAGAAAGTTATTCGAATTCAGCAAAAGAAGACATTTCAGCACCAAACAAAGCAACATTTGTCACCCTTTCCAGTTCTGTTGACTACCCAAGCGACCTTCATTAGCGCCCGACTGAAGTTAACACTAATATCACTGCCATTATGTAGATGTGACAAAAATAAATGTTTGTCCGATATTTTATTTAATGACGTTCTACAGTATTGCATACATAAATGTCTGAACGCTATTTGAGAGCACAAAACAGTACAGTAGCCTCACATAACCTGCACAGACAGTTCGCAGAATGTGAGACGCAAGCGCTCATCTTACCATAGTTTGTTAAACTTTGATCTGGATAATCCAATTGATTGCCTTCCAAGAAGTCTGCCATTGACCTGACGCTGCAGACTAAATTCCTTGTTTTCTAACAGTCCCACAACACAGAGTTAATGCTCTAACTCCTTCTATTCACCTCCCCAGTAACTCACCTCTTAATAGAGCGGTGCATTTTGTTTAGCGTATTTTATTTAAGATATGAATTTTTATAGATTAATTTACCCAGTTAATAGCCATCTTGTTACACACAACTGCATTTAGTCTATTAGAAATTTACCGACTCCTTGGATGAGAGTATGGCTTTCATGTTCAACAAGGCACAATGTTCCCCGAGAGGTCGGTAGCTGTGAACCATACCACATCTTGTACGACACGTCAATTTTAGGTTTTGGCAGAAGAGAAGCAAGGCGCAATGTCTGTTTTATAAATTAAATTTATTATTTAAGTGATGAAGCACCACACCATGAAGCCATATGGAAAACAAAGAGCTAAATTTGTAGAAATCTTTAGCACTAATACTACACACAGAAATCATCTGAATGTTTAGGACATTGTACCAGCTTGACGATGTCCTTATATCCGCCATTTTGTGTGAGGTGGTGGAAGGCAGAAATGATAGAAGATTAATCACAAAGAGAGGTCAACTGTATAGCAACTTGTTCTTCGGCCATCGTTCAGCAGCCGGTCACATCACTGAATTCCCATCACTTTTGCAGTTGATATAGCAGGACAAATTTTAAAAAGGCTCCAGCTTCATGCGCAGGCAATATTAGGGAGCCTAAGCTGATGTCATAACTTGGGAGAACGCGCGAAATCGTGTGCCTTTCTGTTATCAGAGCTGTGGCGGTGCCAGTACTGGTCTGCTGACGTAGCAACTGCAGTCACGTGACTGAAGTAGGAGGACCGTATAGTTTAAGACCCTTGCCTTACAGGTTGTCATGAAAATGACGGGGACTTTGTGGATGTAATTCTGCTATACATACGCCTAAAGCCGTTGGCTAACAGAACGTAAACTTCGTCCACACTTTTAATTAAGCATCGCGCCATCAAGAGGTATCGCAGAATGAGAAGCTAGGTCGTAGCAATGTTGACCTCCTCAGAGATAGCGGCGATTGGTCAGCTTTACGCTCCTGCATCTTTACCCCTAGAAGAGAACTCCGCCACCTACTGGGTAGCAGGAGGAGGTGTGGGCTGCATATCTGTCTGAACACACATTTGAAGGGAAGAAAATCTCGCCCATGCTGGAATCGAACGACGTTTTTTCATGCCGTAGACAGTCTCTGTTCTGACTCCTTCATATTTATGAAGGCCCCGTTGAAAGGAATTATACACATGCTTGTTTTGTGCGGCGTTGTTTGCTGTAAGAGACCGTCAGGAAAGTTTGTTGCCCCTGTCGAAGCTGGAGCACCTCTTGATTCCCTCTGCTACCCTGTCACTATAAGTAACAGTTTATCGAATTCATTCTTGTTCAGAGAGTAGGAAAATTGACTGTCGCTCTCTTATTGGGAGAATGAACATTATTGGAATCTACCTGCTGTATCCATAAATCACTGGATTTGCGTATAGCTGCAAGATGTAATAAAAGCAGCAAAATGTTTTACAGGAAGGTGCGCTCTGTGGGGAAATGGATTTACATTTGAAAAAGTTTCGCGAAATGTAGGCAGAGATATTTTTATGTTTTTCGTTTTGTGTTATTGTGTTAGAAGGTTGCACGTAACACGTTGCGGTGTGAGGGAGGAACAGCGACTAGGTTTATTGCGCGAAGAATCGTGCATTAAATCTAGATCTTGCCTTAGTGACAAAGTTCTGATATTTTTGCTCTGGCAAGACAATTCAATTTAGCTAGAATAAAAATTGTCACTAATCACTTAAAACTGAAGATAATCGTCTTCTTCGATATTTGGAAGATATTCACCGCCATGTCGGAGGAACCTGCTTCTAAAAATATCCAGTGGTTACGCTGACACAATGGGTCACATCTGCTTCATTTATAGTCGTCCCTGTGTTAGCCTAAAGAATTTCGCGTTACTTTATGTTCATCTTTGTTCTTAATGCATTTAACAAAAGAGTTTTGGTAACTAGACACAAGAAATATGGTACAGAAATATTCTGATTATAACATTGTGTAATGTATAACTGGCGAAACGGCTTCGTCTATCACAACCCGGAGTTGGTGATAAATGTTGTGTACATTTACATCAGTACTTCCCGCAGTACATGTACAGTGCACAATATGGCTGTTTTGTTTAGTTCCTTGCTGTCGTGCATTCCGGTACGTTGCTCAGGTACTGTCTGAATGGTTTTCAGATGTTCCATTCGCCCTGTTACTACTGGCATCACTTTCGTTTTCACATTCCACATGAGCTGTATGTCTATTGTAAGGTCTTTCTGTTTGAGGATCTTCCCAGCT
>Ga0123353_10006794_pt1 | contig 15338 bp, 7 predicted proteins | sample TergutLab28metaG_3_FD_92763 | JGI IMG/M metagenome (GOLD analysis project Ga0123353, IMG submission 92763) | Labiotermes labralis P3 segment gut microbial communities from Petit-Saut dam, French Guiana - Lab288 P3 | ecosystem: Host-associated > Arthropoda: Insects > Digestive system > Gut ... | reverse complement strand
TAAGTTCCCCTAAGACAACCTGAAGATGGCCAGTACAGGCCAAAACATGTAGTTGTCCATTATATAGTCATTAAATACACCTCATGTGACACAGTTGTGTTTGACTACATACACTTTTCCAACTTTCAGTGTCTAAACCATATTAGTCAGCTGGGACAAAATGCGCAGTTGCCCTGTGCCGACTTATAAATTGGGGTTTGTGGAGGGTTTAGGAGGCAGAGGGGGTACATTCTGGCTCCATACAGAAACCCTAACCTTCAAGGGTCCTGCAGCTTAGCAAGCCACAGCAGTTTATCGAATAGGAGTGAACAAAATTTATCCAAAATTTGACACACTGTTTGCAGTGTCTTTATGTCATTTGGCAATTGAAAGGGCTCAACTACGCAATGTCTTTAGAAGTCGTTTGGCTTTATAGGGTTAATGGTTAACAGGAAGGTACTCTGAAAAAAATAAGGTTTATTATCTAGTAGTAGTGCTAAGCATACACATGTAAGTACAGGAACTTCACTGTCTGTCACCATTTGCATCATTGTCTTGTCAGGTGCTGGTGCAAGCACTTATATAATTAGTTTCCCCACCTCTGGTAGTGGCATAGAGACTTAGTTGGATATATGAGGCCATAGTAGACACTTATCTGAAGATTATGTGCTGTTTGTGTAATAATGGCAAAGGTAAAATCACTGTTTCTAAGCAGTTTCACCACTACTTGCCATTAACAAGCTCTTGTACAGTCATCAACTGTAGACATTTCATGTGTGAGTGAGCAGTTTATGGTGTGACACAGATACCTGTATGAGGAGGACAGTGAGCGGGCAGGCAGACTGAGTGCTGTGATTGAGGCGCTGGAAAATTCTGCAAACCCCAGCTCGCCACAAACCAAAAGTCCATCCAAAGAGTTATCAGGAACGCTGAAAAACTTGAAGCGATTGGAGAATGTGTTCAAAGGTTAGTGTACAGTATCACCAGATATTCAAGTATTAAACACATTCATATATTGCAGCTTTGTCAGGATTTCCATAAGACCCAATATGAAGCTATTTAATACTCTCTGAACCTATTTCTCTAATTTCTATGTGAATAATGTGTTCCCACCTGTATATCATGTATCTTGAGGTCAACCAGCTAAAAACATTTCCTTCACACTAGTTGGGTATGTCATGTACTGTGCCCTGCTTGCCTCATCCTGCTTGTTTGCCAACCTTATAAGCCATAAGTTGTATTTGATGGTTTTACTTATGCAAGTACAGAAATTTAATCTCACCCACATCATCATGTGTTTACAGTAAAGACATCATTGACTGATGTACAGATACAAATGCAACTGTAAAATGAACATTGAACCTAATAAGGCTGTTCACACTTGCTTTCAGTGTTGGATGAAGTTTTGTTTGATGAAGAGGACTTTGACCTTGAGTTGGAGGATTACCAGTGATATTATGTTAAGTCTGTCGTTGAGAGGTGTACCTTGCTGCCTTCATACTGCTAACAAAGTGTGCAATGTTTGATGTATCTCAATTTGGGTAATGGTATACCATTGTCAGCAACACAGCTGTCCTGAGTCATACTGTGGAACAAACCTCTGTCTGCAAATATTCTTTATTTTCTTAAATACTCTTATGTCCTTGAATAATATAATATACAGTCTCTTGAAATTTCTGTGTGTTATAGTTTACTTCCACTATTGCCTCATCTGTTCCAGGTTCTGACACTTGTCACTGGAAGACATGTAAATTTGTGCCTTGTGAAAAGAATAAATAACTATCCATCACTGACTTGCCCTGAAAGCTTAGATTTTGTGTCCTTCAGCAATGCTGAGCCTTTTAAGAGGCCAGTTTCTGTTGATCCTGCATACCAGAACTGCCACAATTGTTTCGTCTGTTTCAGAACATATCACTTTTTGGCCACAAAAAAACCTTGCAACTGCCATCCCTGTCCAACATCGTTCTTCCACCAGTCTAATGTAGTTGATGCTGAAGTCATTATTTGGGTCTGGTTATGAGTTCTGCCTCTTTCATTAATTCCACTTTTTTTCATTAGCTGTGAATGATCTTTATCACTCATTAGTACTCATGTGGGCATGCGAAAGGAGGAGGATGTTGTAAAAGTTAATGTGGTGCTTAGAAATGAATAGTGTTACAAACAGTACATAGGGTATTCAAGAAATGCTACATTGCACTGTGCCACTTGAACATTCCATTGCTGTTGACTGTCAGCATGCAAATTTGTCTTACCATTATCAGTAGTGTTTCACAGCTGAAGGGTTAAAAGTGTGGGTGTAGGACACTGCTTTACTGATAAAACTGGTAAACTGTTTTGCATAAAGTTGTAGCAGTACTGTTGTCAGTGGAGCCTAAATCACTGTGTCTTTTGCTTCTGTCCCCTGTACCACCATGCAACACAAACATCAAACATGCATGGATTCACAAGATTTCTCCAAGTCTGCCTGATTATTGTAGGACATATTGGGAATTTTTGTACCAATTTTATTTTCATCTAAAATGATGTAAAGAGGAAAATTCAGTCACCAATCATTGCTCTGCATATGTTGCCAGCTTCAGATGCCTCTTGAATGCTGTCCAAAGTTGACATGAAAAGTTGTCAAGTGAATCACATTTTGAAAGGTGGCGATGTACAACTTTTGCCAACACAGTGGTAACATACAGCCATTGTACATGTTCCCGTTTGACATGCTCAGATCTATTTCTGGTGATGCGTGGCTCTAGTCTGGCATTATTTCTTTCTTTGAATTTTTCATTCCCACATCCCTGATTTTCACAAGTTACATTTGGACATTGTCTTCAGTTGTAAGTGGCTCTCCAGCTCAGACTCATCAGGCATAAGAATTTGTGTCTCTGACAGGCCATGTACTAAATATATTTACGAGAAGTATTCTTTCTGTGTGTAAGTCAATATGTAAAGTCACAGGTTCAGTGAGAAACCCCTGATAGTGACATGCTTTGTGTTTTATCTGGTGAGGTGTTTCATGTTAAATATCTGTTTATAGCATAACTATCAATCCTTTAATCTGTATGTGGCTTTAGCAGCAAGTTCCTTGGGCAGATTACTCACCATAAAGTTAATTTATGGGACACGAGTAAAATATTGCTCTTTGCTGATACAGTCAGGTTCCTATAGAAAACATAGGGTATCTCCTGAATTGTATTGGCTATGCATAGGTAATCCTATGTTGAATGTATTTTAATGCTCAAAATATCATTAACAGTTGTGTTAACATATAAGTCCTAAAGAGACAGAAGTGTTGTACCTCTACCTTAATTTGACTACTGTGGATGCTTGGCATTGTTGTGAACATAGCGATTGAAGCAAAAATTTGTTGGTGATTTTTTGCTCATTATTGTTTTAATTATACACATTAGTTTGATCTTTTTCTTTTTACAGACTGAGATCATGGTCTATGGACCTTTCATCAAAGTGAAATCTTGATATTTCAAGAGTTCCAACATTGCACTTCTGTTAACATCTCTCAGCTTGTCACCTGACTTTAGTAAATCCACACATTATTTTGATGATGTAGTTGCTGCACACTGAATTTATGTTGCATTAGGATGGTTTTATTTTTCACCTTATATTTACCATGCTAAATGACAACTAAATTGCTAGGACAAGGCTGAAATTCTTGGGACTAACTGTTCATTAACATGAAATTTTGATATTTCAAGAGCTTCAACATTGCACTTCTGTTAGCATCTCTCAGCTTGTAACTTGAATCCATCTTTACTGTGTCAAAGGTTCCATATTTATCAAGGCCAGGATCTGTTTTGTAAGTATTAAATATTTCTGTATTATTTTTGTCTTTGTATAGCTATTCTTATGATACTTTAAAATGTATGGCAAATTTTAATGTTCAATAAATCTGTAATTTTATGCTGAGCTACTTACAGCAAAAACTCTTCCCCTTGTGGATTCCAGAGGGACAAAGTTTCATGTTTGGAACCCAATTAATGACCTTTGTTATCAGTCCTGTTGTCTTATTGAAATTCCAGACATTAGTATGGTAACTATTTCTGAATGCTTTCTGTAAAGTCAGTGTGAAACTAATGTCACTGCAGATCTTTCCAGCCTGGTACTACCTAAATTACTGCCATCAAAATTATCAACATGGTGGCCATATTAACCCATGAGGTGGGATTGAAGCTAGTACTATTTAATGTACAGTCCATAAGTTTTTATAATCATATATGTTCGAGGTACAGAAAAACCTGCTTTAAAAGACCCCCTTCCCTTAAAATATGAAGTTAGAATAATTTAATACCATTTGTTTATTTGTTCAGCTGTATTCTGTGTGGAGAAATCTCAACATATCAAAAGAATTTAAAATACGAATATTCAGTACAAATGTAAAATCAGTATTATTATTTGCTTGTGAAACTTGGAAAACTACCAACCAGATAACAAGAAGACTACAGATATTTGTAAATAAATGCTTAAGATGAATAATGAACATAAAATGGACTGATAAGATTATGAACGAAGAACTGTGGAGAATCACCCATCAGAAGTCAATAGAAAATCACATAAAAAGAAGAAAATGGAACTGGATTGGACACACATTACGTAAAGAAACAGGAGCAACAGAGAAAACATCATTAGATTGGAATCCTCAGGGATACAGAAGGAGAGGTAGGCCGAAGAGAACGTGGTAAAGGACAATAGAGGATGAGATAAGAAGCACAAGAAATCATGGAATGAGGGCAAGGGGATAGCTGGAGACAAGCAATGCCTGGTAGCTCTTCATGGATGCCCTATGCTCCACAAGGAGTAAAAGGATTTGAAGATGATGATAAAATATTTCCATGTGTTTTAACACATAATGTTGCCCTTTTAATATGTTTCCAGCTTCAAAGGAATGCCCACCTAACAAGCACGAAAATTTCAAGATGTGTTTCACACATTTAATATGGTTCTACATCAAGATCTTAAACATTTACCCACTCATTAAATTTATAACCAACGCACAGTGACAAAATAACACTCTTGAGTTCTGATACATTAACCTTCAAGGTTGTTTCCACCACATCAGACGTGCAGATAAGCAAGCAACTCATTGGTAATCTCTCACATAGAAATTGCCCTGGGTAATCAGCAAATAAAAATTAATGGCCATTCCAAAGTCTGAAGGCAAATACAAAAAGAAATGTTGAAGGGAAGTAGAACAGAATGGATACAGCTGCAGAAGTAGAGAGCATGCTGGCCATGAACAGGATATTGGTTCAGGATGAGTGAAGCAGTAGGATCTGTCAAACACTATGTATTTTAAACAATTTAATGTTTTTCATTATACAGCAATCATTAATTTTCAAGACTTGCAGAGAACACTTCTCCAACCATTCTGAAGTGAAAAATGAAGAGTAAGAACATTGTAAACACTATTAGAAGCAGCAAAATAATAAAATGTGTTACTTGCATTTAAGATAACAGTTACTGGTGTGGCCACATAAAGAATGGCAGCATCTAGAGAAAATAAATTTCTCTTGCAGGAGAACTTGACATGCGAGATGATGAACAGCCCAGTAGGAAGTATCAGCTGGTACTGATTGTGCTTGCTTGCTTCACACAAACTCTGTGTTGAACTCACTGTCTTGCCCTTTGTTGCCCAACAAGATAATATAATAGATAAATATTAGGGCTCTAGTATTGCTGCAGATGTTTGCATTCAAGTACTGCAGATTAAGTAGACAACAGTCAATGCAACTGCAGACAGGCCAGGTGCTATTCATTCATATCTGGTGAATCAAGTTAAATGAACTGCTAACCACAAAACGGGTAACAAGTATGATTTCCAAAAATCACTTCATTATTATACTGCATGCTGAAGCACTGTTTCAAAGTCCCAAACTGAATATTCTTTCAGCTGTACTATCATTCTTGGTTTGCTTGACGACTTTGTCAACTGCACAGGTTTATTTAGCATGAACTGTGAAACTTCAGGCGACTGTGGATGGGCAAGTTAGAAGACACACAGGCTGTTACTAAGTACAATATGCTGATATGGAGAAAAGTAATCAAAACCCCAGACATGGCAGCTAATTTCCTGAACAGTATTTTAACACCAATATAAAGCAAGTGGTCACAATTTTGCATAAAGAGTACAGTTACAAATTTAAAGTGAAAGCAGGTGACAGGAATGTATTGTGTTCACTCCCAACAGTTACTATTCAACTCATGCCTATTACTATATGTGGTTTATAAACAGTGTTTACATCACAAGTGCAGTCAGCTCTACTAATAAGATTCACTTGCATCTACAATACCAATGAGCCAAACATGGGTGACAAAACATGCTTAATTATTTGGTTATATAATGATACTGTATCACATACTTCAATTATTTACCATACACTGTAAATTCACAATGCTACATATGAGAACACAGACAAAAACTAATTTAGTGTACCAAAATTTCCAAAGGTAATGATGAGACGCAAGTCCAGATCCAAATGGTGAGATATCTGCATGCCATCTGAACATGGATCCCTCTCTGTGGTTTGTGTCACATTGCTATCATATAATGAGTAAGCAACTCTAACACAGTGATAAATATCTGCAAAGCAGTGCTTCAATCTGACAACAGAAATATCACCTTACTGCTCAATTCAGTCAATCTTCAACATGTATTTAGAGACTGACCTACCTTGCACTGTACAAATCCAACCTGTGTGTTCTAGTAATTGCTTTGAAATATACATTTGCTAGAAAACACTGGACTCCTAACAGAAGTGAGATCATTTAATTAGAAAAATTGTGAGTATAATTATTGGGGTCTGGGAACTACTGTCTTTTATAATACTGTGTACTACATCAGTTTCATGAAGTATATCAAGGTCCCACCATAAGAAAAAACATAACGTGAAAGCGAGACATTTGAACATCCAAATTTTACAACTTGTGACTGATGTATCTTTGAACTTGTTATCATACATAAAGTATTTTACATTGTCACATGAAAAAGACACAGAAGTTACCAGTCCATCCATCTTTCAAATCAAAGAGTTGCAGAATGTACTTAAAAATTAATTTTGTGTTAATTGCCTTGAGACCTAAGGAGTCCCAGTATCAAATGTCATGAAACTCTGACAGCAATCATTGAAACTGCAAAGTAATAATTTAGGAATTCATGTATTCTGATTGTCCAGTTGTTCAAAATGGCTCATTTTGCATTTGGATTTTGTTTTTAATTCACAGCAGAAGGGTAGGTGCCCACTTCTATGAGTCCTGTGATAGCAAGCAACAGCAGCATAGTATTTGTAAGGTGCTAGACTTCAAAAGTGCGTACACACTTTTATAACATATCTCCAGCTAATAGCTCTACAGAAAGCTGGCACATTATGCAATGTGAGCAACAACAATTATCTGATCAAGCTACAAAGGAAGGAAAAATAAATTTAGCGACTTCGCTTTTCTCAAGCATTATGGCAGCTACAAGAACAGATGCCTCTATACAAAGAAGAGCATTTCTTTCAACTACATTCAAAGATGATAAATTTTGTACAAAATGTGTCAAATTTTATACCCATTAGAAGAATATGCATTGCAATATGTACTTCAAAGTTGCTGGCTGAAGCAAGCATAACAATGTCTGAGTATGAATATGTTGAGAAATTCCATTTTCAAGACAGTATGTTAATATGTAATTTCACATTGTCACAGACAATTTACTACCTTGCAGAGCTGTTACTGACAGTGATACCAGCCTGAAATCAAGCAAGAGCTAAGTTTCAGCAATACATTTTATAAAAGAGTGTTATATGATTTATGAAAATCCATTAAAATTGGTGTTCATATATGTACACAGGAAATGTCAAGAGGCATGTTTCTTCTGACATTAAACTTATGAGGAGAATCAGAGATGTTAACCGTCATTTTGAAGTCTGTATGTCCCTGCTTTAAACTGACTCATCAGGTACAACTCTACAAGGGAGTGCCAATAATTCCTTAGCCTGACCTACTTCCCAGTGTTGTAGGATGGAATCGGTAGTGTCACTGGAAAAAGGGGTTTGTTTATGTGCAGAATTGCAAGTATTTTCTTGCTACAGAGGCTGAAAGGAAGCATGTGAGGTGACACGCGATTTCAACAACATGGAGACATGAGCTGTCATCAAGTTTTTTTTTCCTGCAAGGCAAGGCGCTGAAGGAAATTCATGCCATTCTGATAGAAACATTAGGGGAACATGCACCATCGTATGCCACCGTCAAAAGATGGGTGGCCCAGTTTAAACGTGGTAATTTTTCCACCTGTGATGCATCTCGTCCTGGACAACCCAAAAATAGTGACCCCCCCCCCGGAGATTATTGATCAAATTCACGAACTAATCTTGGAAGATCACCGGATTTCAGCTAAATCTATAGCTGAGCAACTGGGCATCTCACGTGAGCGGAGTGGCGGCATAGCGGCTCACCCCGTCCCAAAATATTCTGAGTGCAAAAATCCGCTGGAAAAGTTCTCGCCTTGATTTTTTGGGATCAAGATGGCAACCTCCTATTGATTATCTTCCAAACGGCCAAACTATGAACGTGGAGTATTACTCATCTCTGCTGGTGCAACTGAAGGACATTTTGAAAGAAAAACGCTGTGGGAAGTTCACCAAGGGGGTCTTGTTCTTGCATGACAATGCCCTGGCTCACCAGGCACTTGTAACACAGAAGAAACTGGCCTACCTGGGCTTCCATGTCTTGATCACCCACCCTATTCTCTGGATCTGGCCCCGTCGGACTACCACCTGTTCCCTGGACTGAAAAAACAATTGAATGGTCGCCATTTTTTGTCCGACGTGGAGGTCATTGTTGCCGTGGAGACCTGGTTGGATGAACAACCTTCTGAATTTTTTTTTGAGTGGCTTGCAAAAGTTACAGCAGCGGGCTAAGAATTGTATTGAGCTTTGTGGGGAGTATGCTGAATAAATCCTGAGTTTGGTTACTGTAGCTGGTTTCCTTCCTGGTCAGGCTAAGGACTTATCAGCACCCCCTCGTATCACATTCTTACGGAATTACAAATACTGGTACTTACTTGTTAAAACATTTGAAATTATTCAAAGCCACCAATTTCTTTGATTTTGTATGACCAACACAGTTGAGTCTCCCAGGCCCCAATTGTCCCACTGAAACTGCTTGTGTCATGAGGTGTCTTTTGTTTAGACAAAATCAACTGATGTTTCACACTCATTACTGTAATATAGTACACTATATACACTGATCTGATACGCGAAACACCTTAACAGTATTTGTGTTCATGATCAAAAGAAGTAAAATTATAGAAAGCACATGAGCTGTAAGACTGGTTTTTCCTCTAGCCCTCTCAGACCCTTGCAAACAGGTATAACAATTTCTTTTGGAGTTATGAATTCCTGAATAATACAACTCTAGGTAACAACATAAAACAAAAGTAAAGTTGTCCTTCTGCGTGCCATGAAGGCATATAGGTGAAGTAGGTGGAGGTGAGTGGTAAGCTTCATGTCCAAGCCACTTTTCTGCCAGTACCCATTCAGCATTAGGCTCCATGGTTCCCAGAGACAGTCTGGATGCTGTGGAGAAGAAAAAATCTCTTGCCCATCACGGGATTTCAAATTCCCGTTACTCAGCTGTCCAACCCCTAGCCAGTTACTTTACTGACTAAGCTATCCAAGCTGCTCTGCACACTACATAAAATTATTAAACCAATCCCCTTGTACCTAAATAGCCTGCATCTTCTTATGAAGTCTTGTTTCAGAACTGAACTCTTGTAAACAGAGCTGTTAATATAGGCAGTGTGGGCTTCAGAAGTTTAGGCACTACATGTCCAGGGTCTGAAAGGGTCATATAATGATCCTGCAGGCAGCACAACCTCATGAGAGCACAAGAGCTTCTTTTATGTGCAGCATGCAGGAATGTTGATCCTACCTCCATGAATGCATGCTAAAGGAAGCCGCACTGCTGTAACAATGACATTGTTCTGAAGATACCAAGCTGTGCAGACGGCAAGTCTCACGAATCGCTGTCAGTAGCCAGATCTTCTAATGTGAGTGGAGGAGGTGGTGGTGGTGGTGGCAGTGGGTCCACTATCTCATGCCTCCGCAGACTGAGGCTGAGGTGGGGGTAGTGACTTCTCGGCCTTGAGAGCCTCACTGGTGGCTGGTTCATTAGATTCACATTTGTACTGATAGTGGTTTGGTTCAAGCTGGTACTGCTGTTGGTTGGTTTCGGGTTGGTATTGCTGTTGACTGGGCTCAGACTGATATTGCTGTTGGCTTGGCTGAAGTTCATACTGGTGCTGGCTGGATTGAGGTTGGTACTGTTGATACTGCTGTAGGTTGTACTCTTCAGATCTGGGATGAATCTGTGACTCAGTAGGGTCTCCGGCATATGTGTCATCATCTGAAACAGGTATCAGTGTCCAACAGAAACTGGCCAGTCTTTTGTATCAGTATATTCTCAAAAATGGTTCTCCAGTTTTCTAATCCTGTACAATGCTATTATCTATCCAGTGCCAGTGACTGGATCCTGGAATGCATGTTAAGCAACTAAAGACAGTGTCACTTTACTGAACAAAAGTGAAACTTGGAGATAAAAAGAGGGTTTTAAGAATTGTTTAGTAATCGAGTCATCATAATCAAATATACGAATATTTTAATTCTGTGCTGTTTTCCCTTCATATTTGGCATGCAAATATTTTCTGACCCAGTGTGTTTCATGACAAGGTAAAATGGGCCTAGAACAGGGACCAGATTTTGGTGGTAAGTTCTGGAAAAACTAATTTCTGTGAATACTTTCTGAACTGTAAAGTAACAAAGCAGTCCTTTGGGATGTTACATCTTGTAATACAGAGAGGACCTTCCAATGTGTCAGGGAAACCTAATGCCTCCACCTTCAGTTACCTTGAACATGGATTCAGCAGGTTCTTCATCAACATTGGATGCTTCTTCCAATAGTACGTGATGTTACAATGAAGACCTCACTGTATACATAAGATAGCTATCAAAATGTTGATGTTGGGTATTATAACCTCCCATACTTTCCCACAACATCTGTCCAGAACTGTTTGACTAAAAAACAGCATCCTCTGACACAACCTCTAACTAAGGAACTATCTCAAACTTTTACAACTATCTGTACTGTAGAGATACAGCAAAAAAATCACAGTGAGAATACGAAACACCAATATTACCCTATTTAGCATGGTACTATTCTAATAAAGCTGTGTGCTTCCTACTGTGATATTCATGCTTCCATGAGCTTTTCTTTACATGCATGCATCAACTGGAAGAGATATTACAACAGCCACTAAAATCCATTTCATAAAACACTATGGCCACGGTATTATATGATCCTCTAACACTGTCAGAAGAACCCAAGGGTCCACTGCTGGACACAGTTCTGAGAAGGTTCCATCCACTTTGCATCATCATAACTTATGTCCCTAAGCTCCATCTTAAATGCTTCGGAATATGACAGTAAATATCTTATTGTGTGACCTTAATAGAAAAAATTCCCTTACTTTCTGAATTCCCCACATATCTTCCTATATATATAGGAAGATATGAGGAGAATTCAGAAAGTAAAGGAATTTTATATATATGTATATATATATATATATATATAAAACAAACACATTCTGGCTAAGTAAATTCAAAATCAATGTCATGGTAAGTCCAGGTATACCACTGCCATCTTAACCTTTTGTGTATGGCCTTTTAAATGCCAGGTGCTTGCTGTGGCCTAAGCATTATTCAATTTAAATGCCCACTGTGGGATAACATTCTCCCTTTTGGACAAGAAATATGTACATTTAATGGGGCTATGTTAATCTGTTAAATGTTAATTCTTTCAAGTGTTGTATATACAGTTGCTTCAATGGTACATAAATTTTCTGCTGCTGTAGAGTTCATATGTTCTATGGCAGCAATGATGATATTTGTATCAGTAATTAAAGGAATCCAGATTCAAATGTTTGACTTTGCAGCCATTCCTCAAAGTTTTCTTCATGAACATTTTTATACATTTAAAAATATTCACCAGATCAGTAATTTCAAAGTTGTATACCAATTCCTTGGAGAAACCCTCAAAATCATCATCCAAATAGGGAAGAATGTTCCTTCATGACACAACATGTGCTACTGGTTTCACTGATGGCAAGATCTGAGACACACTGAATACGGAATCGTCCAAAATGTTGTATCATGATCTTCCACAACTGTTCTAAGAATGTCAGTGTAGTGGTGTCAATTCACTGACAAAATTTCTAAGACAGCCAACTTAGCAGTGTCATTTCACTGACAGCAGTTCTAAGAAGGCCAGCTTAGCAATGTCCTTTCCTGACAGCACTTCTAATAAGGTCAGCTTAGCAAGGGCATTTCACTGATAGTAATTCTAAGAAGGCTGGTTTAGAAATTTCCTGTCACTGACAGCAGTTCTAAGAAGGTCAGCCTAGCAGTGTCATTTTACTGACACAATTACACCTTATTCCTAGGTTGTATTATGGTTATGGCACTGGTGGGCAAGAACTTCATGTTGGTAAGGTACATTCCACCTGCCCCTTTACTACTAGAATGATCAACACATCAGTGTAATGACACTGGAATTCTACCTGCAGCATTACCCTGCCCTGTGTCCACAGTTAGCACTAGATCAACCTCATTTTCCCTCCCCAACATCTGTACTACTTTATGGAGACAAGAAAAGAAAGATGGCACAGTTCATGTATATCCACATTTGCAGAAATGTGCAACTGTGAAGAAACAATGAAAAGTCACACACAGATGTACAGATCATGGGTTTATTATAGCTGTATACGTAAGAGGCAATATTATTGCAATGATGAATCACATTGTGCCTGCCCCCTTCCAGCTGATGCTCAGCCTTTTAAACACGTGACACAGCCAACATATTTGACAGCAATTATATATGTGACATCCCCTGCCCCCACTCCACTATTACCACCTCCCATTTTCCTCTGGTTCTGTGAGGCAATAACAAAACAAAAGCCAAGTTCACACATTTCCACCTTTGCAGAAATGGGTGTATATATAACAAATGAAAAGTCACATGTTAAGTGCACTAAAAACATGCAGACTTGATGAACTGTGACTAAGAAATGGGGAACGGAAGGTACAGATGAGATACAACTTCATCCAAATTTTTGAAACAATTTTGAAACAGAAGTTCTGAGGGTAGTGAGTAAGCACACTGCAATCTTTTGGAATGTGATTCTGTGGAGTGTGGCAAACAGGTAGCAAACTTTTGGAGTAACCTACAGCCTGATGACTTCTACCCTTGAGATGAAGGCTGCAGTTTCCTTCAAAATATCAGTACCTATCTACCAACCTACATGGCATCAAATTCCATGAGATCATCTTTTATATTTTTGTTTCCATTCTTTGGTGATGATACTGTGTTATGGTGGCTGCTTTGCCAACAGTGGGGAAATTGGTTGTCTCATCTTCCAGCTGAAATGACTAAACAGGGATATGGAAGGAATATTTATAATTCTACACCATGAGGCAGTAGAGAAGTCTGCACTCTAACTGGGATATTTGTGGTCCACATGGAAGCTCAACAGAACTTTTTGTTCCTCTTCAGGGTCAATTTTCTCAAATTTCTTATGAAACTAGGGTGTGAGACAGATGGATGAAACATTAAAAAGCAGAAGTCCAATATATTCCCTACTAGACACACAACCAGCAATCAGACTGCCTCAGGCAGCAGTTCAGTCATTTCTTCTTGAAGAAGGATGGCACCAGGTTCCTGGCATAATCATTCTTCACAACACAATATCACTACCCAAGATTGCCTATATGACGCACTCTGTATGCTATCCTGCTAGCCACAACAGTGACAACGTCTGCACAAGATGAAGCTATACATTGGAAATGATCCACACCAGAGGTGGAATATAGGATATAACTTTTGAAGTGATCATCATGTGATTAAAATATGCAGTGTGGAAGCCAGAAGCCTGTGATTAGTGGTGCAGAGTTATGAGTTACCTTTCCACTCCTGAGCCTCAAATGAGGCTTCAAGTTTGTTACTTAAGAAATCTATGTTACTTTGTAGCCCAGCCATTTCTTCCCTGAAAGACAGAAGGAAAGTGTTAATGCACCAAAAATGTCACACACAACATGTGGTCTGCAGTTGACTCTGTGCCGCTCAGACCAAAATGATGACAAATGAACACACTTCCCAATACAATTTGGCTCTATGGTTGTCATATCAGTGTATGGCTTTAAGGCATACTGGTGTACACATGGCAATGTAAATTCTGTTGCAGTAATATACTTTTATCATACCCTGAAATCTGCATCAATCAAATATAAATTATCCAACAACAGACTCCTAAACTGTGTTCTAAAACATGTAATGGCATCTGTGTGATTCCACATATTTCACTACATCTGCTGAAGTCTCCTTCCATAAGCTGATATTCAGCTGGTCAAGAAATTCCCTCTTCTTATGAAACCTGAACATTCACTATCATGAATGTCAACATAAACTGTAAAAAGCAAGTATAATTGTCTCTTTGGGGGCATTAATGCATATGGGGAAGTAGAGATATAGCTCCAATCTCTCTTAACCTTGGCATTAGATGGAGTTGCCATCTCAAACTCAAGGGCACTGGTCTCAAGGACTAGTGGCTCTGCTGTATGTATTTCTGTCTGCCTAACATCATTAACCCCATGTAAATTGAACAGCTGAGAGAAATGGTTCCTACACCTAGCCAAAATACTGTGGGAGTCTGTAGCCAAATCACCCTTCTTATCCTTTTTTCTATGTTAGTTCTAGGCTAATAACCCTTCATAAAGTCACTCATGCCTCTATACAAGTCTCTGATATTTGGTGCAGCATCTTTTGTCTTCCAGTTTGCCATCCAAAAATATAAAGATTAAGTTATACAGACCTGTAATTTTGCCTGTCATTTTGTATGGGTGTGAGGCTTGGTTGCTCACAGTAAGGGAAGAATGTAGGCTGAGGTGTTTGAGAATAGGGATCTGAGAAGAATATTTGGGCATAAGAGTAATAAGGTAACAGGGGAGTGGAGAAAACTATATAATGAGGGGCTGAATGATCTGTATTCCTCACCAAATATTATTTGGGTGATCAAATGGAGAAGAACGAGATAGGCGGGACATGTAGCACATATGGGGAAGAGGAGAGATGCATACAGAGTTTAGGTGGGGAAACATGAGGGAAATGAACTACTTGGAAGACCCAGGCATAGATGGGAGTGTAATATCAAAATACATCTTCAGGGAGTGGGATGGAAGGAATGGACTGGATTTGTCTAGCTTATAAAAGGGACAGGTGGCAGGCCCTTGTAAACGCAATAATGAACCTTCTAGTTCCCATAAAAT
>Ga0123353_10006793_pt1 | contig 15338 bp, 9 predicted proteins | sample TergutLab28metaG_3_FD_92763 | JGI IMG/M metagenome (GOLD analysis project Ga0123353, IMG submission 92763) | Labiotermes labralis P3 segment gut microbial communities from Petit-Saut dam, French Guiana - Lab288 P3 | ecosystem: Host-associated > Arthropoda: Insects > Digestive system > Gut ... | reverse complement strand
ATTTATTACATAAACCGAATTTCATTTGAACTTTTCGCGATTTTTTTTGAAAAGTATTCTTCGTAATCAGGTGTATATCTTTTTATTACAACTGTTTTTTGAGGAAAAACAAGTTCATTAGAAATCTTTTTTTTGTTTATGGGGGTAATGGAAAAAAGTTTACCCACGGTGTCCTGCGTGTCGAAATTTTTAATATTTTTGTCCATTACAAAAAGTTCTTTTTTTGATTTTTTAATTCATTGCAAAGACAGCAATCATTTTGCTGAATTGCAACAAATTAAGAACTTTTTCTTGTTTTTTTATGAATAATGCAGGATAAAAAACATGCTTGATAAATTGAAAATAGAAGTTCTCAAGGCAAATTTAGACCTTGTCAAACATGGATTGGTAATTTTCACTTGGGGTAATGTGAGCGGCATTGACCGCGAAAAGGGATTAGTGGTCATCAAACCGTCGGGAATATCTTATGAAGATATACGCGCTGAAGACATGGCTGTAATTAACCTTAACGGGAATATGGTGGAAGGACACTTAAAACCTTCATCCGACACCTCTACTCACCTCGAGCTGTATAAGGCGTTTCCCGGCATCGGAGGTATTGTACACACGCACTCGACTTATGCCACTGCTTGGTCGCAAGCCGGATGCGACATTCCGAATATCGGCACCACGCACGCCGACTATTTCAGCGATGCTATTCCCTGTACTCGCGATATGACCGAAGAAGAAGTATCCGGCGCTTACGAAAAAGAAACGGGTTCTGTCATTGTGGAAAGGTTTGCACATCTGTATCCAGAACACATACCGGGCGTACTGGTTAAAAATCACGGACCTTTTGCATGGGGAAAAAATCCCAACGATGCGGTACACAATGCCGTAGTCCTCGAACAGTTGGCAAAAATGGCGTCAATCGCTTACAGTATCAATCCAAAACTGACCATGAACCCTTTGCTCATCCAAAAGCATTTTTGCCGCAAACATGGGGTGGGAGCGTATTATGGACAATAGTTGAATCATCAAATATTAAATATTAAAAAACATAATAAAAAAATTATCAACCAAAAAATCAAAACATGAAAGACTTAGAAGTATGGTTTGTTACCGGAGCGCAGTTGCTTTATGGCGGTGATGCAGTAGTAGCCGTTGATGCACATTCAGCGGAAATAGTTAAGGGTTTGAACAGTTCGGGGCAACTGCCCGTGAAAGTCGTTTACAAAGGCACGGTAAATTCCTCGCCGGAGGTTGCCGACGCGCTGAGCGCCGCCAACAACGACAGTTGTTGTATCGGAGTGATTACTTGGATGCATACCTTTTCGCCGGCAAAAATGTGGATAAAAGGTTTGCAGGATTTCAAGAAACCGTTGCTGCATCTGCACACACAGTTCAACAAGGAAATTCCATGGAGCGAAATTGACATGGATTTTATGAACCTCAATCAGTCGGCGCACGGCGACCGCGAGTTCGGACATATCGTCAGCCGGATGCGTAAAAATCGCAAAGTGGTGGTGGGTCATTGGAGCGATGCAGGCGTTCAGGACAAAATTGCCGTTTGGATGCGAGTTGCCGCAGCATGGGCTGATGCGCAGGATATGCTCATCGTTCGTTTCGGCGACAACATGAACTGCGTTGCTGTAACCGACGGCGACCGCTTAGAAGCCGAAATGCGTCTTGGATACCATGTAGATTATTACGGCGTTGGCGATTTAGCGGCATATCAGGACAACGTTACAGAAACCGATATTGACGCATTGGTAGCCGATTACGAAAACCTTTACACATTCGCCGACAATTGTAAAGAAGGCGCCAAAGATTACGATCAGGTACGCGAAGCCGCACGCGAAGAAATTGCGTTGCGCCGTTTCCTGAAAGACAAAGGCGCGAAGGCGTTCACAACGAATTTCAACGCATTGCACGGATTGAACCAACTGCCCGGTTTGGCTTGTCAACGCCTGATGGCTGAAGGCTACGGATTTGGCGCAGAAGGCGATTGGAAAACCGCTGCATTGATGCGAACTTTTTGGGTAATGGCGCAGGGATTGCCCGGCGGAACATCGTTCATGGAAGATTACACCTATCATTTCAAAGGTGAGCAGAGCGCCATTTTGCAAGCGCACATGCTGGAAGTATCGCCCGAAATCACTACCGAAAAACCGCGTTTGGAGGTGCATCCGCTGGGTATCGGCGGAAAAGCCGACCCCGCGCGATTGGTATTCGTGGCGCATCCCGGCAAGGGAATTGCTGCAACCATTGTGGATATGGGCAATCGTTTTCGCATGATTGTGAACAACGTAACGGTAATAGAACCCGAAGCCGCTCTGCCGAAACTGCCGGTAGCCAGCGCATTGTGGATACCCGAACCCAACCTCGAAATCGGCGCTGCCGCATGGATATTAGCCGGTGGAACGCATCACACGGCATTTACCTACGCGCTCACCAACGAGTACATGGAGGATTATTCCGATATTGCAGGTATTGAACTGTTGACGATTGATAAAAACACGAAAATCAACGAGTTCAAATTTGAGATGAAAGTAAACGAATTGTTTTATAAATAAATCAAAAATGAAATACGTCATAGGATTAGACTACGGCACAGACAGTTGCCGCGCCGTAATCATTGATGCTGGCAATGGAACCGAACTCGCATCGTCCGTGAAATACTACCCACGCTGGAAAGAAGGAAAGTATTGCAACCCGCAGGCAAACCAATATCGTCAGCATCCGTTGGATTATGTGGAAACGCTGGAGGCTTCGGTAAAGGAAGCGCTTGCGAAAGCACCTTCCGGAACTGCCGTAAACGTGGCTGGTATAGCCTTCGACACTACCGGAAGCACGCCTGTTCTGACCGACGCAAACGGTGCGCCGCTATCGTTACTGCCCGAATTTGTCGAAAACCCCAATGCCATGTTCGTACTTTGGAAAGATCACACAGCCGTTGCCGAAGCAGCCGAAATCAACCAATTGGCAAAAAGTTGGGCAACCGATTATACTGCTTACGAAGGCGGTATTTATTCATCCGAATGGGTATGGGCAAAAATGCTACATGTATTGCGAAAGGACGAAGCCGTCCGAAAGGCTGCATATTCATGGGTGGAACATTGCGACTGGCTGCCCGCGCTGCTTACCGGAAACACAAAGCCCGAAACTCTGTTGCGCAGCCGTTGCGCCGCTGGACACAAGGCAATGTGGCACGCCTCGTGGAACGGACTTCCGCCGGAAGATTTTCTGACTGCGCTCGATCCACTGCTGGCGGGCTATCGCACACGACTGTACAACGAAACTTACCCCAGCGATACAGTTGTCGGAAAACTTACCACAGAATGGGCAGACAGGCTTGGATTAACTACCGATGTATCTGTAGCGGTTGGCGCTTTCGACTGTCATTTCGGTGCGGTAGGCGCACAAATCGTTCCGGGCGCGTTCGTTCGCGTGATTGGAACATCCACCTGCGACATCATGGTGGCATCTTACGAGGAAATGGGCGACAAACTGATACCAGGCATCTGCGGACAGGTCGATGGCTCGGTTGTTCCCGGAATGATCGGTCTTGAAGCCGGACAGTCGGCTTTCGGTGACATTTATGCATGGTTCAAGCGTGTGGTGGAATTTCCCATTACCAACATCATCACCAAATCAAAACTCATTGACGAGGTTACTAAGGCAAAGTTGGTAGAAGAAACTTTAGAAAGTATCATTCCCGAATTGACCCGCGAAGCCGAAAAAATACCCGTCAACGAGAGCGTCATCGTGGCTACCGACTGGATGAACGGTCGGCGCACACCCGACGCCAATCAACGGCTTACCGGAACCATTACAGGATTGACGCTTGGAAGCGCCGCACCGCTTATCTTCCGTGCGTTGGTGGAAGCAACCGCTTTCGGCTCTAAAGCCATCGTTGATCGCTTCCTCGAAAACGGCATTGAAATACGTGAGGTAATAGGTATTGGAGGTATTTCGCTCAAATCGCCATTTGTGATGCAAACCCTTGCCAATGTGCTGGGAATGCCCATCAAGGTAGCTAAAGCCGAACAGGCATGCGCTTTCGGCGCAGCCATGTTTGCCGCCGTCGTCGCCGGTATTTATGATAAGGTGGAAGATGCGCAGAATACAATGGGACAGGGTTTTGCGACGGTTTATCAGCCTGATGAAACAGCCCGTAAGCAATATGCGGAATTGTATCAGAAATACCTGAAAATTGGAAAATTTACAGAACAGTAATCTAAAATAGAATATGGCAACATTAGACTGGATTGCAATTGGAGTATTTGCTCTGATACTTGCAGGGGTGGTTCTTTGGGTTTTTAAACAAAAACAGACTACTTCGGGCGATTATTTTTTAGCGGGACGCAATGCCACATGGATTGCGGTTGGCGCCTCTATCTTTGCTTCCAACATTGGTTCGGAGCATCTCATCGGGCTTGCCGGAGCGGGCGCTTCAAGCGGACTGGCTATGGCGCACTGGGAGATACAAGGCTGGATGATATTGATCCTCGGCTGGGTGTTCGTGCCGTTTTATTCGCGAAGTATGGTACTGACCATGCCTGAATTTCTGGAAAGACGCTACAACAGCCAATCACGAACTATTCTGTCGGCTATATCATTGGTGAGTTATGTGCTGACCAAAGTGGCGGTTACGGTTTATGCCGGAGGATTAGTGTTTAAAACAGTGTTTGGCATTGACACCATGTTTGGCATTGACTTCTTCTGGATTGCAGCCATCGGCTTGATACTGATAACCGCATTATATACGGTGATAGGCGGCATGAAATCCGTACTGTACACTGCCGTTTTGCAGGCGCCTATTCTGTTGTTGGGTTCGTTGGTTATTTTGGTGCTGGGATTGAAAGAAGTCGGTGGATGGAACGAGGTCATGGCAATATGCAAGGCAACGCCGGTAAACGATTATGGCGACACCATGGTCAATTTGATACGCAGCAATCGTGACGCCAATTTCCCATGGTTGGGCGTACTGTTTGGCTCTTCAATCATCGGTTTCTGGTATTGGTGTACCGACCAATATATCGTTCAGCGGGTATTAGCCGGAAAGGATCAAAAACACGCCCGTCGCGGTTCTATATTCGGGGCGTATCTGAAACTGACGCCTGTTTTCTTTTTCATGATACCCGGTATGATTGCGTTTGCATTGCATCAAAAAGGCGGAGATTTTCTACCTATGGTTAATGGAATTGCCGACGCCGACGCCGCTTTTCCTACGTTAGTGGCTAAATTGCTTCCGGCAGGATTAAAAGGCATAGTTGTTTGCGGACTGTTGGCAGCCTTGATGAGTTCGTTGGCGCCATTGTTTAACTCTTCGGCGATGCTGTTTACCATAGACTTTTATAAAAAATACAAACCGCAGGCAAGCGAGAAAAATCTGTTGAAGGTTGGTCGCGTGGCTACCGTTGTAGTAGTGGTATTGGGTGTTCTCTGGATACCGGTGATGAAAAGCGTCGGAAACGTACTGTATCAATATTTGCAGGATGTACAATCGGTTTTGGCTCCGGGTATTGCTGCCGCTTTCCTGTTGGGTGTATGCTCCAAAAAAGTTACGCCCAAAGGAGGCATGTGGGGACTGATTTCCGGTTTTGTCATCGGCATTACTCGTTTGGGGGCAAAAGTATACTATTCTTCGATAGCAGCAGGCGCCGGCGACAACTGGTTTAAATTTTTATTTTATGATGTGAACTGGCTGTTTTTCTGTGGAGGAATGTTTTTTACATGTATCCTGATTGTTGTATTGGTAAGTATGTTTACCCCGCCCGTATCGGCGTCGCAAATCGAAGGTTTAACATTCGGCTCTACAACACAAGAACAGCGGGCTGAAACACGCGCAAGTTGGAATTACAAGGATGTTATTCATACATGTATCATATTGGGTATAATTGTGTTGTTTTATATATATTTCTGGTAACATCGAATTGTATTTTTGGCGTTCTATTTTTTAAAATTCAAATCACTATGTCTAACTTAAAAATTAGAAAATCCGTTTTAAAAAAGCGGCAAATTATTTCATTATTTGTTGCTGTATGCCTTTTTTCTGCAATAGAATTAAAAGGACAAAATTCATTAAATAATGATGCTTCGTATTTCACTATTGGCAGTGGCGCTAATCCATATCTACCGTTGTGGGAACATTTGCCCGACGGCGAACCGCACGTTTTTGAAGACCCCGACAATCCGGGTAAATACCGTATCTATATCATTGGTTCTCATGATGTCAGATTTGGAAGTTATTGCGGACCGGACATCAGAGTTTGGTCGGCGCCGGTTGAGGACTTGTCCAATTGGCGCAACGACGGCGCTGTTTTTACATACCCGATTGAAGGACAATGGGATGTGATGTTCGCACCTGACTTAGTTGAGGTAAAAAGAAAAGACGGCACAAAGGAATACTGGCTGTATCCGCACAGCCGCGGTCGGAACAGAGAGCCAATGGTAGCCAAAGGTTCGCGCCCCGACGGACCCTTCACGCCTGTAAACATGACCAAAGACGGTCGTGCTACCGTACCCGGAAGCGTTATGGGCTTCGATCCTTCGGTGTATATTGAATACATCACAGACCCTAAAGACTCTGATTATGAGATCGGTTTCAGAGCGTATGGTTTTTGGGGCTTCCAAAGGTCGCACGCGGCTGAATTAGACCAAAACACAATGTATTCGGTCAGATCCGGAAAGCAAATCATCAATTTTATGGTTCCGGCAAGTTCAAGATACGGCGTCATCAGAGACCCCGAAGGCACGACCTATCCCAATGTCTACCCCGACGAAGACCTTAGTTCGTTCAACTTTTTTGAAGCCGCATCCATTCGTAAGGTCGGCAATAAATACGTATGGGTTTTCAGCGGATATTCAGGTCCTGATTACGGACTTGGCAGCACCAACTCCGCGTTGCGGTATTGCTTCGGCGACACGCCACTTGGACCTTGGAGAAGCGGCGGTGTTTTGGTAGATTCCCGCGCTCCGGTGCTGAATCAGGACGGTTCGGCATTGATCACAAGTTATTCAGGACACAACACGCACGGAAGCATCGAATTGATTAACGACCAATGGTATGCGTTCTACCATCGCGCGCCAAGGGGTTTTGGAAATGCACGTCAGCCAATGGTGGCGCCGGTTACAATCGAGTGGGACGAGAAACCGGTGTCGGAAGGCGGAAGAGTAACCATCAAAGCATACGACCCATACGCTAAAAATGGGATTTGGACTGCAAAAGACACGCAAGGTAGAGAGTATACCGGCGCAGAAGTAACTTCGGAAGGTTTTCATATCTACGGTTTAGACCCTTATCAATATTATTCCGCAGGATATGCCTGTTATCTTTCAGCGCCCGAAACCCAGCAAGATACCTGGGATATTTGGGACAACTACATGTCTATAACCAATGTGGCAAATGGTCATATCATTGGTTACAAATATTTCGGTTTTGGAGGACTTGCTCAAGCCAAAAAGGGTTTGAAAGCCTTTGAAGGAACCCAAAAGGGAAACAATACTGTTTTTAATCTTTTCCTGAAACCGAGAACAACGAGTTCGTTCAAAATCAACGTTTGGTTAGACGGACCTTGGGATAATAAAATATGGAAAGGCAAAAAGATAGGCGAAATTATTGTTCCCGCAAACGTTACGCAGGAAATTACGCAATTTTCGGTTAATGTTTCCAAATTTGTAGACAATTTAGACCAAAAAAATGCAATTTTTCTTGTTGCTGAATGTGCAGAGCAAGGTGCGCTTTTCGATTTAATCGGACTTGGATTTAGCGCTAACCATCGTCCTCTTGTTCGTCCTGTTCCGCCAACGGTTACTATTTCGGTCGGTGGAAATCCGATAGAACTACCGCCAACGCCGGTCAGGTCAACCAATATCAATGGCATTACAGGTTACGACCTGTATGAAACCATCGTAAAAGTTCAGGCGAATACCGGTACCGGTGCGCCTGCAGGCGGCAGAGGCACGGCACAGGTAACTGCATCGGCAAGCGATCCGAATGTAACCGTCATCGTAACGCAGGCGGAAACAAGAAATGGTACGGCGGTAGTGCAGTTTGACCACAAAGGCGTTGTTAAAACATACAGAGTTACCCTTGATAATAATTGACGATTTTGATTAACAATATAATATTTTCAATTCTCATTTTTATCATGAAACATCTTATTTTATTTGCATGGATGCTTTCTGCAGGCTTGACACTTCACGCTCAGGACAAACTGTACGGCAATTCATTTCCGTTGAATAGCGTTCGATTGTTGGACGGACCTTTTAAACATGCGTGTGACCTGAATATCAAAGTATTGCTTGAATATGATACCGATCGTTTGCTGGCTCCCTTCCTTCACGAAGCCGGATTACCCAAGAAAGCCGAATTTTTTCCCAACTGGCAAGGGTTGGACGGACACGTGGGCGGTCATTACATCAGCGCATTGGCAATCCATTACGCAGCAACTGGAAACAAAGAATGTAAAGAACGGTTAGATTATGTTCTTTCCGAATTAAAACGCTGTCAGAACGCCAACGGCGACGGTTATATCGGCGGCGTTCCCGATAGTAAAAAAATATGGAATGAGATCAAGAAAGGCAATCCGCAAATCGTTTGGAATTTCTGGGTTCCCTGGTATAATATCCATAAAACTTATGCAGGGCTTCGGGATGCTTGGCTTTACGCCGACAACAACGACGCAAGGGTTATGTTTCTGAAATTGTGCGATTGGGGTGTTTCAGTTATTTCGCCATTGACAGACGAACAAATGAAAGCGATGGTAGGTCAGGAATATGGCGGCATGAATGAGGTGTATGCAGATGCTTATCAGATGACAAAAAATGAACGTTATTTGTGGGCTGCCAAACGTTTCGGAAGCGATTACCTGTTTGATGGGATGTCGGTACTCAAGGATGAATTAGACAACCGTCACGCCAACACGCAGGTTCCCAAAGCCGTTGGGTATCTGCGAACCGGCGAAGTGAGCGGGGATAAGCAACAAATCGTTGCAGGCGAATTTTTCTGGGAAACAGTAACAGGAAACCGTTCGATTTCCATTGGTGGAAACAGCCGCCGCGAGCATTTTCCGTCAGCCGCCGATTGCATATCTTACATTGAAGAGCGCGAAGGTCCAGAAAGTTGCAACACATACAACATGTTGAAACTGACACAAAGTTTGTTTCGCTTGAACCCGCAGGCAAAATACGCCGACTATTACGAACGTGCCATGTTCAACCATATTCTTTCCACGCAGCATCCCGAACACGGCGGATATGTTTATTTCACCTCGATGCGTCCGGCGCATTACCGCAATTACTCCGCTCCCAACAGTGGTATGTGGTGTTGCGTGGGTACAGGAATGGAAAATCACGGAAAATACGGCGAATTTATTTATACCCATACAGGCAATTCGCTGTATGTAAATCTTTTCGTGGCTTCCGAATTGGATTGGAAAGACAAAAATTTAACAATCATTCAAAACACTAATTTTCCAAACGGCGAAACATCTAAATTGACCATAAAAACTAAAAAAACATCGCGTTTTACGGTTATGATACGCTGTCCGTGGTGGGTTCATCCGGAAAATATGAAAGTGGTTTGCAACGGAAAAAATTATGCAGACAAAGCGACGCCTTCTTCGTACATCGCCATTGACAGGGAATGGAAAGACGGCGACGTCGTCGAAATCAATTTTCTGATGAAAATCAGCATCGAAGAATTGCCCAACGACCCCAGATTTATATCCATCCTGTGCGGTCCGATTGTTATGGGAGTGCAAATGGGAACCAACGATTTGCGCGGTTTGATTGCCGACGATCACCGTTGGGCGCATATCGCGCACGGCTCTTTGGTTTCGCTGTTCGATACGCCGCCAATCATTGGCACAAGAAACGAAATCCAATCCAAATTGGAAAAAATGCAGCCTGTTGCCGGCAAGCCGTTCAGTTTTACCGTTCCGGCGTTGTTTGCCGATGCGAAATATAAAGATTTGGTTATAGAACCGTTTTACAAAATCCACGACAGCCGCTACATGATTTACTGGCTTTCTGCCACAACGCAGGAATATGATGACATACTCGCGAAAAGACAGGAAGAAGAAAGGCAAAAGATGATTTTGGACGGTCGCACCATTGACGCAGTAAACGTTGGCGAACAACAACCGGAAACCGACCATCTGATGAAATATCAGGGAACGCAATCGGGCGCACACAAAGAAGAACTTTGGCGAAATGCCCGCCCCGGCGGATATTTTCAGTATGAAATGAAGAGTAACAAGCTTGAAGATGTAACGCTCATGGTGCGCTATTGGGGCAACGAAACCGGAAATCGCGAGTTCAACATTTTCATTGACGACCAATTGCTTGTTACGGAAAATATTTCCGGCAAGTGGAACAAAAATGAATTTATGAACGTGGAATACAAAATTCCTACGGAAATGTTGAAATCAAAAGCAAGCGTAACCGTGAAATTCGCAGGAATAGAGCAAAATAACGCGGGAAGAATTTTCTTTGTCAGATTATTAAAACCATAATATTTAACCACTTATCGAATAAAAAATGAAACTTTATCAAAAACAGCGATTAATAATTGTATGTATGCTGATTATGTACTACTTAAGGAACTTGTAAATAATTTAAATTAAGCAAATTAATAATTTTGAACATGAAAATCAAATTCGTCATTTTATTTTTTGTGATGCTGACCTCAGCAAGTTTGAATGCCCAGCATAATCCGGTGATTTTTGCCGATGTGCCTGATATGGCGATGATCCGCGTTGGCGATACTTATTACATGAGTAGCACCACCATGCACATGTCGCCGGGTGTTCCCATTATGAAGTCGAAAGATTTAATCAATTGGACTTTGGTCAATTACGCCTACGACATTTTAGAAGACGACGACCAGATGAACCTCGTCAACGGAAAAAATTCTTATGGAAAAGGTTCGTGGGCGAGTTGCATCCGTTACCACAACGGTATGTATTATGTGAGTACCTTTGCGGGAAATACGGGAAAAACGTATATTTACACCACAAAGGACATCGAAAAAGGTCCTTGGAAAGCGCATTCATTTCGCCCTTCAATACATGACCATACCATCTTTTTCGACGACGACGGAAAAATTTACATGATTTGGGGAAATATAAAGATAAATATTGCCGAATTGAAGGAGGACCTTTCTGGAATAAAACCTGAAACACAGCGGGTGCTCATTGAAGATGTAACCGTACCGTCAGGTGGAAATAGCGGACTTGGCGAAGGTTCGCAACTGTTCAAGGTAAACGACAAATATTACCTTTTCAACATAACCTGGCCCAGAGGAGGAATGCGCACGGTAGTGATCCATCGCGCAGATCATATTGGAGGACCTTACGAAGGACGGTTGGCGCTTCAGGATTTGGGAGTGGCTCAGGGAGGCATGATTGATACGCCCGACGGCAGATGGTTTGCCTACCTGTTCCGCGATTTCGGTTCGGTAGGACGTATTCCGTATCTTGTCCCAATAAAGTGGGAAGACGGTTGGCCTGTACTTGGAATAAACGGCAAAGTTCTGGAAACACTGGATTTGCCCGCAAGTAAAGGATTAATTCCCGGAATTGTAAACTCCGACGAGTTCAGCCGCAAAAAGGGCGAACCCGATTTGCCGTTGGTTTGGCAGTGGAACCACAACCCCGACAATCGTTTTTGGTCAGTCACTCAACGAAAAGGCTATCTGCGTCTGACCACCGGACGAGTAGATACAGATGTTTTATCGGCACGTAACATGCTTACCCAACGAACCATTGGTCATGTATGTTCGGGCGAAATCTGCATGGAAACCGCAGGAATGAAAAACGGCGACTTTTCCGGTTTGTGCCTTCTTCAGAGCAATTACGGTTTGGTGGGGGTAAAAATGGTTGACGACACAAAATATGTGTATATGATCAATGCAAGTTCGCGAGAGCCGGTTGAACAGGCAATCATACTGTTAACAGCCAAAAAAGTATATTTCAAGGCAGAATGCGATTTTCGCGAACTCAAGGATGAAGCGCGTTTCTTTTACAGTTTAGACGGTAAAAAATGGAATGTCGTAGGAGAACCATTGAAAATGAGATATTTGTTGACGCATTTCATGGGCTATCGCTTTGGATTATTCAATTATGCCACAATAACATCCGGCGGATATGCCGATTTTGATTACTTCAGAATAAACAATAAAATCAATTAATAATATGAAAATCATTTCTTTATCAAAAACAGTTTTGGCAGTCGCTATCATTTTATTGGCTGCATGTTCGTCAATAGAGCCGAACAGTTTGAAAGACGCCTTTAAAGGCAAGTTTTTCATCGGTGCAGCGTTGAATTACAGACAATTCACTGAAAGAGACACAGCCGATGTACGCATCATCAAGCAACATTTCGACGCAATAGTCGCCGAAAATTGTATGAAACCCATGTATCTCCAGCCACGCGAAGGAGAGTTCAACTTTGAAGAAACCGATAAATTCGTTGAATTTGGCGAACGAAACGGAATGTGGATCACCGGTCATTGTCTGATTTGGCACAGCCAACTGCCACGCTGGTTTTTAGTAGACGAAAACGGCGAAAACGTAACTCCGGAAGTCCTCAAGGCAAGAATGAAAAGCCATATTTCAACGATTGTAGGTCGATACAAGGGGCGCGTTCATGGCTGGGACGTTGTGAACGAAGCCATTCTTGAAGACGGTTCGTACCGGAAAAGCAAATTTTACGAAATTCTTGGCGAAGAATTTATTCCGTTAGCATTTCAATACGCTCACGAAGCCGACCCCAATGCCGAACTGTACTACAACGATTACAACGAATGGTACAAAGGAAGACGCGAAACGGTTGTTCAATTAGTTAAATCGTTTAAGGGAAGAGGGATACGTATTGACGCAATCGGTATGCAGGGACACGTTGGAATGGACGGTCCTTCCATTGAGGAATATGAAGAAGCAATTCTGGCATACAGCAATGCAGGCGTCAAGGTAATGGTAACGGAATTAGATCTTTCTATTCTGCCGCCTCCTCGTCGCGGCATCGGCGCCGATTTAGCAACGAATATTGAATACCAACAACAGTTTAATCCCTATACTGAAGGCGTTCCCGATGAGGCGATGCAGGCATGGACAAACAGAATGCTCGATTTATTCAAACTGTTCATGAAACATCAGGATAAAGTAACACGTGTAACAATGTGGGGCGTTTCCGACGGCGGCTCGTGGAAAAATAATTTCCCCGTTCGCGGACGAACGGATTATCCGTTGCTCTTCGACCGTAATTATCAAACAAAACCGGCGGTTGGAGAAATCATCAAACTGGCGGCAAACGATAAAAAATGATGAATAATTTTAGAAGAGAAAATAATTAAATTAAAAGGGAAGAACAACCAGCCTCGTAAAAAATAATCAAAAAAAAGAACATCCATGAAAAAATTTGCTTTAGTACTTTTTATCTTTTCAACAATACAATGTATTGCACAAAACGACGCAATCCTTTGGTACGCAAAACCCGCCGTACAATGGACAGAAGCGCTGCCGGTGGGGAATGGTCGGCTTGGCGCGATGATTTACGGAAATCCTGCACGCGAAGAACTGCAACTCAACGAAGAAACCGTTTGGGGAGGCAGTCCGCACCGGAATGACAATCCCAACGCACTTAAAAATCTTGACGAAGTGCGCCGCCTTATTTTTGCAGGAAAAAACAAAGAAGCGGAAAACATCATCAACAAAGAGTTTCTTACGCCGCGTCACGGAATGCCGTATCAAACCATTGGCAGTTTGTTTCTTGCCTTTGCGGGACACGAAAACTATACCGGTTTCCGTCGTGAACTGGACATCTCAAAAGCCGTATCAACAACCACATATCAGGTGGACGGAGTAATCTTTACGCGACAAACCTACGCTTCGTTTGTTGACGATGTCATTATCATGAAAATAACCGCCGACAAAAAAGGAGCGTTGAACTTCACAGCATCCTACAATTCGCCGATGAAAGGTTTTTCGGTGAAAAAATCAGGCAATAAACTATTGCTCATCGGGCAAGGCGCTGACCACGAAGGCGTAAAAGGCGTTGTGCAATTCGAAAATCAAACCTTGATAAAAACCACCGACGGAAAAGTAATAACGGATAACAACGTAATTACCGTTACCGGCGCTACTACGGCAACAGTGTACATTTCGGCGGCAACCAATTTTGTGGATTATAAAACCGTTACCGGAAACGCCAACAAAAAAGCAACGGATTATTTGGATGCAGCATTGAAAAAAGATGAAAAAAAAATTCTGGCTGACCACATTGCATATTATCAAAAGCAATACAACCGTGTGCAATTAGATTTGGGTACATCCGAAAATAGCCAATCAGCCACCAACGAACGCTTGAAAGCATTCCGTGAAAACGACGACAATTCGCTGGCTGCCCTGCTCTTCAATTATGGTCGCTATCTGCTCATTTGCAGTTCGCAACCCGGCGGACAACCAGCCAACCTGCAAGGCGTCTGGAATCATCAGCCTTTGGCGCCCTGGGACGGAAAATACACGGTAAACATCAATACCGAAATGAACTATTGGCCCGCCGATGTTACCAATTTGCAGGAAACCAGTCAGCCGCTGTTTCAGATGCTGAAGGAATTATCCGTTGCCGGACAGGAAACGGCAAAAGTAATGTATGGAGCCAATGGCTGGGTGTTGCACCACAATACCGACATTTGGCGAAGCACCGGAGTAGTTGACGGCGCAACATGGGGAATGTGGCCCAATGGCGGCGCGTGGCTCTGTCAGCATTTATGGCAACACTACCTCTACACAGGCGACAAGGCTTTCCTGAAAGAATACTATCCTGTGATGAAAGGTTCAGCCGATTTTTTCCTCGATTATTTGGTGGAAGAACCTACCAGCAAATGGTTGGTAACCGTTCCGTCGAACTCACCCGAACATGCTCCCATGGGCAGCAACAGCACTATTACTGCCGGTTGCACTATGGACAACCAACTGGCGTTCGACATACTGATGAATACCATGCTGGCTGCCCAAATTCTGAATGAAGACGCAGCATATATCGCCAAACTGAAACAAACTGCCGACCGTCTGCCGCCGATGCAGATTGGTCAGCACAATCAGTTGCAGGAATGGTTGCACGATGCCGACGATCCCAAAAACGACCACAGGCATGTATCGCATCTCTACGGTCTGCATCCTTCCAATCAGATTTCGCCGTACCGACACCCTAATCTTTTTCAGGCTGCCAAAAAATCGTTACTTTATCGCGGAGATGCGGCAACAGGCTGGTCAATGGGATGGAAGATCAATCTCTGGGCGCGTCTGTTAGATGGCAACCATGCCTATCTCATTATTCGAAACCTGTTT